>OCZS010000567.1_pt1 | contig 12365 bp, 11 predicted proteins | sample 1539071 | NCBI WGS metagenome assembly OCZS01 (sample SAMEA3113584, study PRJEB22503) | soil metagenome | reverse complement strand
CGGCACCACACCGTCATCGACGCCAGCCCGGGCCTGGGCGAGGCGGTCGTCTCCGGCGCCGTGAACCCGGACCGGTTCGTGGTCGACTCCACTGCCGGAGAGATCCTGAGCCGTCGGATCGGCGACAAGCGGATGCTGATCCGAGCACGGACCACCGGCGGCGGAGTCGAACGGGTCGAGCGGTCGGAAGACGAGGGTGGTCCGTCGCTCACCGATCCACAGATCAACGCCCTGACCGACCTCGGCCGGCAGGTACAGGATCACTTCGGCTCACCACAAGACATCGAGTGGGCGCTCGACGAGTCCGGCACGGTATGGCTCACCCAGGCCCGGCCGATCACCACCTTGTACCCGGTGCCCGAGGAGGTCGAAGAGTTGACCACCCGGGCGTACATGTGCCTGAGCCTGGCGCAAGGTCTGACCCGCCCGATCACCCCGATGGGCCTGGCCGCGTTCCGGTTGATCGCCAGCTCCGTCGCGTCGGCCGCCGGGCACCCGCCGGCGGACCCGCTCCGAGGACCAGCCGCCTACCGGTCGATCGGACAGCGGCTGTTCGTCGACATCACTCCGGTGGTGCGCAACCGGATCGGCCGTCACGCCATGCTGACCGTCTTCGGCGTCATGGAGGCGCGCGCGGCGGCGGTGATCCGACGGCTGACCGCTGATCCCCGGTTCGCCCCGGTGCCCGCCTCGCCGCTGCGGACGCTGCGGCCGGTGGCTCGGGTTGTGCTCCGCGTCGGGGTGCCGCGGCGGATTCTGCTGGCCGCCCTGAGTCCGTCCCGGGCCTACCGAGCCATCGACGACGTGGAGGCACGACTGCGCAGCGATCTCGTCGTGCCGCCCGACGCCACGCCCGAACAACGGCTCGATCATGTCCAGCGACAGCTGTCCGGTCGGGTTTTCCTGCTGATGCCAACGGTCATCGGCTACGCCGCCGCCGGGTTTCTCCTGCTGGGCCTGGCGCGAAGGCTGCTCGGCGACCTGGCCGGACCGGGAGAGCTGCAGTCGATCCTCCGGGGACTTCCGCACAACGTGACCACCGAGATGGACCTGGAGCTGTGGCGGCTGACGGAGCGCATTCGTGGTGACGGGGAGGCGGCCCAGGCGGTGGACGCTCGACCCGTGGCCGAGCTGACCGGCGCGTACCACCGTGCGGAGCTGCCCCAGACCGCACAGCGGGGACTGGCCGAGTTCCTGCGGACCTACGGTCATCGGGCCGTCGCGGAGATCGACCTCGGGATGCCCCGCTGGTCCGACGACCCGACGCACCTGCTTGGCGTGATCAAGAACTACCTACGCCTGACCGACCAGGACCGGTCGCCGTCCCACCAGTTCACCGAGGGCAACGAGCAGGCCGAGAAGATGGTCGTCGAACTGGTGGGTCGGGCTCGTCGCCGGGGCCGCGTACGTGCCCGGGTCGTAGGGTTCGGGCTTCGACGGGCTCGCCAGTTGGCGGGTCTGCGGGAGCGGCCGAAGTTCATGCTCGTGCTCGCTCTCGCCGCGGTACGCCGGCAGCTGGGCCTGGTCGGAGAGATCCTGGCGGACCAGGAGCGGATCGCTCGGTCCGACGACATCTTCTTCCTCGATCTGGCGGAAGTCCGACAGGGGCTGGCGGGGGAGAACCTGTCCGCGCTGGTCGAGCAGCGCAGGGCGGCCTACGAGCTCGAGCTGCGTCGCCGGCACGTGCCCCGCGTGCTGCTCTCCGACGGTACGGAGCCGGAGGCCGTCGGGGCGGTGGCGGCCGCCGACGGTGCCCTGGTCGGCAGCCCGGCCTCGGCCGGCGTGGTGACGTCGCGGGCGCGGGTGGTCCTGGATCCTGTCGGTGCGCACCTGGAGCCGGGGGAGATCCTGGTGGCGCCCTCCACCGACCCGGGCTGGACCCCGCTGTTCCTGACGGCGGGCGGTCTGGTGATGGAGATGGGCGGTTCCAACTCGCACGGAGCCGTGGTCGCGAGGGAGTACGGCATCCCCGCGGTGGTCGGCGTCCCCGACGCTACGACCCAGATCACCTCCGGGCAGTTGATCACCGTCGACGGCGCCGCCGGATCCGTCCAGATGGTCGAGCCGAGCCAGCACACCGGCCCGTTGGGCTGACGCGGGTTGCATCGGGTGTCGGAGCGCGCGGCGGCCCGGCCAGGTCTACGCTGCGAAGTAGCGACCTGAGCGCCGAAAATGGAGGGAGAGCCAGATGGATGCTGGCCACCGGCAGTCGAAGCAACCACGATCGGCGCTGGCCGGGTCCTACGGTCACCCGGTTCATCCGATCGCCGTCACGCTGCCCATCGGCGCCTGGGTGTGTTCCCTGGTCTTCGACCTTGTGTCCTATACCAGCTCCGAGCCACGCATCTGGTCGGTCGGGGCCATGTGGCTGATTCTGCTGGGCGTGCTGGGCGCTGCCGTCGCCGCGGTCCTGGGCACGTTGGACCTGCTCAACCTGCCGCGCGGCACTGCCGCATTCCGGACCGGTCGGATCCACGCGGCCCTCAACTCGACCGCGATCGTGATCTTCCTCTGCGGCTTCCTCTGGCGGTTCCGGACGCAGGACAGCTGGGACTCGTCGCCGGTGGGTCCCTTGGTGCTCAGCATTCTCGGCATAGCGGTGGTGAGCGTGTCCGGCTTCCTCGGAGGAAAGCTGGCCTACCACTACGGCGTACGGGTCGCCGACGAGTCCGTCCAGGCGGAGGGCTTCTCGGCGTCGACCACTACCACGGGTCGCCCCTGAAGTCGCCAGCGGCGAGTCCTCCGGTCAGGCCTTGCGGTCGGGGTACGGATCGTCCTTGGAGTCACCGCCGCTGAGCGTCTCGTAGTGGCCGTTGCCGCAGCTGGGGCACGGTGGAAGATTCTTGGTGGAACCGATCTGCAGCCTGTAGCCGCAGTTGGTGCACTTGTACGTACCCGAAGAGACATCGCTGCCGGCGGGGAACGGGATCCGCCATGACCGCATCCTCGCAGACCTCATCCGCTGAGAACTGTGGAGGTTGCGTGGCTGTCCACCCGCGGGGAGCAACGCCAGGCTTGTCGACATAACTGATACCACTAACGCCCCCCAACGGCTCACCGATGTCCGCGACATGGTGGTCGTTCACCGCGCGCCTTCCGCTGCGAGTTCGCCCTGGTCCGTCGGCTCATTCGGCAGGTCGCGCCCGGCGACGTCGGCCCAGGTTGGTGACCCGCCCAGGCCGGGCGGTGTCCTCGGCGCGGCCCTAGACCACCGGCATCAGCCCGGCGGGATGGACAGTTCGGCAACCTCCCGCACGGCGCGCGCGACGACCTCGGAGTCCTCCGGCGACGGGGTCGGGAACTCGGCAAGTCTCCGCACCTCATCGATCGCCTGCTGGGCGCCCGCGCCGTCGCCGAGGCGCATCCGCAGTTCGGCCAGGTACGCCCAGGCCGCCGCCCGGTCGGCCACAGGCGCCTCCGGGTGCCGGGCGATCGCCCCCGCCAGCGTGCGCTGGGCCTGGACCTCGTCGCCGTGCGAGTCGGCCGTCACGACGGCGTTCTCCAGCGCCCGGGCCAGCGGCCCGCCCCCGGCCGAGACCCACTCGGTGCGGTCGTCCACCGATCGCGGCCCGTGCGCGTCGTCGGGACGGCGGGTGACCCGGATCCAGTTGCCGGCCGGGTCGATGAGACTGAACCCCGTCAGCCCGGCGTTGTTCGCGCGCTGCCGCGGCCGGGTGATCCGCGGCTGCCCGGTCATCGGGACCCGGCCGTACCGGTCCTGCAGGCCGCGGACGAACCGGGCGTACAGCGGGGCCGTGTCGGGGACGACGATGGCGCAGGTGGAGTGGCTCTGCTCCGGGTCGACGTGGTCCATGCCGTAGTAGTGCAGGTCGATCGCGTTGTGACCGAGGGCGAGGTAGGGGTTGGGGCGGACCTGGCGGTAGGTGACGGCCAGGCCCAGCGAGGTCCAGAACGCGGCCATCTCGTCGATGTCGCCGCAGGGGAGCATCGGCACCATCCGCGCCTGCTCGGACCCGTCCGACACCCGCCCAGGGTAGCCAGCGGGAGCGTCCGGACGTCCTGCCGGCGGGCTAGGCCTGGGACAGCTGGATGCGGTTTCCGCTCGGGTCGTCGATCACCGAGCATCGTGGCTTCCACTCGTAGTCGGCCGGCGGGCTGATCTCGGTCGCCCCGTGTTCGAGGGCTCGGCGATGCCGGGCGTCGACGTCGTCGACCAGCATCCCGAACGACGACGGGGTCGCGTCGTCGAGCCAGTTCTCGACGGTCAGCAGGAAGAAGGAGTCGGTGTCCCACTCGCCGAGCACGAAGGAGGAGACGTCGGCGGTGAAGGTGACGTCGAACACCTCGGTGTAGAAGGCGACCGACTGGTCAAGGTCCCGGGTGCTGACCATGACCTGTACGACGCGGCAGCCGTTCGGGGTCGGCACGGGCACGCCGCTGGCGAGGTACGTGGCGGATGTGGCGAGCATGCGCTCCAACCGGTCGACGCGATCGGCCAGTCGACGGCGGTGCTGGGTCAGGATGCTCTGGACCTCCGGCTCGCTGCCGGCGACCAGCACGGCCCTGATCTCCTCGAGCGGGAGGTCCACTCCGCGAAGTGTGCAGATCAACCGGGCGTCGCCGAGCTGGTCCGGGTGGTAGCGGCGGTAAGAGGTCTTTGGGTCGACCGCCGCCGGCTTGAGGATGCCGACCTCGTCGTAGTGCCGCAGCGCCGGCACCGACAGTCCGCTGACCGTCGCGAAGCGCCCGATCTCCATCAGTTCGTCCACGGCACCATGGTCAACCCTCTGGCTACCGGAGACTCAACGTCAGCATCCTGAGCTTGTCGAAGGGCCGGGAACGACTGACGCGTGGCGGAGTGCGGCGCTCGCATACGGTCAGCACTGTGAGTGATCAACGACGCATAGTGGTCACCGGCGCAGCCGGACGGATCGGGCAGGCGGTCTGTGCCGCGCTGGTCGACCGATGAGACCTGGTCCCGGTCGATCTCAAGCCGGCCCCGGGCGTGCGCACACTGGACGTCACCAACGGAGCCGCGTGCCGGGAGACCTTCGCCGGGGCCGACGCGGTGGTGCACCTGGCGGCCGACCCCAGCCAGCCCCGAAGCCAGCTGGGACTCCCTGCTTCCCCTCAACATCGAGGCGCCCTACCTGGTGGCGACGGCCGCCGTGGCCTGCGGCGTACGCCGACTGGTGCTGGCCAGTCGCACTACGCATCGGCTACTTCGCTGAGACCCGTCCGGACGAGCAGGAGCAGTGGCGGGGTGAGCGATCGGCCTGGCTGAGCGCGCGGGACGCTGCCGAGTGGTCCGGGCGGCCGTCGAGACTCCTGATGTCGACGGCTCGGTCGTGGTCAACGGCATCTCCGCGAACCGCTACCGGATAGCGGACCTCACCGAGACGCTGGCGCTGGGGTACCAGCCGCAGGACGATGCCTGCTCGCCGGGGCCCGCCGCCGACGACCCCTGACCGGGAGCCAGCCGATCAGCGCGACCTCGCCGACGAAGGTGAACGGGGCGACGCTGGCCGCGTATCCCGGCACCAGGACCGTGCCGAGCCCGTGGGCCGCCGGCTTCGGGCTCGGCCTGGTTCTCGACGGCCTTGGCCGGCTGCGGGAGTCCGGCGGTCAACCCGGACGTCACGACGAGTTTGCGCATCGTGGGTACACAGGCGACATGACGCAGCTTGCCAGCATGGGCGGGGACACCGCCGCCGACCAAGACTCCAGCGGAGCCGGCGAGACCCAGCCGCCCACCCCGTACGCGCTCGGCGACGCTCCGGGCCCCCTCGACGCCGAGGCCCTGCGCCGGCTCGACGCCTGGTGGCGCGCGGCCAACTATCTGTCGGTCGGCCAGATCTACCTCAAGAGCAACCCGCTGCTGCGTACGCCGCTGATGCCCGAGCACGTCAAGCCCCGTTTGCTCGGCCACTTCGGCACCGTCCCCGGGCTCAACCTGGTGTACGCCCACGCCAACCGGCTGATCGTGGAGCGTGACCTGAACGCCGTGTTCGTGGCCGGTCCTGGCCACGGTGGGCCCGGCCCGAACGCCTGCGCCTGGCTGGAAGGCACCTACTCGGAGCTGTTCAGCCACGTCACTCCGGACGAGTCGGGCATGGCCGCGTTCTTCCACCAGTTCTCCTACCCGGGTGGCGTGCCCAGCCACTGTGCCCCGGAGACGCCCGGTTCGTTCCACGAGGGCGGCGAGCTCGGCTACTCCCTGCTGCACGCGTACGGAGCGGCCCTGGACTCGCCGGACCTCACCGTCTTCTGCGTGGTCGGTGACGGCGAGGCGGAGACCGGGCCGCTGGCCGGCAGCTGGCACAGCGCGAAGTTCCTGGACCCGGCCCGCGACGGCGCGGTGCTGCCGATCCTCGCCCTCAACGAGTACAAGATCGCCAACCCCACACTGTTGGCCCGCATTCCGGCCGAGGAGCTGGAGACCCTGATGCGCGGCTACGGCTACGAGCCGCACCTGGTGGCCGGCGACGACCCGACCGCCGTGCACCAGGCCATGGCCGAGACGATGACCACCTGCCTGGACCGGATCGCCGCCATCCAGCAGGCCGCGCGGAGGGGGAGCTCCGACGGCCACACCCCGGCCCGCTGGCCGATGATCGTCCTGCGTACGCCCAAGGGCTGGACCGGCCCGCCGGTAGTGGACGGTCAGCGGGTCGAGGGCACGTTCCGGGCCCACCAGGTGCCGCTGCCCGCCGCGCGCGACAACGACGAGCACCGGCAGGTGCTCGAGGCCTGGCTGCGGTCCTACCGGCCGGAGGAGCTGTTCGACTCCTCCGGTGCGCTGGTGCCGGAGCTGCGCGAGCTGAGCCCGGCGGGGGAGCGGCGGATGAGCGCTAACCCGGTGGCCAACGGCGGCCGGCTGGCCCACGACCTGCGGCTGCCGGACTGGCGGGAGTTCGGCGTACGCGTGGACCGGCCGGGGGCGACATCGCACGAAGCCACCCGGGTGCTCGGTGGCTGGCTACGCGAGGTGACCCGGAGCAATCCGGACACCTATCTCACCTTCGCCCCCGACGAGCTGGCCAGCAACCGGCTGCAGGACATCCTCGACGTCACCGGCCGCCGCTGGCAGGTGGAGATCGACGAGCGCGACGAGCGGCTGGACCGGCGCGGCCGGGTCATCGAGGTGCTCAGCGAGCACATGTGTCAGGGCCTGCTCGAGGGCTACCTGCTGACCGGGCGGCACGGGCTGTTCACCTGCTACGAGGCGTTCATCCACATCGTCGACTCGATGTTCAACCAGCACGCCAAGTGGCTGTCGGCCAGCGCGCAGGTGCCCTGGCGGCGGCCGATCCCGAGCCTGAACTACCTGCTGTCCTCCCACGTCTGGCGACAGGACCACAACGGCTTCACCCACCAGGACCCGGGTTTCCTCGACGTGGTGCTGAACAAGAAGCCCGAGGTGGTCCGGGTCTACCTGCCGCCGGACGCCAACACCCTGCTGTCCACGGTCGACCACTGCCTGCGCTCCCGGCACTACGTCAACGTCGTGGTGGCCGGCAAGCAGCCGCAGGCCGACTGGCTCGACGTGGAGGAGGCGGCGCTGCACTGCACCCGGGGCGTAGGCATCTGGGACTGGGCGGGGAACCGGGACGAGGTCGGGTCGGTACCCGACGTCGTGCTGGCCTGTGCCGGCGAGATTCCGACGCTGGAGACGCTGGCCGCGGCGGCGATCCTGCGGGAGCGCCTGCCCGACCTCCGCGTACGCGTGGTCAACGTGGTCGACCTGATGCGGCTGCTGCCCGAGGCGGAGCACCCACACGGGCTGTCCGACGCGGAGTTCGACACCTTGTTCACCACGACCCAGCCGGTGATCTTCGCCTTTCACGGCTACCCGTGGCTGGTGCACCGGCTCACCTACCGGCGGACCAACCACGACAGTCTGCACGTCCGCGGCTACAAGGAGAACGGGACGACCACGACGCCGTTCGACATGGTGATGCTGAACGACCTCGACCGATTCCACCTGGTCATCGACGTGATCGACCGGGTGGAGAGCCTGCGGACCCGGGCAGCCGGGTTGCGCCAGGAGATGGTGGACGCCCGGGTCCGAGCGCGGACCTACACCCGCGAGCAGGGAGCGGACATGCCCGAGGTGGCGGGCTGGACCTGGCCGGGCTGAGCCGCCCGGTAGGTCTCACCCGATCGGAGCGGTGAGCACCGGATCGGGCGCCGAAGGCTCCGATCGAGTGAAGATTGCCGGGCGACGCCGCCGGACGGCCGTGTCGACGACCAGCACCAGCCCGACCAGCACGACGACGCCGGTGATCATCCAGCCGGCAGTGCCGACGCCGAGGTTCCGGCTGACCAGACCGAACGCCAGCGCGAACGGCAGGAAGGCGATCCAGGAGAACGCGCCGACTCCGGAGGCGACCCCCGCGCGGACCGTCGATGGCACCTCGTCGTGGAGCAGCCGGGCCACGTGGATGCTGAGCGCCATCGCCAGCAGCACCAGCACGACCTGAGCGACGGCGACCACGACCAGGTTGCGGGTCAGGGTCAGAACGACCGAGGCCAGCGCCATGGCTCCGGCCAGCCCGGCCTGCACCAGCGGCCGGTCCATCGGCAGGCGTCCGGCCAGCAGCCCGCCGAATCCGAGCGTGGAGACCAGGGCGGCCCAGAACGGTCCGTAGACCCACGGCGCAGCCGACAGGGCGACCAGCCATAGCGGTCCGAACTCGAAGATCACCTGGCTGATCAGCGCCGTCAGCACGCCCAGGGCAACGACCGGCAGCAGCCGCCCGCGGCCGGCGATCGTGCGGTAGGTCACGGCGATCTGCGCCCGGAGCGGGGTGCGCTCGGTCGTCTGGTGCAGTGTCGGCTCGGCGAAGTGGAGCAGGGCGACGATGGACAGCAGCGTGAACGGCAGGGAGAGGAAGTAGGTCGCCCGGGCCGACAGCAGCCCGGCCAGTAGACCGCCGGCCAGCGAGCTGGCCACCAGGGCCGCGCTCTCCACCGCCCGGGCCCGGCCGATCATCCGTTCGAACAGGTCGCTGTTTTCGGTCTCGGTGAGCACCGTGTCGTACACGATGGCGTCCATCGTGCCGCTGTACATCGCGAAGTAGACCCCGAGCACCATGGCGCCGCCGATGTAGGTCGCCACGTTCTGGCTGAGGCCGCCGACCAGCACGCTGAGCAGCAGGGCCACGTTGGCGATGATCAGCACGCCGCGGCGGCTCCACCGGTCGGCCAGCAGCCCCGACGGCACCTCGACCAGGGGCACCAGGGCCGCGTACGCCGCCGCCATCAGTCCGACCGCTGCGGCGTCGAAGCCGATCTCGTTCAGGAACAGCTTCTCGACGGGGGTCCACAACATGAAGCCCTGCAGGCCGGCAGCGATGTAGAGGGGAAGCAGCCGGCGGCGGAGGTTCGCACCTGTCGTGATGTTGCGGCGCGCTCCCGTGGTGTTGTTGCGCGCGCCGGCGGGGGTCCGAGGGGGTCGTCCCCCTCGCTCCAAGTCAGTGCTCATACCGGTGCAGTGGCACCGGACCGGCAATCCGTTACGCGGTGCGGCGAAAAACCTCGAGCAGCGCGGCGCGCGCCTCGGGGCTGAGCGTCGTCCCCTCCTCGGCCGGAAGCTCGCCCAGCGTACGAACGGCCTGGCGGTACTGCTCGACATAGTCCGAGCAGCCGTCGCAGCCGTTCAGGTGCTCGACCAGATCCTGCTCGTCCGCCGGGTCGAGGGCCCCCTCGAGGAAGTCGGTCACCAGCTCGACGACGCGGTCGCAGCGGAGCTCGCTCATGCCGGCACCTCCGCGAAGTAGTTCTCCAGACTGCGGCGGACCTGGGCGCGGGCCCGGTGGAGCAGGACCCGCTGGTTGGCCGCCGTGATGTCCAGTATCGAGCAGACCTCGGCGGCGTCGTAGCCCTCGATGTCGCGCAGAGCGAGGACGACCCGCTGGCGCTCCGGCAGCTCGGCCACCGCAGCACCGGCGCGCCGGCGCAGCTCCGCGGCGAGCGTCGCGTCCAACGGGTCGTCGGGCCACGGGGCGGGCCACTCCCGCCAGTGCCCGGGGTAGGGCTCGTTCGGGCCCTGGAACCGGGACGGGTCGACGGTGGGCCCCTCGTCGTCGGTGGTCAGGCTGCTGTACGGCACCGTGCGGCGTTCCCGGCCGCCCAGCCGCTGCGCCTTGTTGAGCAGGATCCGGAAGACCCAGGTCTTCAGCGAGGACCGGCCCTCGAACCCGCCCAGCCCCTCCACCACCGCGAGCCAGGTGTCCTGCACCACCTCGGCCGCCAGGTCGGCCGTCGGCACGCAACGTCGGGCCACGCGGACCATGCCCGGCGACCAGGCATCGAGGATCAGGGCGAACGCGGCGTCGTCCCCGGCCCGGAGCCGGGCCACGAGCACGTCCTCAGGCGGCACGCCCCCACGCTAAGGCGTGGTTCCCTGGAAATCTCCTCGATCGCATCTCACACGTTGCCACTCGGAGGCCTTTCCCGTCCGATCGGGTGTGATTTCCAGGGAACCGAGTCTCACGCCGTCAGTCGGCAGTTATCACCTTGGAGTTGCCGTCGCTGCTGCCGCTCTCGACGGAGATCTTGCGCGGCTTGGCCTTCTCGGCCACCGGGACCGTCAGGTGCAGCACCCCGTCGTTGTAGGTGGCCTCGACGGCATCCAGGTTCAGGTTGTCGCCCAGGATGATCTGGCGGCTGAAGACGCCGCGCGGCCGCTCGGCCGCGATCACCTCGGCCCCGTCGTTGTTCTCGCTGTTCGCCTGCCCGCGCTCGGCCCGCACGGTCAGCACATTGCGCTCGACATCGAGGTCGATCGACTCCGTGCTCACGCCGGGCAGGTCGAACTCGATGTGGAACATGTCGCCGCTGCGCCACGCATCCATCGGCATGAAGGCGGGCCGGGCGGCGGTGCCGAACACCTGCTGGGTGAGGCGGTCCAGGTCCCGGAACGGGTCGGTTCGCATCAACATTGAAGGTCACCTCCACAAGTTGCTGAGTCGATGTGCGTTGACCACTGATCTATAGTGGTCGCTACAGATTTTATCTAGCCGTCAAGCACAATGCAAACCAACTGGACCAGAAAGTTGCGGCCCGATGAGTGACTCCACCCTGAGCGTGTACGTCATCTCGGTGGCGGCCGAGATGGTCGGCACCGGGGTGCAGAACCTGCGCGCGTACGAGCGGGCCGGCCTGGTCACGCCCGGGCGGACCGCCGGCGGCACCCGGATGTACAGCGGCGACGACATCACCCGGCTGCGGCGGGTGGCCGCCCTGCTGGAGGCGGGCCTCAACCTGGCCGGGATCGCCAAGGTGCTCGAGCTGGAGGAGGAGAACGACCGCCTGCGCAGCCGGCTCTCCAAACACGGTTGAACCGGTCGGCCGATCAGCCGTCGAAGACGGTGATATGCACGTGGTCCTTGTGGTTCGCTGAGTCGCTGCCCCGGCTGGCCATGTGCCGCCAGCCCTCGCTGTTGCGCTCGATGTTCCAGATCTTCTGGTCCCAGATCACGTACCTGATCCGCAGCGACCGGGCGTTGGCCCGGGCCCAGTACGCGACCTCAAAGCCCAGCTGGCGACCCGCGGTGGTGCTGTACCTCGGGATCATCAGGTCTAGCGCCCGCCCGGCCGGATGATCCGGCGTGATGTCGCGCCGCCACCCGTAGTAGGTGCTGATCGACGGGAACCGCGAGCGCGCCGCGCGATGCACCCGGACCGCGTTGGGCTGCAGGCCGCGCTCGACCGTAAGCCAGCTGGTCGGGACGCCGGCCGGCCGGGTCGCGGAGAGGTACTTGGCCGTCACCCAGCGCGCCGCGTTGGCGTAGATGATCTGCATCCGCCCGTTGCGCACCACACCGGTGATTCTCAGCGCGGTGCCGCGGGGCACCTCGGCGATCAAGGTGTAGCGGTCCGCGTACGTTGACCGCACGTCGAGCGTGGTCATCGCGTACCGGGTGCCCGTGATCCTCGGGAGCTTCGGCGGTGCCGGCTGCGCCGCGGTCGCGTTCGCCAGGTACTTCGCCGTGACCCAGCGCACCGCCTTGCGGAACACGATCTGGGCCCGCCCGTTCTGGGTGGCCCCGGTGATCGAGAGCCGGGTGCCCTTCTTGACCTCGGCCACCGTCCGGGCGTCCGCACCGGAGCTGGTCCGGATGTTCAGGTCGGCGGTGGCCACCCGGGTGCCGATCACGGCCGGCAGCCCGGTCCGCGAGCTGGCCAGGTACTGGATCGCCGCCCAGCCCCGGTACCGCCCGCTGACCACCTCGGCGAACCCGCGAGCGGTCTTGCCAGTCGTGGTCACCCGGGTGCCTTCCGCCAACACCCGGATGACCGCGTACGCGAGCCCTGGTCCCTTGCGCAGGTTCAGGGCAGTGGTCGTGACCTTGACGACGCCGGCGTCGACCCGGCTGGGCGGCGGCAGGTCCGCACCG
>OCZS010000566.1_pt1 | contig 12365 bp, 8 predicted proteins | sample 1539071 | NCBI WGS metagenome assembly OCZS01 (sample SAMEA3113584, study PRJEB22503) | soil metagenome | reverse complement strand
TTCGAAGATCTCCTGTTACATAATTTAATGCAATCAAATCTGCTTCATATTCATTGGTTTTTAAATCTTCTGCATTATGTGGAAGATTATTAGGACTTAGTAATTCTAAAAATCCTTTGAATGTCTCTACAATTAGTGGTGAGTTATAATCTAAACTTATCAAAAGCCTTTCTATTATGTTCCACATCAATGTATTTAAACTATGATTTTTATAGATGTGCGCTGTTTCGTGAGCAAGAATAAATTGAATCTCTTTTTCTGTAAACTGTCGTTGATGTAGATCATCTAAATTAATTAGAATAATTCCTTTGGTATTAATCGGCCAAATAGTAGAATTAATACCAAATGCACCTGCAATAAGCGAAGTGTTGGTATTTATTACAATAACATTGTGATTGTTAATTAGTAAACGATTGGTCAATATCCAATTGACATAATCCTGACAAGATTTAACATTTAACATTCTATTTATTATATGTTATAGTCTTATATAAAAAAGAGTTAGAATATGAAATAGCCAAATAGGAGGTGTTCTCTTCACTTTTTTGAAAATTTGCTTATGTAATGTTTAAATCAGTTAAATAAGAACAACAAAGATATCAAAAGGAGGTTCATTGAGGCTCATGTATTATCATGTATACATGTCCTCTAGTCTGGTTTTTCAGTCAAAAGAACTCCAGACAGAACCCATTAAGATCTTAGACAATATAGTTAAAATAAATTAATAAATAAGATTTATAAATTGATCTATTTTTTTAATTAATCCATTGAGTGGTTGATTGATTAACTTTGTTCTTAAAGTTTTAAATAATTTAGTATAGGATGTTAAGTACCAAAGAACTCCAGACAGAATAGAATTTCGTCTTACTCGGCCATAGCCAGACTATAAATTGCTTGTAGTCACATATCCTTCTAATACAATTGATAAGGCTATGATAATAATTAATAATTAATTATAATTAATCGATTACTCTAGCAATAATATTATTTAAACCACTCGACGAATAGTATCTAAAGTAATAAATAGTATAGTCTATAGGTATTGAAAACATATCTACATCGTAGGAAAACTTGCATAAGTCATAGTCTGGGCTTGTATCTATAAACCCAATAAATCAAGTTCAGGCTATGACAATTAAAATATCTCTATTATCATAAATGATAATATCTTATATTTATGATATAAACATTCAGAATAATAAATAAATATTATAGAATTAATAAATATGGATAAAAATTAAAGAAAAATAATTATTTTAATAATTACGAATTAAAAAGATTATTTAACTGGACTATATACGTGTATATCAGTATCTAATCCATCTCCTACGTATACATTATCAGAAGTATCAATTGTAATAGTAATTGGATCTTGAAGTCTTTCAGCTGCTGAACCTTGATTACCAAATTGAGAAATATATTCACCATTGTTATTGAAAATTTGTACACGATTATTATTATTATCAACTACAAAAATATTATCAGAAGAATCAATTGCTAATTCAAAGGGGTTATTAAATTGTCCATCACCTGTTCCTGAGGTACCAAATTTCATTAGAAAATCACCATTTTGATCAAATTTTTGTACACGATCATTAAAAGAATCTGCTACAAATATATTTCCAAGTGAATCTACTTCTACATCTGTAGGATTCAAAAATTGTCCATCACCTGAACCATAAGTACCAAATTTCATTAGAAAATCACCATTTTGATCAAATTTTTGTACATTATTATTTTCTCCAAAATCTGTTGCATAAATATTATTTTCTTTATCTACACCTAGTCCACCAGGAGTAATAAATTGTCCATCTCCAAGGCCAAAGGAACCGAACGTACCTATAAAGTTTCCATTATTACTATATTTTTTTATAGCATAATTAGGGTTTCCAAAGTCTGCAATATAGATATTGTTTTCAGAGTCAGCAGCCAATCCAGAAGGGTTACTGAAAAATTGTGGACCATTACCTAATACACCAAAACCGAGAATAAATGATCCATTTTCTGTAAATTTCTGAATCATGTTTGAGCGACCGGTGAAATCCGCAACATAAATATTGTTTTCAGAATCTGAAGCAATTCCACCTACTTGATTAAACTGTCCAATTGCAACACCTTTTTCTCCCCATTTTGTTTTATGTTCATATTCTGTAGCCGCAAATGCAGAATGGTATGCACCACTATTTAAAATTAAAAATGACAAGAAAACAGCCACACCACTAAAAAAAACAGTCTTTTTAAAATTCATACTTTGTTAACAAAATAAATGATATATTAACTATTCCTATAAAATTGTTATAATACTTTTATTAATATAAAAAGAAAAATAAAATAAACTTCTAAGTTAATTAAGATTTATTTTTATATTGTTTATTCTCTCCATGTTTTTTTTCTTTATTTTCACTATCTTCTAAAGGAAGGCCATATATCGGGTTAGTGCCAAAGTGATTATCTACTTTAGTTGGATCTATGTATAGTATGCCTAGATTCTTATTATTCATTATTTTAATGCTTATAGGAACATCAGTAAAAGGTGTATCAGGCATACTAATTGTCCCTGTGCCATTAAATAAAGTAGCATTATTTTGATTTGCAATATCTGTTAAAACAAAATTAGTAAGAGTGTGAGTATGTTTTGCTGTTCCATCAGGTTTAATCATTTCAAGATTTGCATTATAAACAGTGGAATTACTTCCAGGTTGAGTTTGATTTGATGTTATTAAATTGGATTTAAATGTACCAGCTATAACCCACAATGGTTCTCCATTTTCATTTTCTACAATACCTACTGATCTTCCATATAAATAATCTCCTCCTCCTCTTTCTGCGATATCAGCAGGGATTGCCATTATTGTATTCAGATTAAAAGAAAATAACATTAATCCACTAGCTATCATCATAGAGACAAGCATAATAGATCTTGTTGTAATATTCTTTCCTGATATTTTTTTCATTAAATTATTATAGACTTTATGTTCTTATTACTCTTTCGTCAATATCATATATTGCTACTTTAATAAAAATCAAATAAAAAATATATTTAGATTTAGAAATTAAAAGATAATTCTTAATTGTTGTATTATTAATAGCATAATTCCAAATTTATAAAAGAAGTAATAATTTCTCTATAATAAATGAAACTATCATTCAAAGTAATAATAACAATAATCATAATTTCTGGTTATGTATATGTATTGAACTATTCAATAATAAAATCTATGGATGTGTACAAGTTATTTGCAATTTGATCTCTTTTCAATTTTGTTAAGCTTTCTAGCAGGATTGATATCTACAGGATTTATGACTATTATTGAAATTCCATTTTGGAAACGATGGAAATTAACAGGCATTTTAGAATGGCATGAAAATCAAGTTTTGACATGTAAAATTTTTAAACTTCCTGATAGTAAGAATTATTTTTGGGGAATCTTTTTGCTACATTTTTTAAATGGAGGTCTTGGTGGAATTGGATTACTGCTAGCTTTAGTTTTAATTCCTTCTTTATATGAAATTCCACTGTTGATACTGGGATTATTATATGGATTTTTTCTTTGGATTATTACTCTTGTGCCAATTCATAAACCAATAACGGGGATAAATCCATTGAATCATCCATTAGGAAAAGGCCCGATTATCATAAGTCTATTAGGTCATGCAATATATGGTATAACATTAGCAATTATATTTTGATGATAATTTTCTCTTAAATAACAGTAAATCATCCGTTAGGAAAAGGTCCAATTATCATAAGTCTATTAGGTCACGCAATATATGGGATAACATTAGCAATTATATTTTTGATGATAATTTTCCCATAATGACAGGTATATGTTCATATAATTAATTAAAAATCTTTAATTTTTGGTTATTTGAATATTATTTTAGTTCAATTTTTCCAAGTAAGAATCTAAGTGTATCATCTAATTCTGGATTAAAAAATTTGTATCCAGTAGAAAATAACTTTTTAGGAATGATATACGTATTTGTAGATAGCAATTCGTCAGACATTTGGCCAAAAATTAGTTTGGTTATATTTTGATTTATTGTTATTGATAACTTTGTATTAAATATTCTTTTGAGTGTATTTGAGAATTCTAAATTTGTAACCGGATTTGGGGACACAATGTTAATACCACCTCGAATTGAAGTATTTGTTATTGAATAAAAAATGCTTTTTACCACATCTTCTATTGAGACCCAATTGATGTACTGGTATTTATTTCCAATTATTATTCCTAAACCTGATTTAAAAGGTCCAAGTAATTTTTGTAAAATACCTCCTTTTGGAGTTAATACTACACCAAAACGTGTGTTAACTACTCTTATTCCTATCTCAGTGGCATCTTTTGTTGCATTTTCCCATTTTTGACATACTTCAGGAAGAAATCCCTCTCCTGGGTCGCTATCTTCTGTTAATAGTTCGTTAGGTCTTTCTCCTCCATAGTATCCAATTGCTGATGCACATATTAATAATGATGGAGGATTTGGTATCTTTGTTAAAGATTCAGATAAAAATTTAGTAGTTTCAACACGACTATCGAATATTTTTTGTTTTTTTATGTCCGTCCATCTTCCAAATATGTTTTCTCCTGCAAGATGTATTATTATATCAAATCCCTCAAGTTCATGAGGATTTAGTTTTTTATGTTCAGGATCCCAATAGATAGTTTTTTCATTATCATTATTTTTATTTAGTGTAGGAGAATACATTTTCATATTGTTATTATTTATACTTCTTCTTACAAGACGAGTAATCTTATGCTTTCCTATATTAGTTAATAATGGAATAAGTGCAGATCCTATTAATCCATGAGATCCTGTAATAAGAATTTTTTTTTCTTTTTCTAATGTCATTCTCTCAAGATTTGTATCATTAACTAAAATACGAGAGCGATAAAGAAATAATTGATTCAAGTAATCTTGAATTCTCTTTTGTATAATTTTAGAACCTATTTTACCAAATTTAGGAGCATATTCTATTTTATCTTCTATAATGCATTGGTTCAATCCTTGAGATATAAAAGAATGAGTATGGATCCACTTTTGGAATGGACCTTTTATCATTTTATCTTGAAATTGCTTATTGTGAATATATCCAAAATGTTTAGCAGCCCATTTGATACTTATCGGACCAAAATTAATTCGGAAAATTGAAATAGCATCATTATTAATTCCTCCTTTTTGACTAACTATATTCAAACCGCTCCAAGGCGGAATGAGTCTTTCTAAAGCACCATTCCGAGTATGATAATCAAAAAGATTATTTACATTACAGGGTATTAACGATCTCTTTACAAATGTGTTTAAACATTTTTCATTGCCTATTTTTATTCAATATAAATTAAACATAAAAGATAATTTATTTTATATCTTTATTATAATAAAATTTTTAACAACGACATCTACAAATCTGGCTAAAACAAAACAAAAATTTATACAGTTATCTCAAGTTCAATAATTGCTTTTTTTTATATTTGTATTCAGTATGATTCAAATTAACCTATATTCAATTAATCATATGGGAACTGATCCAAGCGTACTTCCAGTAAACAATGAATCATGGGAAAAAGAAGTATTAAAATCACAATTACCTGTTTTTGTTGATTTTTGGGCAGAATGGTGTGGTCCATGCAGAATGGTAGGACCAGCTGTTGAACAATTATCAAAAAGTCTTGATGGAAAAGTCAAAATTGTAAAGCTGAATGTAGATGAAAATCAAGAAATAGCAGTAAAATATGGAATTCATTCTATACCTTCATTATTATTATTCAAAGATGGAGATGAAATCGCAAGAACTGTAGGAGCTGCTCCGAAAGAAGCATATCAAAAATTCATAGAAGAATCCTTAGCTAGAAATTAATATTATTTATTTTCCTTTAATTTACCTTATTTTAGATGTAGTTTTTCTTTTAGTATCATAAAAGCATTAATATAGATAATAATAATCGTTAGCATAGTTTGGGTAAAAAAGAAGTTTCTACTTTATTTTCATCTGATCCTAATAAATATTATAAAGTTTCCTTATTTGATAGATTAGGTTTTAAACGAAACAAATGCGTGTCATGTGGAAAATTTTTTTGGACGCTTATAGATAAAAATATCTGTCCCGATCATGAGACCTATAACTTTATAGGAGATCCTCCTACCAATAAAAGACTAGATTATGTAAGAGCATGGAAGGAAATTGAAAAATATTTTCAATCTCATGATCATTCTATTGTAAGACGATATCCTGTAGTATGTAGATGGCGAGACGATCTTTATTTTACAATTGCATCTATAGTAGATTTTCAAAGAATAATGAATAATAAAGTTATTTTTGAATTGCCATCAAATCCTTTAGTGGTACCACAAATGTGTTTAAGATTTAATGACGTTGAAAATGTGGGATTAAGCGGTCGTCATTACACAAGCTTCTGTATGATTGGTCAAACATGTAATGCAGATGCATCTGGTGGCTATTGGAAGGATAAATGTATTGATCTGGACTTTGGATTATTAACTAATGTATTGGGAATAAAACCGGAAGAGATTACTTTTGTAGAAGATATTTGGATGGGGGCAGGAGCTTTTGGATATTCTTTAGAGTATTTTGTACGTGGTCTTGAACTTGGTAATGCTGTTTTTACAGAATTCGAAGGAGATGAAAATAATTATAGGATTATGAAAAATAAGATTATTGATATGGGTGCAGGCTTGGAACGCTTATCATGGATTACTATGGGTACTCCAACAAGTTATGATTGTTGTTTTGAATCAGTTATAAAATATTTAGAAAACTCTATCGGAGTTCAAAAGGATGAAAATTTCCTCTCAATCTATTTTAAATTAGTGTCTAAAAAATTTAATAGTATCGAAGATGATTCATCCGATAAAATAAAAAAATTGAAAAAAATGATTGCTCAAGACATGAAAATATCATTTGAAGATCTCGATAAAATTGTATCTCCATATGAGGCGATATATACAATAGCAGATCATACTAGAACATTATTATTTGCTATTTCAGACGGTTCGTTACCTTCTAATGTAGGTGGTGGTTATAATCTTCGAATTCTTTTACGTAGAATCTTATCTATTATTGAACGATTCAAGTGGAATATAAAAATTGAAGATCTAATTGATACACATGTAGAATATCTAAAAAATATGTTCCCCGAAATAGAGGAAAATAAAAAAGAGGTCTATACCATTCTAAAACTTGAATCTGATAGATATGCAAGTACAAAGCAACGTATGAATGATATTGCTTCTACAATACGTAAGAATAACAAACAACTAACTGTAGATGATCTTATAAGATTATATGAATCCGATGGTATTACTCCAGATTTTCTTAAAGAAGTCAATGTAATAACTGAAATACCTTCAAATTTTTATGTAAAATTATCAGAATTACATAATATTAACCAAAAATCCCTTTCTTCTCAATCAATAGAAGGCTTGGAAGGTTTGCCGACTACTAGATTGTTGTATTATGAAGATTCCTCGCTTCGGGAGTTTTATGCTCAGATCATAAAAATAATAAAAGAAAAATATGTAATTTTAGATCAAACATCATTTTATCCTAGAGGTGGGGGACAAGAGCCTGATAAAGGAACTATTGGTGATGCTAAAGTCTTAGAAGTCATAAAACAGGGAGATATTGTTCTTCACCGAGTAGAAAATTTATCATCACTTTCCGAAGGATTATTGGTTAAATGTAATTTAGATGATACAAGACGTAATTCCATAACAAAACATCATACAGCTACTCATATATTAAATTCTTCAGCTAGGACTACACTTGGTTCATGGGTATGGCAAAATTCTGCATTCAAAGATGTTAACTATGGAAGACTTGATATAACTCACCATTCTGCATTGAATAAAGAAGAAGTAGATAAAATTGAAAAAACTGCTAATGAAATTGTAATGAAAAACCTTGGAGTCAACATAAAAGAATATGAGCGAGGAGAAAGTGAACAAAAGTTTTCCTTTCGTATATATCAAGGTGGAGTAGTTCCGTCAAATAAAGTCAGAATAGTGAATATAAGTGAATTCGACATTGAAGCATGTGGAGGAACACATGTTAATAGAACGGGTGAATTAGGTTTAGTTAAAATTCTCAAATCAGAACGAATTCAGGACGGTGTTGTTCGATTAGAATTTGTTGCTGGACAGGCTGCTATAAATTATATTAAAAATCAGGATAAAAATATTTCATTTATTACTCAATCACTAGGTTCTAGTAAAGAAAAATTAACAGATTCTTTCAAAAAATATTTGGATGATTCAGAAAAGCTTAGAACAAAGATAAAAATTCTTTTACGAAAAACCTCTCCTATTCTAGCGAAATTCATATCCAATAATAGTAAACAAATATCTTCAGAAGGAGTAAAGTTGTTCACAACATTTGATGATGAACTTGATGAGGAGTTTCATATTACAGTAGGAGAAAAAACTATTGAAATAGATCCTCTTTTAATGTACGTTTCACTTGTCTCCAAAGGAGAAGGAATTCGAGTAATAGTTTTTGTTGGTGAAACTGCAAGAAAATATGGTTTTAATGCTGGAAAAATAGCAACAATTATTTCTACTAATTTAGGAGGTTCTGGTGGTGGAGACTCAAAATTTGGTCAAGGAGGAGGTAGATTTAAGAATAGAATTGAAGAGGTCTTAAGGTTAGCTGAAATATATGTTAATGAAACAATCAAAAGGTGAAAGTAACTGAATAGTAGAGAATATAATAATAATAATAATATTAATTGGAATGAACTGGAAACAAAATGGAAGTCCAGATGGAAAGAAGAACATCTATTTGAAGTTGATTATGATAATACTAGTAGAAAAAAGTATTTTATAACTGTTGCATTTCCATATCCTAATTCTCCGCAACATATAGGACATGGAAGAACATATGCATTAGCTGATGTTCATGCTAGATATATGAGAATGAAAGGCTACAATGTATTATTTCCCATGGGATTTCATTATACAGGAACCCCTATTTTAGCTATGTCAAAAAGAGTAATTGCACAAGATCAGGATTTAATTGGAACTTTTAAAAATCTATATAATGTTCCTGAAGATATAATCAAATCATTTGTAGAACCAGAAAACATTGCTAAATATTTTCATAATGAAATAAAATTAGGAATGCAAGATATGGGTTATTCTATTGATTGGCGACGAGAATTTACAACTATTGATACTTTATATTCAAAATTCGTAACTTGGCAGTTTAAAGCATTACAAAAAAAAGGCTTGATTGTACAAGGTTCTCATCCTGTTGGATGGTGTCCTTATGATAAAAATCCTGTAAGTCAACATGATACCATTGGAGATGTGGAACCAGAATTTAGTGAGTATATTTTAATAAAGTTTAAATTGACTAAGAGTAATGTCATACTTCCTACTGCTACTTTAAGACCAGAAACTATCTTTGGAGTTACCAATCTTTGGATAAACCCTGATATTGAATACTTTGTAATAGATGTAGATGATACTGAACAATGGATTGTTACTGAAGAGACATCTACAAAATTAAAATTTCTTAATCATGATATTAAATTCAATAAAATTATCAAAGGAGATGAATTAGTTGGTAAATTTGCAAGAGATATTATTAGAAATATAGATATTCCTATTCTTCCTGCAAAATTTGTAAAATCTGATACAGGAACTGGAATAGTAATGTCAGTACCTGGACATGCTCCATATGATTTTCAAGCTCTTAGCGACTTAAAAAAAGAAACATCATTGTTTAGTGGTATTGATTTATCTCAGATCAATCCTATTAAAATTATAACAGTCCAAAACGATGATAATAATAATAATAATGCAACTAATAGCTCAATGTTATGTGTAGAAGATGCAATATCAAAGTTCAAAATTAATAATCAGTCAGATTTAAAACTAGAAAAAGCAACAACTGAAGTTTATCATTTGGAATATTATCAAGGTAAAATGCTACCTAATACAGGAAAATATTCTGGAATGAGTGTTCAATTAGCTAAAGAAGACATAAAAAGTTATTTGATTACTACAAATAACATAGCAGAAATATTTTATGAGTTAATTAATAAACCGATTAAATGTAGATGTGGGAATGAATGTGTAGTTAAATTATTAAATGATCAATGGTTTATTAACTATAAAGATAAAGAATGGAAACATAAAGTACATAATTATATAGATAAATTAAATATTCTGCCAGATGATCTTAGACAGGAATTTCATAATGTAGTTGATTGGTTAAAGGAAAGAGCTTGTGCAAGAAAATCAGGTCTTGGAACTAAACTTCCATGGGATCATGAATGGATAATAGAAAGCTTATCTGATTCAGTTATTTATATGGCTTATTACATCATATCAAAGTTTGTTAATGAACAAAAATACTTAATGAAAGAAAGCCTTAGTAATATTGATGAAACTTTCTTTGACTATGTACTATTAGGAATTGGAGATGTGTATGAAATAGGTAAAAATTGTAATCTTTCAATATCATTATTAGAAGAAATTAGAAATGAGTTTATTTATTTTTATCCAGTAGATTCTAGACATTCGGGACGAGATTTAGTTCCAAATCACCTTACTTTTTTTATCTTTAACCATGTAGCTCTTTTTGAAAAGAGATTCTGGCCACGTCAAATAGTTGTTAATGGTTCAGTATTAATGGAAGGAAAAAAGATGTCTAAATCATTAGGAAATATAATACCTTTAAGAACAGCAATACAAGAATATGGTGCAGATACAATAAGGTTAGCAATATTGATTTCATCTGAGCTTCTTCAGGATGCTGATTTCTCTTTTGATACCGCAAAATCTATTAGAATGAAATTACTAGAATTTTATACTCTTTCGCAACAACAACAAATTTTGTTCAATTCTAATTTTAATAATAAAATATCGAATCCTACAGACTTATCCTTGGATGAATTCCTTTATCGCTCTATATCCAAAAATGAATATCTTCTTGAATTAGAAGATAGATGGTTAATAAGTAAATTACAAAGACTAATAAATAATGTTACCAATTCACTTGGAAACTTAAGAGTACGAGAAGCTCTTCATAATATCTTGTACGTTTTTGATCAAGATATTAATTGGTATAAAAAAAGAATTACTGCTAAAAAAAGAGATAATAATGATATAGTAAATAATATACTACTTCTTTGTTTTTCTATTAGAATCAAGTTATTATCTCCATTTGCTCCATTTATATCTGAGGAAATTTGGAATAGTTTAGGTAATACAACTTCAATTGTTTCTTCAAAATGGCCTGATAGTATATTTAATAATCACATTGATCCTTTATCTGAAGAATCAGAAGAATTTATAAAGAGATTAACATCTGATATATCTAATATTATTAAAGTGACTAAAAAGTTACCAAGTAATATATACATATATTGTTCATCTACTAATAAACAAAGAATTTATCAAAAAATTCTTAAAATAATAACTCTAAATAATGAACGAAATTTTGGGAATATAATGAAAAAATTAATAGAAGATCCTGAAACTTCTTATGCAAAAAAAGATCCTTCTTTTGTTAAAAAAATTTCAGAAGATATTCTCTCTGAATCTGTTGAATCAAGAATTAATAGAATAAATTTAAATTCATTTGACGAAATTTCTATAATAAAAGATTCGCAAAATCTAATAAATAATGAAATTGGACTAGAAAATGTTCAAATAGTTATTTATCCAGAAGAAGAAAAAGAAAAATTTGATCCAAAGTCAAAGTCTAAATTTTCAAGGCCATATAAACCAGCTATTTATTTAGAATAGGATCCTTTTTTTTCTTTATTATTACTTTTTCTTGAAATATAAATTGATGAAATCATATATAAGCTAAATCCACAAATCGACATTATTAATCCATATAAAGAAAGTGCTTCTCGTTCTTGATAATATCCTATACCAAGAAGTATCGCTCCTAATACCAAAATAGCTATACCTGCTCTTGCAGCACCAGGCATTTCTTTTTTCTTTTTCACTAGTGCTATATGTTTAATTTTTTCTCAATATATTTTTATTTTCGGATGATAAATATTGTATCGATGAAAATTGCTGTGGTAGGAATTGGTGTTGCTGGAGCATATCTTATGAATCAACTTAGTGATAATCATGATATTCATATAGTTGGATTTGAACGGATGAAAGAAGAAGAACACGATGCTGTTTGTGCTTGGGCTACAAGCAAGAATGTTATGGTAGATTATACAAGAAAATGTAGTCTAAATTTTGATAATTATATCTTGCATGATGGTAAAAACATGAGTGTAGAACTTGGAGAAAGTAAACATGTTGATATTGGATTAAGAGGTATGGTTAGTTACGATAAATTAAAACTTATTCAAGATATGATAAAAGGAACA
>OCZS010000565.1_pt1 | contig 12371 bp, 12 predicted proteins | sample 1539071 | NCBI WGS metagenome assembly OCZS01 (sample SAMEA3113584, study PRJEB22503) | soil metagenome | reverse complement strand
CTTCATGGCGGCCACAATACGTTCGGCGACTTCGTCCACGACGGCGCCAGCGCGGTGGGCTCCGAAGAGGTGCCTGTGGAAACGCTCGACGCGCTGGCCCAGCGCCTGGCGCTCGGTCGGGTGGACGTCCTGAAGATCGATGTCGAGGGCGCCGAACTCAAGGTGCTGGCCGGCGGACGCGAGTTCCTGAGGACGGCGCGCCCCGTTCTGCTGATCGAGGCGAATGAGGAGGCGCTGCAGCGCCAGGACGCCAGCACGGCGAAGGTGATCGCGTTGCTGCGCGCGCTCGGCTACGCGATCCGTGTCTTTTCCGAGCGCACCGGCGACGTCGAGCCTCTTGCAGAAGGCGGCGTGCTGTCGGCGAACATTGTCGCCGTTCCTAAAGCATAATCCGTCCAGCTGGACGGATTATGCCTCTTGCAACACGCATCACCGGTGCGCGCGAATCCGATCAGATGGAACCGCGTGCGGTTCCATCTGATCGGATTCCGCTCTATCGCCTAGCAGCGCGCATCTTCAGGAGCTCGCGTGAGATGCGGTCGGCCACGATCTCGGTGCCGCGCTCCGTCCAGTGCCCGTCGGTCAGGCGATAGGTGCCTGGCACGCCGGCGAGATCGTCGCGCAGGTCGAGGAAGGGCACCGCCGTCTGGCGCAGCTTCACCGCCAGGCGCCGGTGGCGGGCGTCGGCGCTGAGCGAGGTGCTGAAGTACTTGGGCCACGGACGCCAGAAGTCGACATAGGCGGGATCGACCGTCCCGACCGGGATCAGGGCGACGACGAGCTGCACGCCGTTCTCCTTGGCCAGCCGGTCGGCGGCGACCAGCCAGCTCAGCGTCTCGTCGACCATCGCCGTGCCGTCGAGGCGGTCGGCCTCCTCGGCCGTGCGCGGCATGGTCCAGGTACCGGTCTCCCAATCGATCATGCCCGACAGCAGCCAGCCCGCGAGGAATTCCTGGTCCGGGTGCGGCCTGGCGAAGGCCGTCCAGAACTTCTCGTCGCCGCGCGACAGGATCTCGCGGATCGCCTCTTCACTCAGGCGGGGATAGTAGTTCCGCTTGAGGTGCTGCACGATCCGGTCGAGCCGCTGATCCGCCGGCAGCTTGACCCATTCGTTGAGCTGGGCGAATTCGCCGTCGATGATCTTGTTGTTGCGGCCGAACTCGGAGAGGCCGAGGCGATTGACGGTAAGCCAGGTCGTGCGCGGCGCCGGGCCGGCGAGCATGGACGGCAGCGGCAGTTCGGCGATGGGCGGCCGCATCCAGCCGCCGAAGGGTGTCGAGACGAAATCGTTGCCGGTAAACACGGTCAGCACGATGGCGTCCGGCTTCAATGCCAGGCCGATGTTCTTGATGCGATAATAGTAGTGGCGCGGTCCGGTCGCCGAGACGCCGAAATTGATCGCCTCGGCGTCAGTCTTGCCAGCCGCGGCCAGGCGCTGCTCGACGAAAGCCGACAGCGGCGCCCGCAGGAAGACCCCTTCGAGGAAGCTGTCGCCCACCAGGATGGAGCGAAAGCGCACGTCCGCGGGACGCTCGAACGTTCGTGGCCGGTCGCGCAGCGCCCAGTCGTTGTAGGCGACGTCGGGCGAGGGGGCCACTTCGATCGGCCGCATGTCGCGCGCGGGCCACGACGGCACGATGAACGAGGCGATCGCCTCGCTGCCCGCGAGTGCCGCGGCGAGCACCAGGACGAGGGTGAGGGGCCAGAAGAAGCGTTGTGCTTTCACGGCGTCCCTATGCTTCGGTCAGCAGCCTTTGCCCTTGGTGCGGCAGAGCTCGTCCAGCATCGGCAGCAGGCGGGGGATCATGCCTTGGGCGAAGATGATCTCCGCTTTGCCGTTGGGATGCGGATCGGGCACCGTCACCCAGAGGCTCGCCGGATCGACGTTCTCTACGGTCGGCAGGAGGTCGACGAAGGGCGCACCGTCCTTTTCGACGACGGCGCGGACCTTGGCCGTGATGTCGGCGAAAGGATAGGGTTTCAGCTCGCGCAGCTCGGGGATGTTGAAGACGATGAGCTGGGCGCCCAGCTCGCGCGCGGTCGCGGCAAAGTCGCCCAGCGCCTTCTGCGTCTGCAGCCAGCCCTTGGCCTTGGGCTCATAGAGGTCGCGGTAGTAGCGCTTCCAGTCGGGTGCCTCGCCGAACTGGCGAAACAGCGAATCGAACCGGTAGCCCGCCACCACCCAGGCCGCCGAATGCGTGGCGATCCAACCGGTGTCGGCATAGGACGGCATCGGCTCGGCATCGTTGATGAAGTAGGCAAGCACGATGATGTCGGGCTTGAGCGGCGCGCCGACCTCGCGGAACAGCGAGAGCTCCTGCAGGGTGTTGTAGTTGCCGACGCCGAGGTTATAGCCATCGACCTTGCGGCCGGCCTTGACCAGCCCGGCGATGACCTGGTGCGCGAAGGTCTCCTTCTCGGCGACACCCCAGCCCATGGTGATCGAATCGCCGACAAAGGCGATGCGGGCAATGCCGGCGGCCGCCTTGTCGGCGATCTCCGGTCCGCGCAGGCCGCGGCTGTCGGTCCGGACATCGACGCCCATCAGCCTGGCTTCGGCCTGCGGCCGATGGCGATGGCCTAGGTCGGGCCGTGCATCGCGCATCTTCACCTCGCGCGCGTACTTCCACATTTCGAGCTCGTACAGCATGCCGTCGTCGAGAACGAGGCGTGTGAGGCCTTCCACAGCGAACAAACACAGAAGTGACGCAACAGCGATCAGTACGAGGTTCAACGCGACTTTCATTGGACCGGGGCGGGCTATTTTTGAGGTCGGGGTCTTGGCGGGCCTGATTTGCGCCGGTCCTAATAGCGTGTCCGGCTCTGCCCGTCACCGCGCCAAAATTGCCGGCCGCGATCACGAGCGATTGACAAGGGCGGCCGTCTTTCCTTGCATGTCGCGGTGGCCAGGAAATCCGAAGTTGGACCGACCAAGGGCACGGCGGCGACCTCGTCGGCGGTGGATGCCTTCACGCGCGAAGTGGCCAGCCTGCCGCCGAAGGCGGCAGGCGGCGGCGGGCGCGGGCGGCTGCTGTTCGCCATGGATGCCACGGCCAGCCGCGAGCCGACCTGGGACGTGGCCTCGACCCAGCAGGGCGAGATGTTCGTCGCGGCCAGCGAAATCGGTGGCATCGAGGTCAGGTTGGCCTTCTACCGCGGCTTCGACGAATTCAAGGTCAGTCGCTGGACCGCCGATGGCCGCGAGCTGGCGCGCCTGATGGGCGCGGTGCGCTGCCTGGCCGGCCGCACCCAGATCGCCCGCCTGCTGCGCTACGCCGCCGAGCAGCGGCGCGAGAGCCGCCTCGACGCCGTGGTGTTCGTGGGCGACTGCTGCGAGGAGGATGTCGACGAGGTCGGCCATGAGGCGGGCCAGCTCGGTCTGCTCGGCCTGCCGGTCTTCGTCTTCCAGGAGGGCGACGATCGCGTGGCCTCGCGGCTGTTCCCGCAGATCGCCAAGCTGACGCGCGGCGCCTATTGCAAGTTCGACCGCTCGAGCCCCGAGCAGCTCAAGCGGCTGTTGGGCGCGGTCGCGGCCTATGCCGCCGGCGGCCGCGCGGCCTTGCTGAAGTACGGCAAGGAGCAGGGCGGCGCAGCAGCATTGCTGACCAACCAGATGAAGTGACGACCCCGCCTAGGCACCGAGCAGGCGGGCGGTCCAGCGGCCGGGCAGGGACTGGCCGAGCCACACCGCGGCCTTGGTGCCGATGGGAAACGCGATGCGGGCGTGATTGCGCGCCAGGCCGCGGCGGATGATCGACGAGGCCCGCGCCGAGGTCATCAGGAACGGCATGGGGAAGGGTGCGTTCGCAGTCATGCGGCTGACGACGAAGCCGGGGCAGACGACGCTGACGCCGATGCCGCTCTTCTTCAGCACATAGCGGATGCTCTCGCCCCACACCCGCACGGCGGCCTTGCTGGCGTTGTACGAGGCCGAGTAGGGCAGGCCGATGAAGCTTGCGAGCGAGGCCACCACCGCGATCTGGCCGCGCTTGCGGGCGATCAGGCGCGACAGCAGCGGCTCGACGGTGTTGAGCACGCCGCCGACATTGACGTCGAAGGTCCTGCGGATGATGGAGAAGTCATCGAGCGAGGAATTGTCCTTGTCGATCGAGATGCCGGCGTTGGCGATCAGCAGGTCGACGGGGTGGGAATCGTCGAAGGCGGTGAGCCAGGCGGCAAATCGGTCGCGGTCGATGACGTCGACCGTGTCGGCCATGACCGTTGCGCCCTTGGCGCGGCAGGCGGCGGCGACCGCCTCGAGACGGCCGGCGTCGCGGCCGGTCAAGGCAAGCGCCACGCCGGGCGCTGCGTAGTCGAGCGCCAAGGCCTCGCCGATGCCGCTCGACGCGCCGGTGATGACAATGCCTGAGAAACTCTTCATGGGATAACCTTCCGGCGGAGCGCGTTGTATGCGCCTGGGGCCGATACTAGAGTGCCTCGCCGCGACGCGGCCAGTGGAGCGGATCTCGGAGTGGATTTTTGATTGCAAGCATGACCGGCTACGCCCGGGCGCAGGGATCGGATGAACGGCGGCGCTGGGTCTGGGAGGCGCGCAGCGTCAACGGCCGCAACCTGGAGATCCGCTGCCGCGTGCCGCAGGGCTTCGACCGGCTGGAAAACCCCGCCCGCACCGCCATCGGCAGCCGCCTGAAGCGCGGCAACGTCTCGCTTACGCTCACCATCGCCAGCGAGCAGCAAGGCAAGCCGCTGCGCATCAATCGCGCCCTGCTGGCCGAGCTGGCGGGCCTGGTCGAGGAAGTCCGCAAGGGCACCGGCGCGGCTGCACCGACGGCCGACGGCCTGTTGCGCGTGCGCGGCGTCATCGAGGAGGAGGACGCGGCAGTGGAAGGCGAGGAGGCGCTGGCCAACCTCGACCGGGCGTTGTCCGGCACCCTCGACGAGGCCCTGAAAGCATTGGCTGCCGCCCGCGCCGCCGAAGGCCGCGCCCTCGCCGTCGTGATCGACCGCCATGTCGGCGAGATCGAGGAATTGTGCAAACGGGCTGCCGACCGCGCCTCGGCCCAGGTCGGCACGGTGCGGGCGCGCTTCGAATCCCAGCTGGCCGAACTGCTCGAGCGCGCGCCGCCTCTGTCCGAGGAGCGTTTCGCCCAGGAAGTGGCGCTGCTGGTCGGCAAGGCCGACGTCCGCGAGGAGCTCGACCGGCTGGCTGCCCATATCGCCCAGGCGCGCACGCTGCTGGCCGACGCGCGGCCGGACAATCCGGTCGGCCGCAAGTTCGATTTCCTCTGCCAGGAGTTCAATCGCGAGGCCAACACGCTCTGCTCGAAGTCGGCCGACATCGAGCTGACGCGCATCGGCATCGATCTGAAGGGCGCCATCGAGCGCCTGCGGGAGCAGGTCCAGAATGTCGAATGACAACGGCACGTCGGCGATCCAGCGGCGTGGATTGATGCTCGTCCTGTCGTCGCCGTCGGGCGCCGGCAAGACGACGCTGTCGCGCCAATTGCTCGACAACGACAAGCAGATCCAGCTCAGCGTCTCGTGCACGACGCGCCAGAAGCGGCCTGGCGAGCGCGACGGCGTCGACTATCGCTTCGTCGACACGGCGACCTTCCGCGGCATGATCGAGCGCAAGGAGTTCCTCGAATATGCCGAGGTCTTCGCCAACTACTACGGCACGCCCAGGGCGCCGGTCGACGAGGCGCTGGCCGATGGTCGCGACGTGCTGTTCGACATTGACTGGCAGGGCACCCAGCAGCTGCGCGACAAGGGCCGCGCCGACCTCGTCACGGTCTTCATCCTGCCGCCGTCGACACGCGACCTTGAGAAGCGCCTGCTGACGCGTGCCCAGGATCCCAAGGAGGTCGTGGCCCAGCGCATGGCCAAGGCTGCCGACGAGATGAGCCATTGGGCCGAGTACGACTACGTCGTGGTCAACAGCGACATCGGCACCAGCCTGACCAACCTCAAGGCGATCCTCACGGCCGAGCGGCTGAAGCGCGAGCGTCAGGTCGGCATGTCGGTGTTCGTCAAAGGGCTGCGCGAGGGGCGGTGATCGGCTGCCCGATGCCGGTCTGGCCCTGCGAGCGCAGCACGAGCTGCGAGGGCGTATAGGGCCGGCCGGAGAACTCGGCGATCAGGCGGTCGCTCGCCGTCTCGATGGTCTCCTCCAGGCGGCGCATGAAGGTCTGCTTGTCGAGACCGGTCTCGATCGCCGGCAGGAATTCGATGGCGCAGCGTCCCGCCTTCTTGCGCCAGTCGCGGCGGTTCCACAGCAGGCCGAGCGAGGTCGCGACCGGCGTCACCGGCAGGTTGAGGTCGCGATAGAGATAGTAGATGCCCGAGCGATAGCGCTCCCGCTCGCCCGGCGCCATCAGGTTGCCCTCGGGATAGATCGCGATGTGCCGGCCGCTGTCGGTGGCGCGCTTGGCGAACTCGGCGAGATGCTCGCGTTCCTTGCCGCCGCCGCAGGCGTCGACGCGGATCATCTGCAGGCGATAGAGGATGGCGCCGATCAGCGGATAGCGGAACAGCTCCTGCATGGCGACGAAAGCGATGCCGGGAATGAGGGCGGCGAGGAAGATGCCGTCGCTTTCGCTGTGATGCTTGTTGGCGAGCAGGGCGGGCCCGCGCGCCGGAATGTTGGCGCGGCCGCGGATCTCGACCTGCATGCCGCCGATCCAGCGCGCCCCCCAGACCACGGCACGCGCCCACCAGCGCAGCAGGGTGCGCAGCACGACCGGCGTGGGGATCGGCACCAGCACGATCCCGACCACGGCGGTCAGCAGGGTGAAAACGTAGAAGAAGACGTTGAAGGCCAGGGAGCGGATCATGGCTCCACCATAAATGAGTGAGTACTCACTTGTCAAGTGCCTCGGCGAGCCGCACGAAATCGGGCACGGACAGTTCCTCGGCCCGGGCGGTCGGCGTAAGACTGAGCCTCTCCAAGACCGCCACGGGACTGGCGAAAGCACCGGCCAGGGAGCTGCGCAGCATCTTGCGGCGCTGGCCAAAGGCTGCGGCCGTGACCCTCTCCAAGGGCCGCAAATCGGCCAGGCGGCCCTCGGATTTCGGCCGCAGCCGCACCACCGAGGAAACGACCTTTGGCGGCGGGACGAAGGCCGAGGGTGCCACGTCGAACAGGCGCTGCACCGTGCAGACATGCTGGGCGAGCACGGAGAGGCGGCCGTAGTCCTTGCTGCGCGGCTGGGCCGCCAGCCGGTCGGCGACCTCCTTCTGGAACATCAGCACCATGTCGGAGACCTGGTCGGCCTGGTGCAGCCATCGGACCAGCAGCGCGGTCGACACATTGTAGGGGAGGTTGGCCACGATCCGCCGAGGCGGCGGCCCGAGTGTAGCGAGATCGATCTTCAGAGCGTCGGCTTCGACGAGTTCGAGCCGGCCGCCGGCGACCGCCTGCAGCTCCTTCAGGGCGCCAATGGCTCGCGAATCGATTTCGATCGCGACGACGCGCGCGGCGCCCTCGAGCAGCAGCGCACGCGTGAGTCCACCCGGACCGGGGCCAACCTCGATCACCAGGCCCTGATCGAGGGGCGCGGCGGCGCGGGCGATGCGCCGGGTGAGATTGAGGTCGAGCAGGAAATGCTGACCCAGCCGCTTGCGCGCATCGAGGCCATGGGCCGCGATGACCTCGCGCAGCGGTGGCAGACCGGCGAGGCCGTCCACGGCGGCGCCGGTCAGGACCGGCGGCGGCGGGCCATGTCGTCGGCCATGCGCAGCCCGGCGATCAGGCTCGTCGGGTCGGCGCGGCCGGTGCCGACGATATCGAGCGCCGTCCCGTGATCCGGCGAGGTCCGCACGAAGGGCAGGCCGAGCGTCACGTTGACGCCGCCGGCGAAATCCACCGTCTTGATCGGGATCAGCGCCTGGTCGTGATACATGCAGAGCACCGCGTCGTAGGTGGCGCGCGCTGCGGCGTGGAACAGCGTGTCGGCGGGAGCGGGACCCCGCGCATCGATGCCGTCGCGCTTCAGCACCTCGATGGCGGGCGCAATCACGCGGCCTTCCTCATCGCCCATCGAGCCCTGCTCGCCGGCATGCGGATTGAGGGCAGCCACCGCCAGCCGCGGACGGTCAATACCGAACAAAGCCTTCAATCCTGTCGCTGCCAAGCGGCCGGCCCGCACGATCTTGTCACTGTCTAGAATCCGGACGGCCTCGGCCAGCGACAGGTGGATGGTGACCGGCACGACGCGCAGCTCGGGGCAGGCGAGCATCATGGCGACGTCGACGCCGCCCGCCAGCTCGGCGAGATATTCGGTATGGCCGGGATGGCGGAAGCCCGCATCCTGAAGGGTCTTCTTCTGGATGGGATTGGTCACCATGCCGGCGATCTCACCGGCGAGCGCCAGCTCGACGGCGCTCTCGATGGCCTCCAGCGTGGCTGGGGCGTTGGCCGGGTCGGGCTGGCCGGCCTTCACAGGGGCGCGCAGACGCACCGGCAGCACCGGCAGCGCGGTGGCGAAGACATGTCCGGCATCGGCGGGCCGATCGAGCTCGCGCACCGGAACGTTGAGCCCGAGCCTGCCGGCCAGCGCGGCGAGCCGCGAGGCATCGTCGAGCACGAAGAACGGTCGGTCGCCTTGGCGGCGCATCGACCAGGCTTTCAGGCTGAGTTCACCGCCGATTCCCGCCGGCTCGCCCATGGTGACGGCGAGCGGCGCGGCGACGGTCATGGCTTGACGTCGATCGTGGCCTGGCGGCGCAGGTCGCGCATGTAGCGGCGTCCCGCGCCCTCGAGCTTCTGCAGCAGGAGCTGCTGGGAGATGGCGTCGCGGGTCGGCAGGCCGTCGGCGCCGACTTTGCTGCACAGCGCCACCACCTGCAGCCCTTCGGCGACGCGGAACGGGCCGGCCGTGCCGCCGACGGCCAGCTTCGGGATCTGCTCGAACATCTGCGGATTTGCCTGCAGGTCGCCGACCCGCACGCCGGTGAGGTCGCCCGAGGTGGCGCCCTTGAGCTCGCGCGACCGGCCGTGCAGATCGGCGCAGGTGCGCACGCCGGCCATGGCCTTCTGGGCATCGGCGGTGGCCTTGGCGACTTCGTCGGACGAGGCGTTGACCGGTAGCGGCAGGGTCATCTGCGTCAGGTTGAGGCGCACGTCGTCGGGCCGCGCCGCCGCAAAGGGGCGGCGATCGATGACGTAGAGGATGTGCCAGCCCGCCGTGCCGCGGATGGGCTCGGAGTACTGGCGGACCGGAAGCCTTTCCACCGCAGTATCGAGGCTGGGGTCGAGCGAGCCGGGCAGGACCCAGCCGAGTTCGCCGCCCGCCGCGGCCGTGGCGCCCTGCGAGAACTGCTGGGCGACCGCCCCGAACGGCGCGCCGCGCTTGAGCTGCTCGACGATGCGGTCGGCCGACCGCTTGGCCTCGTCCGACAGTTCGGCCCGGTCAACCGGCACGAAGATTTCGGCAACGCGCGATTCGGTCTTGCCGACGTTCGTGCGTGCGCGGCTCAGCGCGTCGTCGATCTCGGTCTCCGAGACGTCGACCTGTGGACGAACGCGGCGGCGGATGATCTTGGTCCAGGCGATCTGCGCCTCGATCTGCTGCACGGCGATATCGAACGTGACGCCGGTGCTCTGGATGTACTGCTTGAACTGGCCCCGGCCCATGCCGGCGGCGCGCTCGATGTCATTGAAGCGCTGCTGCATCTCGCCATCGGTGGCCTTCAGGCCGAGCCGCTTGGCGTCCTGGATCTGCAGCCGTTCGTCGATCATCTGGCGCAGCATCTGGGCGGACATGCGCTGGCGCAGGTCCGGGCTGTCCTGCAGGCCGGTAGTGCGGATGGCGAACAGCACGCGTTGCTGGAGGTCGAAATCGGTGATGGCGTCGTCATTGACGCGCGCCAACACGCGCACCTGGGCCGAAGCCAATGCAGGTAGCAGAGTGATGACGACGACGAGAAGGGTGCGGAGGAACAGCGCTGACATTGCACCGACAGTTTGACAGAGGGGCCAATATTATATTCCGCGGCGGTGTTGCTGCAACGGACGGCGAATGCCTTAGTGGTGGACTATGGCAAGATACGGGCGGTGCTTGACGCTCGCCTATGGGTGGTTTAGCCGAACACGGCATAGGGGCGAAGGCAAAACTGGGGGAACGATCCGACGAATGACGACTGCTCGCCGATCGATCAGCGCCCCCAGCGCATGGGACCGGATCTGCTCCGGTGTGGGCTACCACCTCGACAATCTCGGTCGCTGGCTGATCGTGAACGCTCCGGCAATCGGTTCGACCTACGCGGCGTGCCTGGCGCCCGGCGTGCCCCGACTGCGGCCGCGGCCGGGCTGGGTGTTCGCCGAGGAGTACTACGACCAGCGGCGCTGGCTGGCCTGCCGGCGCGGCGCCCTGTGGGAAGCTGCCCGCGAGAAGGACCTCGCCGTGCCGATCACCGTGCGCTGGCACAGCGGCACCACGGTCGACCTCACCCTGGGCAACGACAACAGCCTCTGTCTCTATGTCTGCGGCTCGTTCGAGCCCAACGAGTTCGCCTTCCTCGACCGGGTGCTGAAGCCCGGCATGGTGTTTGTCGATGTCGGCGCCAACGACGGCTACTACACCCTGTTCGCCGCCCGGCGGGTGGGACCGTCCGGCCGCGTGGTGGCGGCCGAGCCCAGCTCGCGGGAGCGCGCTCATCTGCAGCGCAACCTCGGCCGCAACGGCCTCGACAACGTGACCGTCGTGCCGGCTGCCATTGGCGCGGCCTCAGGCCTTGCCGACCTGCACCTGGCCCACGGCGTCCACGCCGGGCACAACACCCTGGGCAGCTTCGCCCATGACGACGTGGTGCGCGCCAGCCTCGAGCGCGTGCCGATCGAGCCCCTCGATGCCGTGATTGCCCGTTTGGCCTTGGCGCAGGTCGATTTCGTGAAGATCGACGTCGAAGGCGCGGAGGCCCGGGTCATCGCCGGCGCGGCGACTGTGTTGAAGTCGATGCGGCCGATCCTGCTGCTCGAGGTCAATGACAAGGCGTTGCGGGCGCAGGGCAACTGCGCGGACTCCCTCATCGGTACCCTGCGCGGCGAGCTCGGCTATGAGATATTCGTCTTCTCGCCGGTCAGCGGCCTGCTGGAGGCGCCGCGCGACGGCGATCCGCTTTCCGCCAACGTTGTCGCCATCCCGTCCGAGCGCGTCGCCGACACGATCACGACGCGATAGGCGGCCGAAGGCCCTCTCGCCATGTTGGCACGACTCGAACCAGCAGCGGCCGCGCTTGTCGATTGGGCGATCGATGAGGCTCTGCCGCTGTGGGCGACCGCCGGCTTCGACGCCGAGCACGGCCGGTTCGAGGAGCGCCTGACGCTGGCCGGCGGGCGTCTGCCCGACGTTCCCCTGCGGCTGATGTCGCAAGCCCGCCAGATCCATGCCTATGCGCTGGCGGCCAGGCGCGGCTGGCATGCCGACGCCATCGCCCTGGTCGAGCGTGCCTTTGCGTCGATGGTCCGCGACTACCACGGCCGTGACGACCGCGAGGGCTGGATCTTCTCAATTCGACGCGACGGCGCCGTCGCCGACCCGCGCCGCGACCTCTACACCCATGCCTTCGTGCTGCTGGCGATCGCCTCCTATGTCGAGGCGACCGGCCATCGCGAGGCGCTCGCTCTCGCCGACGAGACGCTGGCCTTCATCGAGGGCCACATGGCGGCGCCCGAGGGTGGCGGCTTCGTCGAGGAGCTGCCGCCGAACGGCGGGGTGCGGCGGCAGAATCCACACATGCACCTGTTCGAGGGCCTGCTCGCCCTGTGGGAATGCTCGCGGCAGGAACGCCATCTCGCGCGTACGACGCAGCTGTTCGATCTGTTCGCCACGCGCTTCTTCCGCGATCCCGGCGTCGTCGGCGAATACTTCACGGCCGACCTCAGGCCGGCCGACGGCCTCGTCGGCCGCATCGTCGAGCCTGGCCATCACCATGAATGGGTGTGGCTGCTGCGCCGCTTCGAAGAGGCCAGCGGGCGATCGGTGCAGGCCTATGTCGACGCGCTGTACGGCCACGCCGACCGCTACGGCTTCGACCGGGCCGGAATGATCCTGGGCGAGTTGCTGATCGATGGCACACCGCGCGCCGGCGTGCGCCGCATCTGGCCGGTCACCGAGGCGATCAAGGCGAACCTGGTGGAGGCGCGGCTTGGCCGGACGCAAGGCGAGGGCAGGGCGGCGGCCCTGGCCGTGCTGCTGCGCGATCGCTTCCTGACGCTCGATCCGCCCGGCGGCTGGCTCGACAGGCTCGATCACAACGGTTGCTGCGTGAGCGAGTACATGCCCGCCAGCACGCTTTATCACCTGCTGGGCGCGATCGACGAACTCAGCCGGTTCGTGGGCTCAAGTTCCTCTCTCCCGCTAGGGGGAGAGGCTAGGTGAGGGGGCTTCGACAGCTCGTGCAACCCCCTC
>OCZS010000564.1_pt1 | contig 12373 bp, 9 predicted proteins | sample 1539071 | NCBI WGS metagenome assembly OCZS01 (sample SAMEA3113584, study PRJEB22503) | soil metagenome | reverse complement strand
CTGCAGACCGTGTGGCTCACCCTGATCCGCAAGGCCGACACCATCACCGAGCCGCTGGCCGTGCTGCAGTGGATGGTCGTCAGTACCAAGCGGGAGGCCTGGCGAGTGGCTCGGGCACAGACCAAGGTCCGACCCGAGGACCTGGAGACCACCGGCACGCTGAGCAGCGACAGCGGCGAGTCGGTCGAGGACGCCGTGCTGCGCGCCACCCGGGACCACCGGCTGTGGCAGCACGTCGAGGGACTGCCCGAGCGATGCCGGGCGCTGCTCCGGGTGATCGCTTTCGCCGACCGCCCGGACTACGCCGAGCTCGCCAAGGCGCTGGGTATGCCACAGGGCAGCATCGGTCCCACCCGAGGCCGGTGTCTGGCCAAGCTGCGGCTCGCCCTCGCCGCCGACCCCAGTTGGGAGACGAGATGACCACCGCAGACGATGACCGGCTCGCCCTCGAAAATCGGCTCGCCGCCGAGCCGCTGGACCGCGAAGACCTTGCGTTGCTCAACTCCCTGCGCGCGTACTACGACGAGCACGACCCGGTGCCCGACGGGCTGGTGGAGCGAATCCAGTTCGAGCTGACCCTGGACGCCCTGAGCGCGGAGGTGGCCACCTTGACCCAGCTGGACCTGTCCAGCGCCGGGGCCCGCGGCGCGGCCACCGAATCGGTGCGCACCATCACCTTCACCAGCGAGTCGATGACCACCATGGTCACCATCACCCCCGACGGCGAGGGCTCGGTCCGGATCGACGGCTGGGCCGCGCCCGGGGCCGGCATCCGGGTGGAGATCCTGCTGGCCGACGGGACGCGCGAGACGTACGCCGACGACGACGGCCGCTTCGTCTTCGAGCAGGTGCCGACCGGGCTGGCCAAGTTCGCCCTGCATCCGGCCGACGGCGAGTCGACAACCGTGGTCAGCCCGACGATGGAGCTCTAGCCGCAGTTGTCGGTCCTGCGGCGGAGGATGGGACCGTGCTCGTGAGTGAACGGTCGGAACCGTTGGATCGGCTTCGCCGCCGGACCCTGCTGGTGCTCACGGCCGGGCAGGTCCTCGGTGGTCTCGGCCTCGGAGCGGGGCTCTCGGTCGGAGCGCTGGCGGTCAACGAGCTGGCCGGCGCGGCCTGGTCCGGGCTGGCGGCGACCGTGACGACCCTGGGGGCCGGTCTGCTGGCCGTTCCACTGGCCCGGCTGGCCGACCGGTCCGGCCGACGGATCTCGTTGAGCACAGCCGCCCTGATCGCCGCCGGCGGGGCGCTGGTCTGCCTCCTCGCGTTGGAGGTGAGCAGCGCGGTGCTGCTCTTCCTCGGACTGGGGTTGTCGGGAGCCGGGACGGCGGCGGCGCTGCAGTCGCGGTTCGCCGCCACCGACCTGGCCTCCATCCGCAGCCGCGGTCGCGATCTTTCCCTCGTCGTGTGGTCGACCACGATCGGATCGGTCAGCGGACCAAACCTGGCGGAGCCTGGGAACGTTCTCGGCGCGACCCTGGGGCTGGCGCCGTTCGCCGGCGTCTTCGTGTTCCCGTTGATTGCTCAGTGTCTCGCGGCCCTGGCCTACCTGGTCTGGATGCGACCGGATCCCCTTCTGGAGAGTCGCCGCCGGGCGCTGGAGGCGGCGCCGACGATCGCGGTGACCAGCGCCGGCTCGGGTGACCTGCGGTTGGTCCGGGTGGCGATCATCACCCTCGCCCTCAGCCACGCCACGATGATCGCGTTGATGTCCATGACGCCGGTGCATCTCGTGCACGACGGAGCGTCCCTGTCGGTGGTGGGCCTCACCCTCAGCCTGCACATCGCCGGGATGTTCGCGCTGTCGCCGGTGTTCGGGGTGCTCGCCGACCGCCTCGGCCGGCTGCCGACGATCGTCGGTGGTCAGCTGCTGCTGCTCGCGTCCGCAGTGGTCACCGCCCTCGGGTCGCACTCAACCACGACGGTGATAGTCGGGCTCAGCCTGCTCGGGCTGGGCTGGAGCGCCTCGACGGTGGCCGGCTCGGCGCTCCTCAACGATGCGGCACCGGCCGATCGGCGGCTGGCCCTGCAGGGCCGCAGCGACCTGACTATGAACCTGGCCGGAGCTGTCGGCGGCGCTGCCGCCGGCCCGATCCTGGCCGGGCTCACGTACGCCGGGCTGGCGTGGTGCCTGCCGCTGCCGATCGTCGTCGTCCTGGTGGCGTCGGTGTTCGCCGCCCGGTCCGCGCCTCGCTCACCGCTCAGCGTCGGCGGACGGTGAAGCCCCGAAAGGCCGCTGGACGTTCGCGAAGAGGGACGACGACGGCAGCTCTCCGGGGCGCGACCGGGTGCGAGACGAGCACCATCAGCGGCCCACCAGACCGACCTTCGCGTAGACGTCGGCCAGGGTCGGACCGGCGACCGCCCGGGCCCGCTCGGCGCCGCGAGCCAGGATGGCCTCCAGCTCGGTGCGCTCCCCCATCAGCTCCAGCGTCCGCTCGCGGAAGGGGGTGACGACCTCGGTGACAGCGTCGGCGACCGCCGACTTGAGGTCGCCGTAGCCACGACCGGCGAACTTCTCCACCAGCACGTCGATGTCGGATTCGGTCAGCGCGGCCAGGATGGTCAGCAGGTTGGCCACGCCGGGCTTGTTGACCTCGTCGAAGACGATCTCCCGGCCGGAGTCGGTCACTGCCGACTTGATCTTGCGAACGTTGACCTTGGGCTCGTCGAGCAGCTCGATGATGCCGGTGGGTGCCGACAGCGACTTGCTCATCTTGGTCGTCGGATCGGCCAGGTCCCTGATCTTGCCGACCGACGGCACGATGTAGGGCTCGGGGACGACGAAGGTGGGGCCGTACCGGGAGTTGAACCGGGTGGCCAGGTCGCGGCTCAGCTCCAGGTGCTGACGCTGGTCCTCCCCGACCGGAACCCGGTCGGCCTGGTAGAGGAGGATGTCCGCGGCCATCAGCACCGGGTAGGTGAACAGCCCGACGTTGGTGCTCTCGGCCCCCATCTTGGCGGCCTTGTCCTTGAACTGGGTCATCCGCTGCGCCTGGCCGAAGCCGGTCAGGCAGCCGAGGATCCAGGCGAGCTGCGTGTGCTCGGGGACGTGAGACTGCAGGAAGACCGTCGACCGCTCCGGGTCGATGCCGGCCGCGATCAGCTGCGCGGCACTGCGCAGCGAGCGCTCGGCCAGGGTCGACGGGTCGGTCTCGACCGTCAGCGCATGCAGGTCCGCGACGCCGTAGAACGCCTCGTTCTCGGCCTGTAGCGGCACCCACTGCCGCAGGGCGCCCAGGTAGTTACCCAGGTGCAGCGAGTCGGCGGTGGGTTGGGCGAGGGAGAAGACCCGAGGCGTACGGGGGCGGGCAGGCGACGACACGCGGCACATTCTGGCACGCGGCCTCACCGCCCCCACCGGGGATTTTCGCCCGCTACTGGTCCTCGAGGACCGGCTGGTCGCTGTCCAGCCGGCGCACCACGAAGGCTGACGCGCGGCGCCCGTCCAGCTCGCGCACCCGCAGCTCCAGCCGGGCCATCCCCTCCGACGGGTTCTCGCTGGCTCCGACCTCGACCTGGACGACGTCGCCTACGCTGGGCAGCTTGCCCAGCTGGGCCATGAAGTACCCGGCCAGGGTGTCGTACGGACCCTCGGGCAGCACCATTCCGGTGCGCTCGGTGAACTCGTCCAGTGTGGTCAGGCCATCGATCACTTCCTCGCCCCGGGCGCTGACCGGGGGCTCGGTGACCACGTCGTACTCGTCGGTGATGTCGCCGACCAGCTCCTCGACCAGGTCCTCCATGGTCACGATCCCCGCCGTGCCGCCGTACTCATCCAGAACGATGGCCAGGTGCGAGGAGCTGCGCCGCATCTCGCTCAGCGCGCGCAGCACCGGCACCGTGTCCGGCATGGACAGCACCGGTCGGGCCACCTCGCGCACCGGCAGGGTCCGGCTGCTGATGTCCGGGTCCAGCAGATCGCGCACGTGGACGAAGCCGATGATGTCGTCGGCGGAGTCGCCGGTCACCGGGTAGCGGGAGTGCGGCGCCTTGGTGAGCTCGCGGACCGCCTTGTGCGCCGGCATGTCCCCGGGCAGGAAGTCGACCTCGGTCCGCGGCAGCATCACCTCGCGCAGGCTGCGCTCGCCGGCGGCGAAGACGTCGTCCACGATCTGCCGTTCCTCGTCCGACAGCGTGGTGGAGCCGCTGACCAAGGCACGGATCTCCTCATCGGTGACCTCCTCGCGACCGGCCCGGGGATCACCGCCGAGGATCCGCACCGCGACGTTGGTCGAGACGTCCAGCAGCCAGATCACCGGCCGGGTGATCCGGGCGATGAAGCCGATGAACGGGCCGAGCATCAGCGCGACGCCCTCGGTCCGCTGCAGGGCCAGCCGCTTGGCGGTGAGCTCGCCGAGCACGATGGACAGGTAGGAGATCACGATGGTGATCAGGACCAGCGCGACGGTGGAGGCGACGCTGGCCGACAGGCCGAGCCGCTGCAGCACCGGCGCGAGGTCGTCGGACAGCGTCACGCCGCCGAACGCGGCCGACAGGAAGCCGGCCAGGGTCACCCCGATCTGCACTGCGGACAGGTAGAGGTTGGGGTTCTCGGTCAGCCGGGCAATGGTCCGGCCCCGTTTGCCTCGGTTGGCGAGCTGGCGGATCTGGCTGTCGCGCAGCGAGACCAGCGCCATCTCCGCGGCGGCGAACACGCCGCCGATCAGGATGAAGACCAGGATCAACGCGATGTTGAGCAGCACCGTGCTCATGGAGGGTTCAGCACATTCCTGGTCTCGTCGGTCGGCATGGGCCGCTCACCTGAGCAGCGTAGTGACCTGGAGCCGGAGCGAGCTCACGGCCCAACGGGCAAACGCAACGCTGCTCGCCGCAGGGGGCGCGAGGTCGCTCCGCTCCCACCCCACGTTGTTGCCGTCCCGGCGGCCCGCGGGTTGGATGGGGCAATGCCCGACCCGGTCACCCGACCCGCGGCGTTCGCCCGGGTGTTCCCCGAGGGGGTACCGACCCTGGTCGACCCCGGTGCGGGGATCACGCTGCGGGCGACCAGCGCTGCCGACCTGTCCGCCATCGTCGAGCAGAGCCGGGACCCGGAGACGATCCGCTGGACCACCAGCGTCCCGACGCCGCCCGGTGGCTACTCGCTGGCGGACGCCGAGGAGTTCTTCGCCCGAGTCCGGGCCGGTTGGACCGAGGGCCGGGGGCTGGCCTGGACCGTGGAGGGCGAGCGGGATGGCGTACGCCAGCACTGCGGCCTGGTGAACCTGCGGCCCGAGGACCCCGGCTGGGCCGAGGTCGGGTTCGCGCTGCATCCCGGGGCGCGGGGCCGGTCGATGATGAGCGCCGCGGTCCGGCTGGTGCGGGACTACGGGTTCGACGTTCTCGGCCTGACCACGCTGCGCTGGCGAGCCATCGCCGGCAACTGGGCGTCACGTCGAGTGGCCGCGGCGGCCGGTTTCGTCCATGACGGCACGGTGCGGCGGTTGCTGGACCAACGCGGCACGCTGGTCGACGGCTGGGTGGCCACGATGACCCGGGAGGACCCGCGTACGCCGCGCCTTGGGCTGGTCCCGGTCGAGCTCCTCGGACCTGGACTGGTTCTGCGGCCCTTCACCGAGGGCGACGCCGACCGGATCGTCGAGGCGTGCTCCGACGCGCGGACCCGGCACTGGCTGGTCAGCCTGCCCCGCCCGTACGGCCACGCTGACGCCCTGAGCTATCTGGAGCACACCCGCGAGCTCGCCGCCCGGGCCACCGGTCTGGTCTGGTGCATCGCCGACGCCGACGACGACCGCTGCCTCGGCTCGATCGGGCTGGAGGGCCTGAGCAGCTACGCTCCGCGGGCGGAGATCGGCTACTGGGCCCATCCGCAGGCGCGGGGCCGGGGCATCGTCACCGAGGCGGTCCGGCTGGTCACCCGCTACGCCCGCTCGGCCGGACTGGCGGCGTCGATCGTGATCCGGTGCGCCGAGGCCAACACCGCCTCGCGCCACGTCGCCGAGGCGGCCGGATATCGTCAGGTCGGCCGGATCCCACAGGCGGAACCGGTCGGCAGCGGGGAGCTGTCCCAGTTGATTCTGTACGCCCAGCCGTAGCGGGCGTTTGTGGCAAGATTTGCCCGTGACCCTGCGCGTGAGTGTGATCGGCACCAACTACCTGGGGGCGACCCACGCCGCCGGGCTGGCCGAGTTCGGTCATCACGTGATCGGCGTGGACATCGACCCGGACCGGGTCAAGACCCTCAACGCCGGGCAGTCACACATCTTCGAGGTCGGGCTCGAGCCGCTGCTGGCCAGCCACACCAGCTCCGGCCGGCTGCGGTTCACCACCGACTACACCGAGATCGCCGACTGGGCCGACGTGCATTTCCTGGCCCTGGGCACTCCGTCGGGACCCGGCGGGGCGGCCGATCTGTCCCAGCTGCACGCGGCCGTGGACACCCTGGCCCCGCTGCTGACCGAACCGACCCTGGTGGTCGGCAAGTCCACCGTTCCGGTCGGCACGGCGATCGCCCTGGAGGAGCGGCTGCGCGCGCAGGCGCCGGCCGGCGACGCCGTGGAGGTCGCGTGGAACCCGGAGTTCCTGCGCGAGGCGTACGCGGTGGAGGACACGCTGCGACCGGACCGGCTGGTCTTCGGCACCCACTCGGCCGAGGCCTTGGCCGTGCTGGAGGAGATCTACGCGCTCCCGATCAGCGACCGGGTGCCGGTGGTGCGCTGCGACATCGCCACTGCGGAGCTGATCAAGGTCGCGGCCAACTCGTTCCTGGCCACGAAGATCAGCTTCATCAACGCCATGGCCCAGATGTGCCAGGCGGCCGGCGGGGACGTCACCCTGCTCGCCGACGCCCTCGGCTATGACCAACGGATCGGCCGGGAGTTCCTGAACGCCGGACTCGGGTTCGGCGGCGGCTGCCTGCCCAAGGACATCAAGGCGCTGGCCGTGAGTGCCGACGAGCTCGGCGTCGGGGTGCTCAGCGACCTGATCCGGGCGGTCGAGGCGATCAACGACGGCCAGCGGGCCGAGCTCGCCCAGCTGGCCATCGACCAGGCCGGCGGCACGGTGGACGGCAAGCGGATCGCCGTGCTCGGGGCCGCGTTCAAGCCTGGCACCGACGACACCCGCAACTCCCCCGCGCTCACCGTGGCCGACCACCTGCACAGCCACGGTGCCGACGTACGCATCTTTGACCCGCAGGCCCGGCTGCCCCCGCGGGAGGGCTTCACCCAGGTGGCCAGCGTGGAGCAGGCCCTGCTCGGCGCCGAGGTGGTGCTGCACCTGACCGAGTGGCCAGAGTTCCGCCAGCTCGACCCGGAGAGGCTCGGCGAGCTGGTCAAGCAGAAGGTCATCGTCGACGGCCGCCTCAAGCTCCACGCCCCCACGTGGCGCAACGCCGGCTGGAAGCTCGTCCAGATAGGGCGCGCCGGCACCCTCTGAAGGTGAGGACTTGACCCGCCTGCTCGAGCGGTTCCCGCTGCGCCGACTCGACGCCGACGTCGATCTCACGGCTGCCGCCCGCATCTACCGGCAGTGCCGCAGCGTCGGGATAATCCCGCCTGGTTGGTCGACCGCATGCTGGTCGCCGTGGCGTGGCGACACGCGGATGCGATCCTCTCCTTCGACGTCGACCTGGACCGGGTGTGTGGAGTCGTGGGCGTGCCCTCTCGACCCGGCCTGGCTACGCGCCGAGTAACCGTTCTCGGCCGGGACGATAACGTTTCGGGGGTGAGCCACAGCGACGCGACGATCATCTACACCCATACCGACGAGGCGCCCGCCCTGGCGACGTACTCGCTGCTGCCGATCATCCAGGCGTACGCCGGGGTCGCCGGCGTCACAGTGGAGACCCGGGACATCTCCCTGGCCGGGCGGATCATCGCCCAGTTCCCGGACCGCCTGACCGACGAGCAGCGCCAGCCCGACGCGCTGGCCGAGCTGGGTGAGCTGGCCAAGACTCCGAAGGCCAACATCATCAAGCTGCCCAACATCTCCGCATCGGTGCCGCAGCTCAAGGCGGCGATCGCCGAGCTGCGGAGCCAGGGCTATGACCTGCCCGACTACCCCGACTCGCCACTGACCGACGAGGACCGGGACATCCGCGCCCGCTACGACAAGGTGAAGGGCAGCGCGGTCAACCCGGTGCTGCGCGAGGGCAACTCCGACCGTCGGGCGCCGGCGTCGGTCAAGCAGTACGCCCGCAGCCACCCCCACTCGATGGGCGCCTGGTCGCCGGAGTCAAAGACCAACGTCGTGCACATGACCGCCGACGACTTCCGGTCCAACGAGACCTCGACCACCCTCGAGTCCGAGGGCAACCTGCGGATCGAGCTGGTCGGCCAGGACGGCACCACCACGGTGTTGCGCGAGTCCGTCCCGGTCAAAGCCGGCGAGGTTGTCGACGCCACCGCCATGCATGTCGCCGCGCTGGAGGAGTTCCTCGCCGCGCAGATCGCCCGGGCCAAGGCTGAGGACGTGCTGTTCTCGGTCCACCTCAAGGCCACGATGATGAAGGTCTCCGACCCGATCCTTTTCGGCCATGTCGTCCAGGCGTTCCTGCCTGAGGTGTTCACCCGGTACGGCGAAACCCTCGCCGCCGCCGGCCTCAGCCCCAACAACGGCCTGGGCGCCATCCTGGCCGGCCTCGACGCCCTGCCCGAGGGTGCGGAGATCAGGCAGGCCATCGAGCAGGGCCTGGCCGACGGGCCCGCCCTGGCCATGGTCGACTCCAACCGCGGCATCACCAACCTGCACGTGCCCAGCGACATCATCGTCGACGCCTCTATGCCCGCGATGATCCGCACGTCCGGCCACATGTGGGGCCCGGACGGCAACGAGTACGACACCCTCGCGGTGATTCCCGACTCGAGCTACGCCGGGATCTACCAGGTGGTCATCGACGACTGCCGGGTGCACGGCGCGTACGACCCCACCACCATGGGCTCGGTGCCCAACGTCGGCCTGATGGCCCAGGCCGCCGAGGAGTACGGCTCGCACGACAAGACCTTCGAGATCCCGCACGCCGGCTCGGTCCGGGTGGTCGACGAGTCCGGGGCCGCCCTGCTGGCGACGGCCGTGGAACCCGGGGACATCTGGCGGATGTGCCAGACCAAGGACGTCGCCATCGCCGACTGGGTCAAGCTCGCCGTCACCCGGGCCCGGGCCACCGGCAACCCGGCGGTGTTCTGGCTGGACGAGACCCGTGCCCACGACGCCCAGCTGATCGCCAAGGTCAACACCTACCTGCGCGAGCATGACACCGACGGGCTGGAGATCAAGATCCTGCCGCCCGTCGTGGCGATCGCCTACTCGCTCGAGCGCATCCGTCGGGGCGAGGACACGATCTCGGTCACCGGCAACGTGCTGCGCGACTACCTGACCGACCTGTTCCCGATCCTCGAGCTCGGCACGAGCGCGAAGATGCTCTCGATCGTGCCGCTCATGAACGGCGGCGGGCTGTTCGAGACCGGCGCCGGCGGCTCGGCGCCCAAGCACGTCCAGCAGCTGGTCAAGGAGAACTACCTGCGCTGGGACAGCCTGGGCGAGTTCCTCGCGCTCGCCGTCAGCCTGGAGCACCTCGCCGAGCACGCGAACAACCCCCGGGCTCAGGTGCTCGCGGACACACTGGACCGGGCCACCGGCACCTTCCTGAACGAGAACAAGTCACCGGCCCGCAAGGTCGGCCAGATCGACAACCGCGGCAGCCACTTCTACCTCGCGCTCTACTGGGCCCAGGAGCTGGCCGAGCAGACCGAGGACCCGGAGCTGGCCGCCGACTTCGCCCGGCTGGCCTCGCTGCTGACCGAGCAGGAGCAGGTGATCAACGACGAGCTGCTGTTCGTGCAGGGCTCACCGGTCGACCTGGGCGGCTACTACCGGCCGGACCCGGCCAAGGCCAGCGCGGTGATGACGCCGTCGGCCACCTTCAACGCCGCCCTGGCGCGCTTGGCCTGAGGTCCGGCCAGCCAGGGTGGACGATTCGGCTTGGTCTACCAGGCCGAATCGTTTCCCGTGACTACCGCGTCGACCCGGGTCCACGGCTGCTGCGCAGCCGCGTAGGCCTGTTCGCTCGGCCACCAGTCGGTGCGCCACCGCTCGAGGAGCGCCGGGTCGGTGTCGCGGGTCCGTATCCGGCGCTCCCGTTCGGCCGCCGGCACGTCGAGCCAGAGCGTGACGTCCCATGGGACCGGCACCCGGTCGTCGGTCGCCGAGACCCCCTCGACCAGCACCGGCCCGCCGGGCGGCACCTCGGCCCAGTCCCGCCCGGCGTCGGCGACCAGGTCCCAGCGTTGGTAGCGGGCGGGGCGGCCGGCGAGCAGCGGCTCGAGCACCACCGCGACGAAGAGCGCCCGGTCCCAGCCGCGTACGCCGGCCCGGCCGAAGTCGTCCACCTTCACGATCCGGGCCCCGGGCAGCGCGGCGGCGATCCGGTGGGCCAGGGTGCTCTTGCCCGCCGCCCCGAGCCCATCCACGCCGACCCACCGGGTGCCGGTCCGTCCATGCAGTCGCGCGGCGACCCAGTCCGGCGCCGCGGCCAGGCTCAGCCGCTCCGGCACCACACCTCCTCCCGGACCGACGGTCGGTCATTGCTAGCGTCAAGGCCAGCAAGCCCCGACCACCAGGAGTATCGCGTGCCCAAGCCCGTCAAGATCGCTGTCACCGGCGCGGCCGGTCAGATCGGCTACAGCCTGCTGTTTCGGATCGCCAGCGGGTCCATGCTCGGACCCGACACCCCGGTCGAGCTCCGACTGCTGGAGATCACCCCGGCGCTCAAGGCGCTGGAGGGGGTGGTGATGGAGCTGGACGACTGCGCGTTCCCGCTGCTGGCCGGAGTCGAGATCGGCGACGACCCCAACCAGATCTTCGCCGGGGTCAACCTGGCCTGCCTGGTCGGCGCCCGGCCGCGGAGCAAGGGGATGGAGCGGGGTGACCTGCTGGAGGCCAACGGCGCGATCTTCAAGCCGCAGGGCCAGGCCCTCAACGAGCACGCGGCCGACGACGTGAAGGTGCTGGTCACCGGCAACCCGGCCAACACCAACGCCCTGATCGCCCGCAGCAACGCGCCGGACGTCCCGGCCGAGCGATTTCACGCCCTGACCCGGCTGGACCACAACCGGGCCAAGGCGCAGCTGGCGGCCAAGGCCGGGGTCAGCGTCAACGAGGTCCGCAAGATGACGATCTGGGGCAACCACTCGGCCACCCAGTACCCGGACCTGTTCAACGCCGAGGTCGGCGGGCGCAACGCCGCCGAGCTGGTCGATGACCAGGACTGGCTCGAGAACACCTTCCTGCCGACCGTGCAGCAGCGCGGCGCAGCGATCATCGAGGCCCGCGGCGCCAGCTCGGCGGCCAGCGCGGCCAACGCGACGGTCGAGCACATGCGGGACTGGGTGCTGGGCACGCCGGAGGGTGACTGGGTCTCCATGGCCGTGCCGTCGGACGGATCCTACGGCGTGGCCCAGGGCCTGATCTCCTCCTTCCCGTGCACCACGGCGGGCGGCGCGTACACGATCGTCGAGGGCTGCACCGTCAACGACTTCTCCCGGGCCAAGATCGACGCCAGCGTGGCCGAGCTGGCCGAGGAACGGGAGGCGGTCCGCGCCCTCGGGCTGATCGGCTGAGCGCAGCGTTCGGTCCCGTCCGCAGCGGGGCCGGAGCCGGGACTGGCCCGGTGGGTAGGCCAGACTTGACCCATGAGCAACTCCGGACCGGGCGCGGACCCGAGCGGATCCTCCGAGTGGGACAACCCGTCGTGGTCGTCCAGCTTGTCCGACAGCAGCCTCTCCCGGCCGGACGAGGAGCCGCCCAGCCCCTGGAGCCGCGAGGGCGCCTCCACGACTGACCCGGCCGCATCCGGCCCGGCCTCGGCCCCGTCGGCGTCGCCGCCGGCTGCCGACCCTTACCAACCGTCGGCCCCGGGCGACCCCTACGCCAACCCGGCCGGATACGCCGGGCCGTTTGCCGCGTCGGGACCCTCGGCCTCCGAGCCGCCGCCGCCGGGGTTCGACCCGTTGCCGACCCCGCCGTACGGCGAGGGGCCCTCCGGTACCTCCTACGGCAGCCCGGCCCCCGCCTACGCCGACCCGGCGCCGCCCTACGGCGCTCCGCCGCCGGCGTACGGCAGCAACCTGTACGAGGTGGCGGCCTACCAGCCGGCATACGGCACCTCGACTCCGTACGGAGTAGCGCCGCCCACCCACCCGCAGTCCACCACCGCGATGATCTTCGGCATCCTGGGCATCGTCTTCGGCCTGAGCTGCGGCATCGGGGGCCTGCTGGGCATTCCCGGCATCGTGCAGGGTCGCCGGGCCCGCAACGAGATCGATGCCCAGCCGGGCCGTTACGCCGGGCGCTCGCAGGCGGTCGCCGGGATCGTGACCGGCACCATCGGCGTGGTGATCGCCGCTCTGGCCGT
>OCZS010000563.1_pt1 | contig 12383 bp, 10 predicted proteins | sample 1539071 | NCBI WGS metagenome assembly OCZS01 (sample SAMEA3113584, study PRJEB22503) | soil metagenome | reverse complement strand
GCCTCGACCTGGTCCGGGTTCGCGTTCACCTCTTGGATGCGATCGGACAAGGACTGGAGGTGACAGATGTACTCGTCGTTCGGCGGTGGCAGGCGGCGCATGGTCGGAACTCCTCGGGATGGGCCAACCGGGCCTCCATAGGATCGTGTGACATGGCGGCCGGGACGCAGGTATCCAACTACGAGGGGAAGGACGAATACGAGGGGCTCCTGATACGTGCGATCGAGTTGGAGGGCCGCGTCGTCGATCGGCCGGGGGAATGGCGCTCGGCGGCGGAATCCCTGGCGGCGGAGGCGGCCGGCGCCGGCCACGCCGAGGCCGAGGTGGTCGCCCGCCGGGCGGCGGCGTGGGCGGCGCGGGAGCTCTATGACCACGATGCCGCCAAGGCCCACCTGGCCCGGGCGCAGGCCTGCGCCCGGGCGCACGGTCTCCGGCGCCGGCTCGGCGAGGTCCTCCTCACCCGATCCGCCGTCCACCTCGAGCTGGGCGACGTGGCGGCCGCGGGCCGTGTGCTGCGCCAGGCGCGGGAGGCGTTCGCACCACAGGTGCCGCTCGAACTCGCCTTCGCCGAGGGGCTGGTCGCCCAGAAGGCCGGCCGGGCCAACGAGGCCGTCGCCAGCTATCGCCACGTGTTCGACGCCGCAGCGGCCGGGCAGGAAGAGGTCCGGTTCAAGGCCGCCAACAACCTGGGTGAGCTACTGACGGAGTTGGGCCGCCTCGACGAGGCGGACGAGGTGCTGGCCTGCGCCGCCGAGCTGGCCGAGGAACGCAGCGCCGTCTTCGCCGCCATCGTCGCCGTGAACCGGGCGGGCCTCGCCGTCCAGCGGGGCCGCCTGGCGACGGCCGAGGACCTGTACGCACGGTCCGAGGCGCTGGCCCGGCAGGCCGGCATGCCGCTGACCGAGTTCCGGTTCGAGCAGGTCGCGGCCTTTCGCGCCGCCGGGCTCTGGGCCGAGGCCGCAGCCCGGCTGGACGCGCTGGTGGGCCAGTTCGACCACCCCGGTACTGCGCTGCTCCGGGCCGAGGCGCTGCTCCTCCTCGCCGAGGCGACGCTGCGCAACGGCGACGCCGAGCGTGCCCACGCCGTGGCCGGCGACGCATTTGCCGCGTTCGCCGCGCAGCGCCGTGGCGCCGATCGGGCGGCCGCCGGCGTGGTCGCCGCCGAGGCGGCGCTCGTGCTGGCCGGCGATCCGCTCATGCCGTCCTGCGCGGGCCGCACGGCGCTCGGACGTACGAGCGCTACGCAGGTGCCGCTCCCGGCGGTCGGGCGCACCCGGGCCCTCGCCGCGCTGCTGGAGGACCGCGGCGAGCGGGCGCGGGCGATCACGGCATGGCTGGTCGTGGGCCGCCTGGCGGCCCGTTCCGGCCGGGCGGACGCGGCCCGCACGGCCTGGGGCCGGGCGGCACGGCTGGCGTCCCGCGGCCCGCTCCCGCTCCGGATGCAAGGGCACCTCGCCCGGGCGCTCGCCGCCCCGACGGCGCAGGCGTGCCGCAACTCGTGCGCTACGGGACTGGCGGACCTGGCGTCCCACAGGGCCGGGATGACCTCGACCGAGCTCCGGGCGCGCCTGGCCGCCCACGGGCGGGCGCTCGCCGAGGTGGCGCTGACCACCCTGCCGCGCCCCTGCCCACCAGGCATGCTGTTCCGCTGGTGGGAGGCCGGACGGTCGGCCGCCCAACTCACGTCGTCATGGTCGCCGGCCGATGACACGCGCCTGGCCGAGGACCTCGCCGCCCTGCGTCGGGCCTCGCTGCCCGTCGGCCCCGGCGAGCACGACGCAATCGACGAGAGCCGCCGCCTGCTGGAGCAACGGCGACTGGAGGCGCGCGTGCGGCGCCGGGCGTGGACGGACGTCGCTCCGATCGCTGCGTCGACGTCGGAGGGGGGCCGGGCCGGTGACCCCACCCTGGTGCGTGTCGGCGACGTGACGCGCCGCCTGGGCGACCGCGCCCTCGTCTCGTACGGCGTGCTCGACGGCGAGCTCGTCGCCGTCGCCGTCCATCGGGGTCGGGCCCGCCGCCTCGCCCTCGGGCCGCGAGCCCCGGTCGCCGAGGTCGGCCGGGCGCTGGCCCGGGCCACTCGCCACCTGACATCGCCGGACGCCTCCACCGCCGCCCGCGCCATGGCCGCCGCCGGCACCGCCATCAGCCGGCTCGACGCCGCCGTGGCCGCACCCGTGACAGCGGCCCTGACGGCGGGCGCCGGGCCACCCGAGGAGGTCGTGATCATCCCGCCGGCGGGCCTGGCCAGCGTGCCCTGGAACGCCCTCCCCGCCTACTCGGGGTGCCCCGTCCGGCTCGTGTCCTCGGCGCGGACCTGGCTCGCGACGGTCGGCGACGCCGCCGTCCGCAGCGGGCCGGCGGCCCCGGCAGCACTCGTGTCGACCCCCGAACTGCCCGGCGCGGAGGACGAGGTGGGGCGTATCGCCGCTCGCCGTCCGGGCGCCACCGTCCTGACCGGCGCCGCGGCCACGGTGGCATCCGTGGGGTCCGCGCTGCAGGGGGTCGTGCTGGCGCACCTCTCCTGTCACGGCACACTCCGGCCCGACGCCCCACTGTTCTCGGCGCTCCGCTTGGCCGACGGACCGTTCACCGTCTACGACCTCGAGCGGATCGCGCCGCCGCCCGAGGTCGTCGTCCTCGCCGCCTGCGACGCCGGCCTCGTCGCCGAGCCGGTCGAGGGCCCGGACGCGGGAGAGTCGCTCGGCTTCGTAGCCGTCCTCCTGCAGCGGGGCACCCGAGCGGTGGTGGCGGCCACCGTCCCGGTGCCCGACCTCGATACGTCGTCGCTGATGGTCAGCATGCACGACCGATTGCTGGCGGGCGCCTCGACGGCCGCGGCCCTCCACGAGGCGGTCGCAGCGGTCGACGCCTCGACCCCGAACGCGTTGGCCACGGCCCTCGCCTTCAGTTGCTTCGGCGGCGGCTGATCGCGGGGCCTCCCACGTCCGGGCACCCGGAGGCGGCACCCGGCGAGACGGCCGACGCCGTGGCCGACGGTTTCCCTTGGTTCGCTCTCGGCTACGTCGATGACCGCCGCACGATGTCACCTCAGGATGAGGCTGGGTCGGCCGACGGCGGGTTCCCCTTCCAGCTCGGGTCGATCGTCTGGACGCGGCTCTCTATGCGCCAGGTGCCGTCTTCGTAGCGGAGTTCGTCCGTGTAGCTGCCGGTCGAGTAGACGCCCGGTGTGGTGGCGGCTTCGGCGACCCACCAATGGGAGTAGGCGCGGGCTCGGCGCGGGTCGTCGCTGAGCTCGATGACGGCGGGGCCGGTCATACGGCGCTTCCCATCCATGGAGCCGGCGGCGTGGTGAGCTCGCGACATCTCGGCGATGGCTTCGCGGCCCGCGTGCTGGCCGAAAGGGCCCTGGTAGTGGGCGTCGACCGTAAAGTGGCTGGCGAAGCCCTCGATGTCATGGCGGTCGATGGCGATCTCGATGGCTTGGAGGACCTCGCTGATGTGACAGCGCGCCGAGATGCCGGCGTCGGTCGGGGTGCGACCTGGTGGGTCGGGGGATGCATGTTCCGACCGATCTCGTGTGACGTTGCGAGCGTGGCGGTGCTCGAGCTCGCTGCTCTCGAGACCCCATGAGACGATGCGCTCGGGGTGGATGCGGATGGCCGCGCCCGATTGGCCGACGGCGATGAGCTCGGCGTGACCTCGGACCTCGATGCCTCGGGGCTGCCACGGAGGCAGCACCTCGTCGACGACGATGGCGACCCGGGGGTTGCGGCTTAGGTCGCGGTACTTCTTCGTGGCGGCGAGGTCCATGCCGCCTACCTCGATGCCGTCGATCTCCGGCTCGTAGCCGTAGCCGACCGGTGTCGCGTGGGGCGTTCCGTCCGGGCCGATCGTGGCGATGCGGGCGAGACGGCGTTCGCCGCTGCGGAGGAAGTCGAGCTCGGCATCGGTGAAGTTGCTCATGGCCGCCCGCCTCACCGTGCGGCGGCGGCGACGGCCGGGGCCTGCCCGCGCAACAGGGTGGCGATGCCTGCCAGCCGCCGGCCCTGCTGACGGGCGGCGGTCAACGCGGCGTGCCCGGGCGGACGCCGGTCGACGAGTAGTAGATGACGGCGACGTTGACCATGGCATCTCCTTGAGCTCGGACCGCTAAGTATGCGCGGTGTGAAGTTCCTAGAAACTATACGCCGCGAGTACTTCCGGTTCAACGGCGTTGTAGAGTTCGCCCGAGGCCTCGATGACGTCGCGCTCGATCCCCCATCCCACGAACGTCCGCAGTCGCCGCACGCGAGCGGCGCTGCTCTCGGCTGCACACGCCATCCTCGAAGAGGAGGGCTTCGAGGGCCTGACGATGACCGCGGTCGCCGAGCACGCCGGGGTGACGCGGCGCGCGCTCTACATGCACTTCCCCGGTCGAGGGGAACTGGTCGGCGCCCTGTTCGACCACGTCGCGGACGTCGAGGGACTCGCCGAGTCGCTGAGAGGGGTCTGGGAAGCGCCCGACGCGGTGAGCGCGCTCGACGAATGGGCGGCCCACCTGGCCCGCTATCACCCGCGACTCCTTGCGGTGGACCGCGCCCTCCAGGCCGTGTGGCACCGCGATCCCGACGCCGCCTTGCACCGCCGGCGGGTCGTTGCAGAGAAACTCGCGAACTGCCGGCGCCTCGCCGGCCGTCTCGACGAGGAACGCCGGCTCGCCCCCGGCTGGACCGCCGACTCCGCGAGCGACATGCTCTTCGCGCTCATCTCCTCGGACATGATCGAAGCGCTCGTCGTCGACCGCCGCTGGTCCCGCGAGCAGCTCACCGAGGGCCTGGCACTGCTCCTCCGGTCCACCTTCGTTGTCGACGCGAACCGCCCGACCCCGGCGGCGACGGGTGGATGAGCGCAGCCCGGCGTCGGGGTCCCCACCCCCCTCGGGGTTTAGCATCGGGCTCCGTGGCCGGTTCGCCGCTCGATCGGGAGGCGCTCGACGGGCCGCTGGCGGGACGGGTCCTGCTTCCTGGCTCGGACCCGTACGAGGCGCAGTACAAGGCGTTCAATGCCCGGTTCCACGAGCTGCGGCCCCAGGCCATCGTGTCGTGCGTCACCCCGCAGGACGTGGCCGAGGCAATCTCGTTTGCCCGGCGCCACGGCGTGGAGCTGGTGCCGCGCAGTGGAGGGCACTGCTTCGCCGGGCGCTCGTCGACGCGAGGGGTCGTCATCGACCTCACGCCCATGAGCGCGGTGTCGGTGTCGGACGGCGAAGCCACGGTGGGCGCAGGCGCACGGCTTGGCGACGTCTACGAGGCGCTGCAGCCCCACGGGGTCACGGTCCCAGGTGGCACCTGCCCGGCGGTGGGGATCGCCGGCCTGGCGCTCGGCGGCGGGCTCGGGATCCTCGGCCGGGCCTACGGCACGACCTCTGATCGCCTGGTCCGAGCGGAGATCGTGCTCGCCGACGGCGGCCTCATCGAGTGCGATGAGAATCGCCACGAGGAGTTGTTCTGGGCGGTTCGGGGGGCGGGGGCCGGCAACTTCGGTGTGGTCACCTCACTTGCCTTCCGGACCGTCCCCGCACCCGAGGTGACGAACTTCCGTGCCGCGTGGCCCTTCTCCGCCGGACGTGTACGGGGCGTTCCTCGGGGCGGAGTCCGACGCCCGCGAGCTGCTCGACACGCTGGTCGTGCTGGCCAGGGCGGACCCCCACTCGACCTCGTGCCGCCTCATGTCGTACCCCGACACGAGGCGGTTCTGGGCCGAGCTCGGCGTCGACGAACCGGGGAGCGATGTGACCCCCCAGCTGCAGCCGCCCGTCACGCCGTACCAGTTCAGCAAGTCGGAGTTCTTCCGGCGGGCCCTGCCCGCCGACGCCGTGGCCGCGCTGCTCGACGCCTTCTCGCAGGCGCGTGCTCCGGGCGAGTCCCGCGAGCTGGACTTCATGCCCTGGGGCGGCGCCTACAACCGCGTGGCACCCGACGCGACCGCGTTCGTCCATCGCGAGGAGCTGTTCCAGCTCAAGCACGCCGCCGTCGTCGACCCTGAGGCCCCACTGCCGGAGAAGGACGCGGCACACCGATGGGTGGCCCGATCGTGGGGGGCGGTGCACCCCTGGGCCTCCGGCCGGGTCTTCCAGAACTTCGCCGACCCCGAGCTGGCGGACTGGCCAACCGCCTACTACGGCACCAACTACCCGCGCCTGCTCGACGTCAAGGCCCGCTACGACCCGACCGACGTCTTCCGGTCCCACCAGTCGATACCGGCGCCCTAGCCGGTCCGACCTTCAGCGGGTAACCGTTGGCGGGCCCGTCGTTCTGGCGTCCGACCCGATCCGGCCGACCGGCTTTGCGGCACGCGTACGCACGAACGACCGCGGAGCTGACGTACCGTGGGACCGGAGGGCGGTGGATGCTTTTTCGGTTCGACGAGTGTGAGCTCGATCTCGACGCGGTGGAGCTGCGGGTCCGCGGCCAGCGACTCGCCATCGAGCCTCAGGTCTTCGACGTCCTCGCGTTCCTGCTCCGCCATCACGACCGCATGGTCTCCAAGGAGGAGCTGCTCGACGAGGTATGGCACCACCGGTTCGTCACCGAGTCCGCGGTCTCGAGCCGCATCAAGAGCGTCCGCCGCGCCATCGGCGACGATGGCCGGGCACAGCGCCTCATCCGCACGGTCCACGGGCGTGGCTACCAGTTCGTCGGCGAGGTCCGAACGGAGGAACCCGCCGCGACCGCGCCCATCGTCACCCGTGTGCCCACGCCGGCCACGACGACCATCGGGCGCACCGACGACGTCGAGCGCGTCCTCGCCCTGCTCGGCGAGGTGCCCATCGTGACGCTGCTCGGCCCCGGTGGTGTCGGCAAGACGCGGCTGGCCGTGGAGGTGGCGCTCCGGTGCGGCGCCGATGCACCGTCCGAGACGTGGTTCGTCGACCTGACCAAGGAGCGCGATCACGGGCTCGTGGCCGGCCTCGTCGGCCGGGAGCTCGGCATCCACACCGGCGGGCAGAGCGACCCGCGCCAGGTTCTCGAGGAGGCGGTGCGGGGCCGCTGCCTGCTCGTCGTGCTCGACAACTTCGAACACGTCATCGATGCGGCGTCGCTCGTGGGCGACATCGTGCGGTGGTCGCCCGGGACGCGCGTCCTGGTGACCAGCCGGACCCGCCTGCGGATCCCGGGCGAGCACGTCTACGACGTGGCGCCGCTGCCGGTCGAGCCGAGCGGCGCGGAAGGGAAGGCGGACGGCACGCAGCCGGCCGCGGCCGTCGCCCTCTTCGAGCAGGCCGCGAGAGCGGCCGATCCCGACTTCCGCCTCGCTCGCCACCTCGCCGACGTCGTCACCATCTGCCGGATGGTCGACGGCCTGCCCCTCGCCATCGAGCTGGCGGCCGGCCACGTGCGCACGCTGCCTCCGGCGTTGTTGCGGACCCGGCTCGGCGTCGTCCTGGGCTCGCGGGCCGGCGCCGCTCGCGACGCCCCGACCCGCCAGCAGACGGCGCCGGCCATGATCGACTGGAGCCTCGATCTGCTGGGCACGGAGGAACGGCGGCTGTTCTCCCGGCTGGGCGTGTTCTCGGGCGCCGTCCCGCTGGAGGCCATCGAGCAGGTGTGTGGCCTGGCGCCCGGCGACGACGTGGTGAGCGGCCTCACGCGGCTGGTCGACCAGAGCCTTGTCCGGCGCGTCACCGGGACCCGGGGTGAGCCCAGGTTCGTGCTGCTCGAGCTGCTGCGCGAGCGGGCCCGGGAGCTCCTGGCCACCGGTGGCGAGCAGGAGGCCGTGTCGGTCCGGCACGCCGACACCGTGGCGGCGTTCCTGGAGGACGTGGAGGAGCGCCGCTGGAACGAGGCGTCGGACCGGTGGATCGACCTGATCACCGAGCTCCTCGCCGAGGTGCGGGTCGCCCACGCCTGGGCCGAGGCGCACGACGATGCCCGACTGGCCGCCCGCATCACCGCCAACCTCGGCTCGTTCTGGCACCGGGAGGGACACCACGCCGACGGACGCCGGTGGACCGCCCACGCCCTGGCCCACGCCGCGGAGCTCGACGCCCCTCTCGTCGCCCGCCTCCAGCTGACCGCAGGCTTCATGGAATGGCCGCGCAACCAGCTGGCCGCCCGCGAGCACTGGGACGAGGCGATCGTCGCCTTCCGGGCGCTCGGCGACGACCGCTACCTCGCCTACGCGCTCGGTCTCGTGCCCGGCACCTACGTCGGCGACGCCGTCGGCTACGACCTCGCCATGGGCCTGTGCGACGAGGGCATCGCCCTGGCCCGGCGGGTCGGCGACCGGCCGCTGATCGCTCAGGCGCTCAACGTCAAGGGCGAACTGGCCAGGGTCCACGGCGACGACGACCTGGCCCTGACCGTGTACGAGGAGGGCAAGGCCCTGGCCGAAGCCTCCGGCGACGAGGCCCACCTCATCCTCTTCCTCGCCAACCTGGCGTACATCGCCGACCACCGCGGCGACTACGAGGAGGCGCGGCGGCTCGGGTGCGATGCGCTACGGCTCTGCTGGTCACTCGGCCGCCGGATGATGGCCGCCTGGACGGTCGCGCAGATGGCCGGGGCCGAGCTGGGCCTCGGACGGCCCGAACGGGGCGCGCTCCTCGTCGGTGCCGCCGACGAGGCCCTCCGGGTGCTGGGTGCGGCGCTCCATCCCGGGGACGTGTCCGAGCACGACCGCGTGCTCGACGGCCTGCGCACCGCGCTGGGCGTCGAGCGACTGGGTGAGCTCCTCGGCGAGGGCGGGCGGCTGACACTCGACGACGCGGTCGCCCTGGCGCTGGCCGAACCGGACGCCGTCACCTCCCAGGCATCACGGCGCGATCGAGCCGGGTGACCAGAACGTCTCGTTGCGCCACCAGGCGGCGAAGCGGTCCTCGCCGATGGCGTCGAGCAGTGTGCACCCGGCGCGGCGGCTCAGCGCCATGAGACCGGACGACAGGTAGGTCTCGTCGTCGGGGTCGGCCCACACGCCGAGGACCGTGCCGAGCGGGCAAGCATGCTGCGGCGTACGTATGGCGAGTGGCATCCGGCGCCGCACGGGTTCGGCCTCTGGTTCACGTGGGTCGTTCATGCGGGCAGCACCGCGGAGAGGGCCCAGAGCGTCGGCAGCCCGGCCGCCAGCGCGGCGTGCGGTGACCCGGTCCGCCGCACCGCCACCACGGCGACGGCGACGGCGATTGCCGGCGCGAGCGCCGCGCCCGCGTCGGCCACGTGCTCCGTCAGCGCCGATGCGGCGAGGGCGGCGAAGGACACGGGGACCGCATGGCGGGCGGCCCGCTCGATCACGGGCGGCAGCCCGACGCGGGAGGCGAGCAGCAGCATGCTGATCCGGAACAGGTAGCTGCCGGCCCCGACGGCGACGATGACGATCCAGGCGTTCATCGCTCCGTCCCCCCGGCCTCGGCTGCCTCGGCGGTGTCCCGGTCGGCGACCAGTGCGGCGACGAGGCCACCGCCGATCGCGAGCAGCGCGCCCAGGTGCAGTGGCGCCCACGTACCGATCACGCCGAGGGCGACGGCCACGCCGACCGCCCGGTTCGTGGTCCGGCTCGTGAGGCGGGGCACGACCTCGCCGATGAGGAACAGCGGGATCACGAGCTCGAGGTGCAGTGCCTCGGGCAAGGCCGTCCCGAGCGTCGCGCCGACGGTGATGGCCGCCATCCAGGCGGCCAGCAGGGCGACGGCGCCACCCATGTAGTGGAGATGGGCCTGCCGTGGGGTGGCGGCCCGCTCGTAGCCGTCGACGCCGACCGCGAGTGAGGGGTCGATCAGCAGCGCAGCGGCCACCGCCTGCCACCAGCGGGGCATGCCCTGCCAGCGGCGGGCCATGGTGGCCGAGTACAGGACGAGGCGGAGGTTCACGGCCAGACCGGCTGCGATGGCGACGGCCGGGGCAGCGCCCCCGTCGAGCAGGTGGATGGTGGCGATCTGCGCGCTGCCGCCGAAGATCAGCGGCCCTGTGAGCCACCCGGCCAGGGTGGGGATGTCGGCCTGGGCGGCGCTGACGCCGATGACGAGGCCGAAGGGGACGACGCCGACCAGCCATGGGGCCATGGCCCGGGCGCCGGCCAGCAGGTGGTGGCGCCGCTCGCCGGCCGGCGTCGGGGACCGGGTGATGCTCTCGTGCGTTCGGGCTCTCGTCGGCTCTGCGGCGAGGGTGGCGACCATGTCTCCTCCTCGAGACGGATGAGCGGGTGGCCGGCGCGGTGCCGGTCACCCGCTCGCTTCAGCCGGCGTCGACCTGGATGGTCACCGGGACGGAGTTGGTGATGATGTCGAACACGGCGGAGCGGGCCCGGGACTGCTCGACGAGCTGGCGCAGCTTCTCGGCCGGGGCGTTGCCCTTGACGTCGAAGCTGACCCGGATCTGCTGGAAGCCGTTGCGGACGCGGTCGTCGAGTCCGAGGATCCCGTTCAGGTCGATGTCACCCTCCACCGTGGAGGTGACCTCGGTGAGCTCGATGCCGCGGGCGGCGGCGATGTTCGCCAGGCCGGCGGTGAGGCACCCGGCCAGGCCGTGCAGGACGTACTCGACCGGTGTCGGGCCGTTGTCGCCGCCGACCAGGACCCTCGGGTGGTCGACGTCGAGGGTCGTCGGGGCATCATGGGACCGCTCCTCGCCGACTCCGTAGAAGTCGTCGATGGTGCTCTGGCTGTGGGTGCCGGACACCCACCGGTTGCGAGCCCGGAACCGGAACTGGGCCGCCTCGGGGGCTTGCTTCACCGCGTCGAGGGTGGCGAACAGCGTTGCGGTGTCGACGCCGTTGCGGACCGGGGACTGCGTGGTGGTCATGTGATTGCTCTCCTGGGGTGTGTGTGTGTGCGTTGCGGGTCAGGTGGTGTGCCGGATCAGGCGGCGACGAGCGCCGGTGCAACGATCGGCGGCATCGACGCGAGCCAGCCGGCCTCGAGCTCGATGAGGTCGCTCAGCTGCTTCTGGAGGGCGACGAACTCGGGCCCGGGCGGGTAGGCGGCCAGCCGGATCGTCAGCTCGAAGATCGGGGCGAGGGCCCGGTTCCGCTCGTCGGCATAGGCCGCCAGCGCCTCGTCCTCGGCGACCTCGCCGCGCAGGGCCTGCCCAAGCCGGCGAGCCAGCAGCTCGGCGTCGCGGAAGGCGTCGGTGATGCCGTGGCCGGTGACCGGGTCGCGGTGGTAGCCGGCGTCGCCCACGAGGGCCCAGCCGTTACCGACCGCCTGCCGGACGTGGTTGGGGAGGCGGACCGCGCCCCGCACCGGCGAGGTCATGCGGGCCCGTTCGACCCGGTCGGCCAGGGAAGGTGACGTCCGTCGCAGCAACCGCATGAAGTCGCCCGTGCGGTCGTCGGCACCGAGTTCGGCCCCGCGGGCCGGGCTGCACACCCAGACGTTCGCCTCGCCGTCGTGGGTGGGGAAGACCCCGGCCAACGCGTCCGGACCGAGGTGGAACTCGAACCCCTCGCCGTCGAGGCCGGCGACGTAGGCGTAGTGGGCGGCGCCGTCGGAGGGCCGCTCGTCGATCACCGGCGCGCCGACGGCGCGGGCGATGCGGGAGTGGACGCCGTCGGCACCGACGACGAACGACGCCCGGAGCTCCCGCACGGTCCCGTCGCCGTCGCGAGCGGTCACGCCGACCACCCGGCCGGCGTCGTCGGTGAGGACGCCGGTGACGCTGATACCGCTCTCGAAGCGGGCGCCCGCCTCGACCGCCGCGGAGGCCAGGATCGTGTCGAGCACGTGGCGACGAGGAGCCAGCAGGAAGTCGACCCCCGCCCGGTCCTTCACCTTCTTCCGGAGGACCGAGCCGTCGCCGGGGTGGAAGCTGACGGTGCGGATCTCGGGAGCGCCGCTCTCCACGACCGCGTCGAGCAGGCCCCACCGGGCGAGCTGGACCACGCCGCCGCGAGCGATGGCGTGGGTCGAGAGCGTGTCGCTCGGGAACGTCGCCCGGTCGACGACGAGGACGTCGAGTCCCTGGTCCGCGAGCAGCATGGCGGTGGCCGCGCCGGCGCAGCGGGCACCGACGACGATGACGTCGTGCTGCTCCTCTCCGGCGCTCCCGGGGCGGGTCGATTCGGTCATGGCGCCACCATGCGGGAGCGGGCGGCGACGGGCTTGGAGATGCCTTGGAGAGGTTCTGATGATTCGGGTGTCGGCGGACGCCGGGCATCGGGCCTGTCACCGTTGGGCTCGACGGCCTGACCGCGCTATCCACCGTCCTCGGGGACAGCGGTGCGGAGCGTCGTCGCGCCGTCCGCTGTCGTCGCCGTCATTCCACGGCGGCGTGGAGCTCCCATGGCTCGCCGATGCCCGTGAACTCGTGGGTGCCGCGCCCCTCGAACCGCAGGCCGGACCCGGCCACGAGGTCCCGGACCGTCCGCGTGACCCATACCTCGCCGGCGGCCGCAGCCGCGGCGACGCGGGCCCCGATGTGGACGCCGAGGCCGGCGATGTCGTCACC
>OCZS010000562.1_pt1 | contig 12385 bp, 10 predicted proteins | sample 1539071 | NCBI WGS metagenome assembly OCZS01 (sample SAMEA3113584, study PRJEB22503) | soil metagenome | reverse complement strand
AAAATATAGAAGACTTATATAATGATGATGATGAAGCAATGGAAAATGTCTTCGTACACCAAAACAAATCCCAAAATACAAAATAATTTTTTCAATCTTTTAAACTTATCTCTTATCTAATTTTTCGGCGCCGAAAAATTAGTAAACTAAATCTAAAAACTCTTTTACTAATGATATTCTTAGAATGATAAAAAATCTTAAATAACTTTATCATCTATAACAAGTTGAGGAACATATTCGCAACCTCAATTATGTGATTAAATCCCAGCCGAGTCATCACAATTGGATAGGCCGAAAATACGGCCTATCCAATTTCAAAATTTTTAACGAGTGTTAGATATTATTTTCTTTGTCTAGAATATCTGGTTTTTGCTGAGCAATTATATTTGACAAACCCTTCATATAATTTTTGGCAAATGTGGTAACAGGTTGAGAAGAATACCATATACAACCTAATACCTGACAATCATGACATGTTTTAGCAATGTCCCATTTAGGAGATTCCCATATTTCATCTATACTTTGTTCCAATAGGTTATATGTATTTTCTGGAGAATTATATTTCCAGCAAGGAACAAGTACAGTTCCATTCCCATTTATAAATATACTTTTCCAAACACCGCATTCATCATATAGTCCCCTTCCATGGTCAATAATTTGCTGAAAATACTCTAATGGTATCATTATTTTAGGATGAGTATGTTTTTTGCCATAATCAAGTATACTTTCGCACACAGCAATCATAGTTTTTCTGTCTGGCAATAACGAATAGTCAACATCAGATCTATCTTCTACAAATGTAAAAGATACTGCATTAGATCCAAGTTCTTTTGCTCTATCAAAGTAAGTCTGATTAATAAATTCCTCAGTATTATATTTTGTTATTACCGAGTTAAAATAATGAGGGATTTTGTTTTCATTTAAAAGTAAAAGGTTCTCCATTACTCTATCATATACGTTTTTTGAAACTCCTCTTATTTTACAATAGGATTTTTCATAAACAGAATCTATACTACAAGTAATGAATTGAACATATTTTTTTAATTCTTTTAGATCAATAGTATGTAATAATGAACAATTTGTAATCAATGTGATAGGCATATTTAAAGTATATAAATAAGTAACTAATTCCATGAAATCTGGTCTACTAGTAGGCTCTCCTCCTTCTATAATAGACCAGATACAATATTTTGATACTTTATCAAAAATACTTTTCCATTGTAAAGTTGAAAGGTCATTCTTTTTCGCAAATTTAAATTGATTAATTTTATCAGGATCACCAAAAGGACACATAGGACAATAAAAATTGCAATAATGGGTTAAGCTAAATACAGCAATTAACGGGCGTTTTTTGCCTATAAAACGATTAGCTGACCATTTACTTAAAAGCTTAATTGTTCTAATAGTATCTATTACCATATACTTTAATAACATAAAAACTATAAATTATTTTTTGATTTGTATAAAGAAAATTTATAAAAATTCAAACTATAAATATTGAATAAAGTAATTAATAAGAATGAAAGTTACTAAAAAAATCTTTAAATTCTATTTAATTATTATCTTAGGAATTTTCTTACCGATAACTTTTTTTTCTATAGGAGCAATAACAACTGATTACAGCAATTTTAAAGGGGCATATGGACAAGGAGGACACGGACATAATTTGCCTCCATCGATTATAGGGGACAGAGAAATATCTCTAAATTTTAATAACCCTCAAATAATTTCCGCTACTGAAAAAAATGTAATTAACTTTGCATTAGTTGATAACAAAACAGGAAATAATATTCCTCATGTCACTTATATTGTAAGTATTTATAATCAAGAAAATAAAAATGCATTTACTGCAAATCTTCATGGACATGATGGAGAAATTAAACTAGAATTTCTTAATACAGGGTTGGAAGGATACAATATACACGCAAATTATGATACGCTAGCAGCGAGTTATGTATCAGATTTTGGAAGTCCTATAAAAATAGATGGATCTATATTTAGCGATCCTGGAAAATATAGAGTTGTTACAGAGATAACCGGAATAGATTTTGATAATACTTTTTTACCAGAACCTTTAAAATATGAATACAATATCGAAGTAAAGTAAAAAATACAATATCATGATTTTACTTCTTTTATCAAATTTTACATAACAAAAAAGCGATTATGATAAAAATTAGAATTTTATTAAATACTTTTTGATAATTATGTATAGATAATGAAATTCAAAGATCAAATAATAGCAATAACAGGAGCTTCTTCTGGAATAGGAATGCAAGCCGCAATTGACTTTTCAAATAAAGGAGCAAATACTATAATTCTAATTTCAAGAAATAGTATGAAATTAAATAAAGTAAAGGAAAAGTTAAATCCAAATTGCAATGTCGAGATATATCCATGTGATGTTTCAAATAAAAAAATGGTGTATGATATGAGTAATAATATTTTAGAAAAAGTAGGAACTATTGATATTTTAGTTAATAACGCAGGTTTTGGAATATATGGAAAAGTTATTGATCAGACAATAGAGGATATTGAGAAGGTTACATCAACAAACTACATGGGAATGATTTACTGTATCAAAATGTTTCTGCCTTGTATGGTTAAAAGAAATCAAGGGCATATAGTAAATGTTGCTTCTTTAGCAGCTAGTTTTGGAATACCGTGTATGGCTGCGTATTGTGGATCTAAATTTGCGATGTTAGGATTTTCTGAAGCTTTATATCACGAATTAAAAAATACAAATGTAGGTATTACAGTTGTAAGTCCAATTGCCGTTAAAACTAACTTCTTTGACAATGAATCATTTAAGGGAAAAATGCCACATAAATTAGGATATGTACTTGATCCTAAGACTGTTTCAAAAGCTATTCTTAAAGCTGCTTACTCAAAGAGACTAGAGATAGTTGTTCCATTTTTTGTTAGATCTGCCGTATGGTTAAAACAGACTTTTCCATATTTAATCAATCCAATAGTAAGTTCATCATTCAAAGATGGAAAATAGATAGTCTAAAATAGTTATTATTCAAACAAACCGATCAGAGTATTTTATACATATGCAATTATTAGCTCCCAAGACATTCAAGATATCTTTAGCTTTTATAATAAACTAGTTCTTACCAAAAAAAATATTACAATTATTTTATTTTTCCTTCTCTTCTTAATTCTGACATTATTTTCATAAGAGTATCATAATCAATATTAACTTCATTTAGAATAATATAATGATCAGTTTTTTTGTTTTTCTTTATAAACTTTTCAACAAGAACTTTTTGTTTTTGATAATTCCGATCGATCACACCTATAATAATAATTCTCTGCTTTATGTATTAGTCATTACAAATATTATTTATTCTAATTGTATTGTAAATTAAAATTGAGGGTTAACAATTGTTTCCTCAAATTAAATGGCATGTTAAACGAAATAGATTATTTTTACATTTTTATATGATATATGAATCTTTTATTCAAAGTCTTTTGCTCTGTTAGTGTTTATCTATTTAAGGTCAGTTTTTTCATTGGTCATTCTCAAATATAGGTATATAATTATTTTGATCGCTATTTGATACTGATATCAAAGATCTATCACCATTGTTATATATTGTATTGTAAAAGTCCTGTGATAGTCATGGTTATCTCCACTAAATGCCCGGATCCTTATAAAGATATAGTATTCAAATTTACTAGTGTATATTATGAGCATTTTTTAATATAAGATTTCAGAATGTGAAGATTTTCATGTATATTTAGAATCAGAAGCCCAAGAACATAACTTTTTGTATCAAAACCTTATTTTTATAAATTTAAAATGATACTAGATAAACAATTTATTATGTTTTATTTATTTTTTTAATATGAAAAAATATAGATGTCCTAATTGTTCATCTCTAAGTTCTATAAAAATAAATAGGATTTTCGATGGGCGCTTATTATTTATTTGCGAAAAATGTAAAATATGCTCTGTTTTACCATTTTATAATAATATAGATGAAACTTACTTGGCGTTTCTAGATAAATTTGATAATGGTTATGTAACTGTTTTTGAGGATTTAAAAATGGTACTTGAAAATGAAAAAATAGTGAGATCAAAAAATGAAATAGAAAAAATGATGGAAAAAAGTAGAATAAGTAATACCCTCCTAAATGAAATTTTATATTCCGATTTGGATTATGTAGTTGAAGTTAAAAAATTAGAAGAATCAAAAATAGATACAGGTAGGAATTTAGACGAATTACCGTTGGATGATGTATTATTAAGCCAGTTAAAGTCTAAAAAAATTAAAAAATTGTTTAAATTTCAAGAAGAAGCTATTTTCAATATCCTTAGAAATAAAGATACAGTAATTATCGCGCCTACTGCTTCTGGAAAAACAGAGGCTTTTTGTATTCCAATTTTACAAAAAACACATGATTTAAAAACTCAGGTAGCTAACAAAAACAATCAATGGTTTAACAATAAAAAAGAATTCAGAACTGAAGGAATAAAAGCAATTTTTGTTTACCCAACAAAAGCATTAGCAAGGGATCAACTATTGAAAATAAGTGAGTATGCAAAAAATATGGATATTGTAGTAAAAATATTTGATGGTGATTTAACTGAAAATGAAAAACAAAATTTCTATGAATTCCCACCAGATATAGTATTAACAAACTTTGATTCTATACATTACCATCTTTTGAATAATACAAAATTTATAAAATTACTGAATAATACTTTGGAATTTTTAGTTGTAGATGAAGTACATGTTTATACGGGAATATTTGGATCTAATGTTCATTATATTATCAAAAGATTAGAAAGAATAATAAATAATAAAAAATTGCAAATGATTGCATGTTCTGCTACATTACCAAATGTTAGAGAATTTTGTGATTTATTATTTTCTCGCGAAATGGAAATAGTGAATGGTGAAGGAAAAAGAGGTTATACAAATTTTGCTATTATATATCCATCGCTTCGATCAAATAAATCATTAGTAATTGAGTTAATAAAAAAAATCACTAAATATCATAAAACTCTAGTTTTTAGCAATTCACACATATCAGCAGAGCTGATAGCTTTCACTTCAGCAAAACAAGGAATCAAAATTGGGGTGCATAGAGCAGGTCTTCCACCCAAAAACAGAAAAATTGTAGAAAATTCTTTTAAGAGTGGAAAAATAGATGTTATTTCGTCTACACCAACTCTAGAATTAGGTATAGATATTGGAGATGTTGATGCTGTAATATCCAATCTTGTACCTATAAACAGACTAATTCAAAGGCTAGGAAGAGCAGCAAGAAAGGGACAAGAAGGATATGCTTTTTTGACATTGGGAAACGACCCAATAAGCCAATATTATAAAAATCATCCCGACGATTATTTTACTGATCAAGAAATACCATATATTGATCCATTAAATCCAATAATAATGGAAAATCAAATTCTTGCTATGTGTTATGATAGACCTATTTCAAAATATGAAGCCAAGAATTACTTAGAACCACTTTGTAAATTGGAAAAAAAAGAATTAGTAAAGTTTAGTAATGGAAAATATATTCCAATTCATAGTCAACATATTATTTTAAAAGAGTATAACATAAGGGGGATTGGAAATGACGTAAATATTGTTTTTAATGGCAAAGTTATTGGAAATAGAAATTTACCACAAGCACTAGAGGAATTGCATGATAATGCCATATACTTTCTTTCGGGTAGGAGATATAAAGTTCAAAAATTAACACTTGACGATAATACAGAAAGAAATTTTGCTGATATAGAAGCTATACCAAATGACTATCCATTCTATACAAAATCCATAATGGAAGAGTTTCCTGAAATAATAGAAATATTTGAACAAAAAGAAATTTTTGGAATTAACCTAAGGTATTGTTCTTTAAATATTTTTAAAAAAGTAATAGGATATTCAAATATAGAGATTGGAAAGGAGATCAATCAAGGAAATAAAGTCTTTTTGAATGAACCAATAACTTATAGTTATTCTACAAAAGGATTTATATTTCGAGTTCCTAGACCAATAGAAATTTTAGAAATAGAATCCGAGAAAGAAAAAGTAGAAATGAGTGGATATCATGCTACTGAACATGTAGTTATTGAAGGAAGTAGTATGTTAATAGGGGGAGCATCTCAAGATATAGGAGGAATTTCAATTGGAGATACAGGAATGATAGTAATTCATGATGGCAGTATTGGAGGTAATGGAGCAAGTAAAAGTCTTTATGATAAATTTGAACTAGCCATAAGAAGGGCCCATTCTATCCTAATGGAATGTCCATGTGAAAATGATGATGGATGTCCTCGTTGCACTTATTCCTACAGATGTGGTAATAACAACGAATACTTACATAAAAAAGCTGCAATTGAAATACTTTCTCGTATTATTAAAGGAGAAAAAACGGAAATAGTAGATTTTGAACGTTTTCAACAGACGCTAATATAGTCTTAAAAAATCAACTATTGTTTTCTTTTTGTTTTGCTTTGATAACCAAAATTATCAAGTATTGTAATTAAGGGTATTCTCTATAGTATTTCTAGAAGAGTCAGAGAGTACACCTTTCAAAGATTCTTTTGTACTATCAGTAATATTTTTGATTACAGGAGTAACACCAATTTTATCTACACCCTTTAATACGCCAGCAAAAAAAGTCTCCCATCCTAATCCGATAATAGCTAAGAATAATATTATTGCAATCATCCATAAAATTACACCCATACTATAATCTAGTAGATTTTTAAAGTATATTAAAACTTAGTTAGATTTATTTAGTTCAAACTATATTATTATTCTTATAGTATAAAAAATTAGTATATTATTTAGTAATATATATCTTATATTTCTTAATTTATACGTAATAATAATAAACTTATGAAAGTACAAAAAATTTCAGCTATAACGCTGAGGATTCAAAATATGAGAAAAGAATGGAAATTTTATTCAAAAGTTCCAGGATTAACTCCTATATATGGAGGACCTGATAGCACTTTTACTTCTTTTGAAATAAAAGACGATTTCAGCAATGCCAAAACATATTTAAATTTAGAGTTTACGAATGGATTACCATTTAATAAAAATTTTGGTAGAATTGTTATTTATTCAGAAAATGTGGATAAACTCTACAATTTTTTCAAAAATGATGAGAATATTGCTCCTATAATTACCATAAAGAATGAACCCAAAGATGGAGAATGGGGAGAAAGATTCTTTCATATTTTGGACCCAGAAGAATATGAGATATCTTTTGCTCAGATTATAAATAAATAAAAATTAAATAATTTTTGTAGATCGGAAAAACAATTCTGTTATCTACTTGTTATCAAAACATACTCAAAACATATTCTGAATTGATAACTAGATTACCTTAATAAGAATAGCTTTCGAAATTGATATAATGTCATCTTCTGCTCCTAGTATCAGGATATAATTTCCTATAGCAACATCATTAGATAGAGTAAATATAAAGGATATTTCTTTTGATTCATCATTTTTCAATTTAATTGAATTTTCACTAAAAACTCCATAAGATGTACCTAAATTACCGCTTGGAGTTAATGTAGATGAAGATATAGGACGAAGAGAAGAATCAGTATTTGCCTTAATATCGAATTTAATTTCTTTGCTTTCTCCAGGACTAAGTGTTATTTCATTTTCAGTAGTAGTAATTGAAAAAGGTAAGGGAATACTGGTATCAACATAGCCGATCTTATTTTCCGTCCACTCAGTAAACCAAACTGAGCGATTGTGAGATTCATTAGTGATTTGTAATATATTTCCAATACCACAACTGTTCTCAGGAGAGTCTGGAGGACATTGTCCAAATTGCTTATTCTGTGAAGGAATCCAATATTCAACTAATGTCAATTTCTCTGGATAAAATATTCCAATTTTGTTACCAGTATGCTCATTAAAAATAATAGAATTATTTAGGCCTTTTTTCATCCAATAAGGTAAAGTATATGCTTGATCATTGATTTTTTCTCCTGCAAAAATCTTTGGAGAAACTAGAGATGTTACATATTTTGTTAAAGTACCATTAAGAGGATTTAATTTAACAAAAATACTTGTCCCATGGTCACTTATCCAAATATTACCTTTTTCATCAAGAGTCATCCCTACAGGTGAAGGAAGATCTCCAATATCATATTTTTTAAAGGCTTTGTTTGCAATATCATATTTATAAATTTGACCTTTATATCCAAATGCAAGGACTGATATCCATACGTTATTATTTTTTTTATCTACTACAATCGAACCTGTACTGATAATAGAGGGATCAAAATCTTTAAAATCTTCAACAGGAAGTGGAATCTTAGTGATTCCATCAGAGGTACCACTTTTCATTAAACTGATATTGCCTATCCATAAAGATTGTGATCTAATACCTACAAAGAAAATATTACCGTTATTATCAAAGTCAATTGATACTGGATAAATAGTACCAAAAGATAAATTGGTTTCAGGAATTTTGAAATGTTCAAATACTTTATTTTCTTTGTTGAATTTCCAAATTAAATTTTGTTTTTCGTCAGTAAACCACAAATTTTCTTTGGATGGATCAAGTTTAAGATCCCAAACTTGAGAGGAGTCGATAGGATTATCTCGCGATAACCAAATAGGGATATCATATTTCGTAAAAGCTTTTGTTTTATATTCATAAAATATCAATGAGCCCTGTTTAGTAGAGATGTACCATATGCCCCCTTCACCATCATCATTTGTTATTGCCAATGGCATTTCACATTCACTAGTCAATTTGATTTCTTGAACATATTGATTAGAATTAGGTTTAGAATTAATTCCACAGAACTGAGTTTTGAATTTCTCAATTGCCTGTTGTTTTGAGAATTCGATTTGATCTCCAAATGCTGCAGGTAATGGGTTCAAAAACAATATTTCATTTATTAAAAAAATAGATGATAATTGAGAATTAATAGTGTATGAAGAAATAAAAATAATTAAGATAACAAGAGAAAAGTTCAAGAAGGTAAAATATTTGTTAACTTTACAACGGCTACTCATATAATTATAACAGATTAATAGTTCTTTATATCTCATTAAGAATTGCAAATGAAAAAATACGATTATAAAAATAAAAACGATATCAAAAATGTAGGATTAGTTCGATACCAATCCATTTAGTGTTTGTTCAAAAATTTCATAAGGCAATGCGCCTGGAATTATTGATTGGATATTATTGTCTTTGATCAATATAAATGACGGAGTTCCAGTCAATCCCATAGACTGAGCAATATTATCGTTATTTTGAACAAGATTCAAATATTTATTAGATTGTATGCAATTAGAAAATTTTTCCATTTCGACTATCTGAATATTTCTTGCAAATTGTTTAAGACTATCAGTAGTTATCCATCCAGTTCTTTCTCCTCCCCAATTATCATATAATTCAGCATGGTAATCCCAATACTTATCCTGCTCTGCAGCACAATATGATGCTTCAGCTGCTTTAGTAGAACTTTTGTCAGTTGCATTATCATTTACTATATAATCTTTGAATATGAAATTGATTTTACCCGAATCTACAAAATTTTTAATAATTTGTTCACGTGTTTCATTATGGAATTTAGCACAAAATGTGCATTGATAATCTCCAAATTCAACCATCGTAATATTTGAAGATGTTCCCAATACCGGCACAAAATCAGCAACAGGGTTTAATAAATGAGAGGAGAATTGATTTAATAATCTTTGTTCATTATAAAAATTAAATGAGGTAAGCATTTCCTCATAAATTGGTAGATTACGATAATAATCAGTATGATTTGAAATTAATGAAATTACATATAGATTTGTTCCTTGAATAAGTCCAATATCCATCTGTTGAATTTTATTTTTATTTTCGTCCAAATATGAATATACAAGTTTATGGTTATCATCTTTTATATTTGAAATATGAGTTGATTCCATTAATGCAAAATTATCAAGTGTTTTAACAAATTCATCCAGAGTATAATCAACTATAGACTTTATTGGTAGAGGATAACTAGGAAGAGGAATTATATTAATTTTTATTTTATTATTTGAATCACTTGCTGGAGCAAAAGTTACAGAATCGTTAGTTTCTGTAAATTTCCAGTTAGTAGGATAATCTATTTTGAGAAAGTTGTTTTTATAGGTAGAAAAATCATTAGCCACCTCATCAGTGATTGATGGGATTTTCCATTCACCGTTAACAGAATTTTGAGAAACGGTCATAAGAAAAGTGCTTATAACGACAATTGATACAAGTTTATATTTTAACAATATCATCTTTATCAAGCTAATTTGAATATATATTAAATTAGAAAATAGTTTTTGTTAAGTTATTTGTCATTAATTTTTTATTTAAAGAAATAAAATTTAGTTTAAAGATTAATCAAATTATAATTAGATGAATATACACATAGTCCAATCTTATTTTCCTATAATCAATATCTAAAAATTAATACATAATCCAAAAATTATAAAAGTATAAACAATGCTGACAAGGATTGATTATATTAAGTTAAAAGATGACTTCTTTTTAATTTAAACAATATAAATCACCATTCAGTTTAATTTTATCTTATATTTTCTTATTCTGGAGAGAGTCTCAATAATGAAATAGCATGATCATCAATCATATTTCCTACACCAAGGTCTGTTTCTTTAATTATAATTTCCATATTTTCAATTTCATCATCAGTTAAATTATAAGTAGATGATAAAATTTTTTTAACCTTAAAATCTTGTGGAACAATAGAATTGAGATCTGCTCTGACCGATACTTCTAAAGTCTTATTTAAAAGAGATGTAGGAATTTTTACCGTCGAATCACTTATTATTTGAAAAACAAATTTTTCTATCAAAGTTTCTTGTGGAAGGGAGTCGAGTGCATTAGCAGTATAAAAAACCTGAACGCTAATCGGTTCATTTGCAAATCTTTCATTACTTGAATAAGCAATATTTATTTCGTTAGTTTGAAGTATTACAAAACCCTCAACTAGGTCAGTATCGTAAGGGTCTAAATTTGCTAAATTCTCTATGTCTTTGCATGTTAATCCAATTGAGTGATTCGGATCAATGGTCTTTATTATTGAACTGGTTGAGTTTCCATTATTAAATACAATATTCCAAAATAGGTTAATTGGATATTTCTGTTTATTATAAATACTTATATCAGTATCATAGTGCCCAGGCCTTAAAGGTCCTTCATCACCTCTAATCGAGCCACATACAAATTTAGCATTATATGTAAAAAAATTAGGTTTACTAATCAAGGGTTTTTTAGATGTAAGATTAAAATTATTTACAAATTTTATCGTAGAATTTGGATCGTCAGTATTAATTTCAACCAACCTTGAAATTGTATTTGGTAAATAATTATTGTTACTCGCTTTTTGTGTAATAGTATAATTATTATTTGAAATATTTGATAAAGAAATAACTCCTATGGTTTTATTTGAATCCATCAAATCATTATCAGATATTTCGAGCATGGTAGATTTTTGAAATGGATCAGGGACAATAAGAAATTTACCATCCGATAGAAGAGAACCATTAATTGAAACATTTTCTATATTTAATAACCTAGTAAAATTATTTGTAAAGGCATAAGTTAAGTCAAATATTTCGTTTTCCAGATAGAGAAAGATAGAGAGTAAAAAAAATAGAATAAATATAACAGAAAGTTTCATAACATTCTATTAAAAAACAAATATATAATTTATACTTCTTTAGGTCAAAAAAAATAAAATAAAATAAAATTAGTCTACTAAAGAATAAAGTGGATTATAAATAAAAAGATAATTTGAATTTAGAGAATTAGAATAATAAAAAAAATGAATGTTAAAATTTTCTTGAATCTCCCTCTAAAAGGCCCGAACCTAAATGAATTCTATCAATATGTTTAGAGAGGTCCTCAGTATTGGTAAATATTGATTCACAATATGGACACCGGACTGATTTGTCAGACATAGGAAAATATTATTTAGTCTTCCTTATTAATTTAATTACGAATATCCTTGATGCAATTAATAAGCTACAAATATTTTATAATAACCTTATATAAAAATAGATATTGGATTAATAGATCTATTGTCAATGATAATTTTTTGTTGTTGTTGTAATATTATTATTAATAATATTTATAATGTTTAATGCAGATTGAACTGACATATCTATCAATCATACATTCTACATATCTTAAAAAGATAATTAAAATAAGAATATTAATTATATTTAATTTAATTTTTTGTTTAACTTTATTTTTTCTATAAAAGCTCTTAATTTTATGGGTTTGGTAATTATATATTCTATATTTAAAAATTTAAGAATCAAAGGATCTACATCTATGACATCGTAAGCAGTCATAAGTATGATTGGTATATCTTTATTCATTTTTCTTATCG
>OCZS010000561.1_pt1 | contig 12394 bp, 12 predicted proteins | sample 1539071 | NCBI WGS metagenome assembly OCZS01 (sample SAMEA3113584, study PRJEB22503) | soil metagenome | reverse complement strand
ATCTACAGACATAACATCTAAGGCATTCATTTCTATAAAGCAGGTTAATTCTATTACTATTATGTGTTGACAGGATACATGGATTAATCATTAATGCACCTACTTTATCAGATTTTCACCCAGTGTAAGGATGTAATATTTATGGGAAAAGAGTACCTGTGACAGATATTGACAGATAAAGATAGTCAACAGACATCTTTTTCTATATATAATCTCATATTCCTTACTGATTAGTTTGAAGAGTATATGATTTGTTTAACTCAGTGTTGAGCAGTCCAAATATATACTCTGTCTCTACGTCAAGATAATGACATCAGGAAGATTTTTCAATAGAGGTGTAATGGTATTAGACTCTCCATATATAGGACACGTCGTTAGAGAAACTGACGACAAAATCATTGTATTTGGTCAAGGGAAGAATAGATATGATATTCCTAAGTCAGTAATCCAAATGACTGGCAGAAATGTACTAATTGGCCTTAACCTCTCTGAAGTTATAAAGAAGTATAGGGCAACACGTGAGGAACCATTGCCCACAAGCATACCTTCAGAGGAATGGATACAAGGTATGAACCTTGACTTAGCAACCTATGAAAGAAAGTATCCTAAATCATTATTTAATAAAGGAGTTAGAATAGAAAATGAAGATAGCATAGGGCATATAATGAGGGAAACCGATGACAGAATCGTTATATTCGGAAGTTATGATTACAGATTTGATGTTCCAAAGTCGAAGATAAAAGAAGTGGGAAGAAACGTTATCCTAAGTTTAGATTATTCAGAGTTGTTCAAATATAAAATAGATAGAAGTGCTCCCCTACCTACCTACAGCTAAAGAGAAATTGGTAGTTTGAAATAAATAAATAAGTCAAAGTGGCATTTTCTTGAACTACTTTCAAAGTCTCGATGCAAAGTTTTATTCTATCATTTTAACATGGTTGCCTAATAGTCATCTTCTGAATTTATTCAATATACTCGATAATTGATAGTGAGCAAAAGCATAAAAGACAAGGAGATCTTGTGTCCTTATTGTGGAAGAATAATAAACAAAAGGGCAAGTCATTAGAGAGATTCTTTCATAATAATAAGAGTATCTTTATTGTTGTTCTTTTGATTATAGTGGCCGCATCTATATCTTTTATACTCCTATACCAATATTCCAATTCTATATCAGGCGAAATTGTCAACCTGGCAATTGATGATATAAGGTCAAATGCAAAGATTCAGTCCCATGTCATTTCCCATTCTCTGGCAAACAGTGTATCTGCTGTCATATCTAATTTGCAAGTGCTGGCTAATGCTCCCTCAATACAAAATGGTAGTTTGAGCAGTCAAACGCTTCTTGACGCAGCACAAAGGTCTACAAAAGGATTAACAGAAGGGTATTATTTGCTTGATAAAGATGGAAAAGTAACAACTTATAGTCAGGTTCAACAATTTCCTGATTATCGAGGAGTAGATCTCAGTTCTAGAGACTATTTTATAATACCAAGAGATAATAACATACCATATTTTAGTGGTGTTGTAAATTCAACTGATATGGTTCAGCGAATTTACATTTCTTATCCAATTATTGGAAATAATATCAATGGTAGCAGTGGTGATAGTAGTAGTAATAGTATTGCTACCGAAAACAATACTTATGCTGCCTTGGTAAATAATAGTAATAATAATAATGTATTTGAAGGTGTCATAGTGGCAGCATTCAGGGCAACTGATATTGGTAAATTTCTTCAAGCCGAGTTACTGGAGGAATTCCCAAATACTGCTGGTCTGATGGACAAAAATGGTGTAATTTTATATTCACAAAACCAGAGTTATATAGGCAAGAATTATTTTGGAAATGAATTTCAATCCATCTTACCCATAGCAATAAGAAATGACTTCAATGCTATAATAGAGCGTTCATTAGAAGGAAGGACGGGTCTAGAGGATATTACAATTGAACAGGGTAATAGTTCTACTATAGCATATAATCCTGTAATTGTTAATGGAGATCATCTATGGACGTTGTTTATTGTCTCACCCCACAAACTAGCGGAAAATGCTTATGACCTTATAAATAAAGAATCAGTTCTTAGTATAATCGTAATAGGAATAATTGTAGCAATAGTAGGGGCACTATTTTTCACAATTCTGTCATGGAACCGGACTCTCAGAAGAATAGTTGATACTAGAACTCAGGAATTAAGAAATACGGTAGAGCAACTATCACAAGCAAATGAACAACTAAAAGTTCATGATAAGATGCAAAAAGAGTTTATCAACATTGCAAGTCATGAAATGAAGACGCCAACTCAGGCCATCATAGGATATTCGGATTTAATACAAAAGCATCCAGAGAAAAGAGAAGAAATGGTAAAGGCAATATCAAGAAATGCTAGTAGACTTCAAAGGCTAACAAATGACATATTAGATGTTACTAGAATAGAAAGTCAAACACTTCATCTAGACAAAGAGAAGTTCAATCTAAGTGATTTGGTAACAAGTGTCGTGGAAGACCATAGAAGTCATATTGAAAAAGAAAATAGCAAAGTAAAGTTATTGTATAATAATAAATATGACACCGATGGTTCTTCTGTGGTAGCAGATATAGACAGGATTACACAAGTTATTTCTAATATTCTAGGTAATGCTATCAAATTTACATCAAGTCAAGAAAATGGAGGAACAGTATCAGTTAGCATCGAAAAGAAACATAGTAGTAACCAAGAGGAGGTTATTGTTAACATTAAAGATACTGGAGAAGGCATACATCATGAAATATTACCAAGACTATTTACAAAGTTTGCTACCAAATCTTTTACAGGCACTGGATTAGGTCTGTATATTTCAAAAAGTATAGTTGAAGCCCATGGCGGCAGAATGTGGGCCCAAAACAATTCTGATGGACAAGGAGCAACATTTACGTTTACCCTACCATTAAACAACAATATTAAAACTGATCAGCAGCAACCAAACAATGACAATGAGGCGGAAAAGGAAAAGAAGTAGTATGTCGCGGTCATCAAAAAATGAGTGAAGAAAAGAAGAGGAAGGTTTTAGTTGTAGAAGATGAGCCCGATAATGCTTCTATATTTACTATGGGTTTAGAAGACGGCGGATTTGAAGTTGATACATTTATGGATCCTCTATTAGCACTGTCTTCCTTCGAAGAAAGTAAGAGGAGAAAATATGACCTTCTAATTCTCGATATCAAAATGCCAGATATGAATGGCTTTGAATTATATGAACAAATAAAGAAGATAGATAGTAAAGTTAAAGTCTGCTTCTTGACAGCATTTGGGGAAGGATACACTGAAGAGTTTAAAAAGAGGTTTCCATCATCCTCAATTGGTGTCAGATTTATTAGAAAACCTATTCGGGTGGATGATTTAGTGAAAAAAGTGAATGAGATGATGATGACATAGTAGTGGGAAGGCCGACATTTCTAATGCATGAAGGAATGTGTGATGATAAAATTACTAAAAGTAATAAGCATGAGCATACTTCCCTGAGTGAACCCGCTAGCTCACAGAAGGAAACTGTGAATATGACTACTATTGAAGAAAAAAGACTTTCTAAAGTAATTCTAATTATAGATGATGATCCAGATATGACTTCAGTATTCAGTTTGGGTTTGCAAGATGAAGGTTTTGAGGTTTATGCATATAATGATCCTTTAGAAGTATTATCCAAATTCAGACCAAACTTTTATGATCTTCTACTTGTTGATATCAACATGCCCAAAATGAATGGAATTGAACTATCCAGACAAATATTAGAATTGGATGCCAATGTTAAGATCTGCTTTATTACTGCAGGAGAAGCAAACGTAGAAGTATTAAGAGAACTCTATCCTACTAGCGGTATAGGGTGTTTTATCAAAAAGCCGGTTACAATAGACCAGTTAGTTAGAAGAGTAAAGGCAGAATTAGATTGAGTATAATACAGTGTCTATGAGTATGTTCGTCACACGACTATCTAATTCGATGATTGTTTAAATTTATGAATACCAACCAGAATTCGTATAATGTTACTAATGATGATATAATATATAATTTCAATAAACCAATTATATAAGATGTATTCGACTGTTTCTTATTTACTTATAAGAGAGAAAAAAAAGTGCTAGAAAACCTATTAATTTAATAAATACCAGCTCGAGATGACTAGTTTCATTATTGTATGGAGCAAACAGAGGCTATGACAAAAGATTCACCAATATCAGATTGGAATGAAATTATAAAAACAAAAAAGGCAGTTAGAGCTAGCGATAGGATTGTATGTGGAAATGTCATTGCAGAATACAAAGATAATATAATAATAGTACATGGGGAATACGTCTCTCATCAGCATATGATACCGAAATCTAAAGTCGATTCGTGTGACGGAGAGGAACTTCATCTTAACATACCATATAGTATGTTATCTCGATTTGACTTTTGATAATGTAGATTACCTAATATGATTCCCATGATAATATCATGATGTGTCATCATCATCATCGTCGCATCAATAGGTCCTTTCTCCTTCTCCTTCTTCTCTAATTCTCAGTGGTCAATCATACCGCAACTTTATAGAAGCGGTCCATTCTCCCTTCAGCAGTGTCATGTCATGACAGTAGTAGTAGTAGTAGACCTTCTTGGTTAGCTAGTGAAGGTAAGACAATTCTCTATAGCATACCTTACTCGTGTATAGTAATGCTGCAAAGAGATTTAATATTTCTTTAGCTTCGAGTTATCCATCACTCATCATTTCCATCTATCATAAGGAGTGCTAATTTCTTAACATGATAACTGAGAAGAGTAGTAATACTTCAACAGGGAAAGATAAATGTAAAATGTTCAAAATAACGAAATTCAGTTTGTGTGTGATTGGAATGTTCGTAGGAATAGGACTCATAAGTATCCTTCCCTTTGTAGGTCTATCATGTCGATGGTGTACTACTGGTGGCTAGTAAAGGAACAAGGAAATACAAAACACTGCTCATCTTTCGCGTTTTGTTTATGGCTAACCTTTTTTGATTTAGTAAAATCATTACCTGTTGTAGAAATATAACTAGAACTAAAACTAGATCCTTATATAGAACGGACAATGTAACGACGCTAATGCTTCCCTTTGCAACAAAAGCATTACTTTTTACAGTTGCTGTTAGCCTTCTTATTTTTATTCTTATTCTTAATACCAACAATGGTAGCATTTCGTCATTATCAGATCATCCAGCTATAACCACCTTTGCTGCTACAGAAAACAATAGTAATAGCTTAATCATCAGTCATGGTATTGCAAGCGGTGACGTTACAGATGATAGCGCTGTAGTATGGTCACGTAGTAATCGAGAGGCCCAAATGCATGTGGAATATGATACCAATTCGAACTTCTCTCAACCAAAGTCAGCAAATACAGCTACACTAAATAATCAAACAACTGACTATACTGCACATGTAAAGCTTGAAGGATTAAACCCTGATACTCTTTATTACTATCGCGCATGGTTTTCTACACCTCCTTTATTTCAAGCAAACAAAACCGTCTCCTTAACTTCAAATACCTTAACAGGATCTTTCAGAACTTCTCCGGATCCTTCATTATCTAGCAACAAACCAATATCGTTTATTTTCGCCGCTGACCTTGGAGGCCAGAAGCATTGTCGTCAAGTCGATAAGGGAGGATATTCTATCTTTGAAAAAATGAAAGAGATGTCACCTGATTTCTTTATTGCAAATGGTGATATGATATATGCAGCCGATAAGTGTCCTGCACAGGGCCCTTCTGATGATTGGCAAAATATCCCAGGCAGTTTCTCTGGAATTGCAGACCCTGAAGTTAATTGGACTGATACAGAGCAAGTGCGTGACACTTACTTAAAACATTGGCAGTATAATAGGGCAGACCCATATCTTCAGAGCTTTCTTCAAAATACTTCAATGTATTCTCAATGGGACGACCACGAGGTAATCAATGACTTTGGAGCTTTGTGGCCCTATTGGAATTCCTTTAATAAAGATAGAGAAGGCTATTCCAATATTGTGAATGAAGGCAGAAAAGCATTCTTCAATTACTCGCCTATAGATAGAAATTCAGATGAAAAAAATCGTATTTATAGGTCATTTAATTGGGGGCCTTATCTTGACCTTTTCATTTTAGATGGAAGGTCATATCGTAGCCCTAATAGTATGTCTGATACACCTGAGAATAACAAGACCATGCTTGGAAGTGAGCAGCTTGAGTGGTTGGAACGGGGCTTAATGAACTCATCAGCAATTTGGAAAGTCATAAGCAATGACATACCTATCTCAGTTCCTACTGGAGCCAATGCGTCCACTCTAGGAAGAGATGGCTGGGCCAACGGAAATGAAACAAACTTTTCATCTAAAACTGGCTTTGAGAGAGAACTGCAACAATTGTTGGGGTTTCTAGACAATAGTAACATCGAGAACGTAGTGTTTGTGACAACCGATGTTCACTTTCCAGCCAATATACTATACGAGATTGATGCCAATGATGACGGGGACAAATTAATATTCCATGAGCTTATCTCTGGTCCACTCAGTGCATTTAGATTTGGTTCACAGGGAGGTGTTCCTATTCCTGGATTAGATGCAACTTTTAGTCCAAAAATACTATATGAGGAAGGTGGTATATTCAACTTTGGGTACGTGGAAGTTCAAAAGAAACCAGAAGATAACTTAGTGCACCTCACAGCTCGAATAGTTGACGATAAAGGCCTTACTCGTCCTAATTCATCATTAGATCTGAAACCACAGCAATAGGCTGTAGTAGTTCCTAACTTAGTAGGCATGAACTACCACATTTAGTATGCAGAAATTTACTTTTGAGCGAGACCAGAAAACGGTTTAATTTGTTGTTCTACGTCAGGATCAGGATCTTTCTACTGTTTTTTCTTAATGCTGATAGACCATATGTGATAAAAGTATCTTATATTAGCTTTTGTGATGAAAGTCAATACATAGACGAATGAGAGCTCCTATGGTAAAGAAGTTACATCCTCATTTAGTCTTGTATGTCAAGAACTAGCATTTTCCTAATTCATCTGGGTTTGCTACTAGGCAAATTTTACATTTAATCTCCATTGTTGGAAGTTTTTTTAGTCGCAAAAGCCAATCAGTTTATAAATATTCTCGTGTATCAATCGCATACTTGCAAATTTGGGGGTTAGAAAAGGCCAAAATAGTGCATGGAACCCAAGTGGTAAATGTACTATTAGACATTTTTTCCTCTGCAATAAATGAGATAAGTATTTGCGGCAATCCCAAATTTCCTTCCCAGCTTCTCTCTCTTGATATAACAAAGAAAGCTATTGCTGCTAAAAATAATCGGACAAATCAAAGATATCTTATCGAAGTCGGCAAAGACAATATCCAATCCTGTAGGAATCTCATGGAAATAGTAGCTCAGAATGATTCCAATTTTCGCCATTCAGGTGATGTTGAGGCTAACTTTGTAGTGAGTGAGAAAGAATATCTAGGTTCCATAACATTAAAGGAACCTCATCAACAGGCGATATACAGCAATATGAAAGATATGGTGGAACAGCAACACCGTATCTTTGATAGCCTTTGGAATAGAGCAATTCCAATACAAGATAGAATAAGTGAGGTCGAGGAAGGACGAGAGCATGAATTTTATGAAGTTATAAATGATTATAAAAAAGCACAAGAGAAATACATTGACCTAGCAAGGTCAGTAGACAGAGAGGCTCTACTATTATTAGCTAATAGCAAGGCTATGTTGAGGGCGTATAGGTTAGGAGTTTTAGATTATCTAATAGAAGCCTCTTCTAAAAAGGGTGCACTAATAAGAATTGTTTGTCCATTAGCAGAAGAGAATTCAGAAATAGTTAAAAAGATGTCGGAGAAGGCGCCTGATATTAGAATATTAAATTATGATAATGCTAGCTCTCATTCCGGTCTCTTGGTAGTAGATAGAGCAAAACTTATGAGATTTGAGCTCAAAGAACCAAAGGCTGAAGAGTTTTCAGAAGCTATTGGATTTGTAGTATTCTCCAACAGCAAAGCGAGTATAGAGTCCTCCAAGTCTTTCTTTGAGCTACTTTGGAACGAGCGAATACAGCAAGAGAAACTGAAAGAATACGAAAAACTAAAAGAAGCAGACAAGATGAAAACTGAATTTATTAACGTGGCTGCTCATGAGCTGCGGACACCTATACAGCCTATCATTGGATTAGGTGAAGTTCTCCGCTCTAGAAATACACTCAACCCTCAAGAATATAATGAATACTTAGATGTCATAATCAGAAATGCAAAACGGTTGCAACAGCTTGCAGATGACATATTGGATGTTACAAAAATTGAGAGTCAATCCCTCAAACTAAAAAATGAAAGGTTCGACTTACAGGAGCTTGTAACAGCTATTGTAAATGAATACAGCCAACTTATCATAAAATCTAATAAAAATGTAAAATTAGAATATAGGCTCAAGCAAGAACAAAAAAACACTAGTTCTTTTTTCGTATACGCAGACAGAGTAAGAATATCACAAGTCCTTTCTAACCTACTGACTAATGCCATTAAATTTACTAATGAAGGGGATATCATCGTTACTGCAGAAATCCATGATGGGAACAAAAACTCAATAGTTGTAAGGGTTAAGGATAATGGAGCAGGTATAGATTCTGAAATTCTGCCCCAATTATTTGCAAAGTTTGCTTCTAAATCTTTTCAAGGAACTGGTTTAGGGCTATTCATATCTAAAAGTATTATTGAAGCCCATGGAGGTAAAATGTGGGCTGAGAATAATTCAGATGGAAAGGGAGCAACCTTTTACTTTAGTTTACCATTACAGAAAGTGACGGTATGACGAAAAGGTCAAGCAAGGACGGTGTACCTGAGTCACAAAAAATGGGATATATCAATAATAACCAGAAAGGAAAAACATTGTTAGTTAAATAAAGATCTATATTCTTGCATCACCAATTAATAGGATCATAGAAGAAATAAACAGAAGAATAATTCAACTTAATGCAGTTTTTGTTACAGCAGCAGAAGCATATCTGCTAGTTATGCTTATTATCTACAGTGCTTGATTCCTATTTAGTGTCGATAGTAAGACCAAAGTTTAAGGTGAATGAAAAAGGAGAAACACAAGCAAAAACACAAGCAGAAACACAAGAACAGGAGTTCAATAATGATGGAATTAACAGAGATGACAGCCCTATCGACTTTTTATTAACATTTGACAAAAAATTTACTATGGCTGTAGAAGGTCTTGAGCCATTTTTTGAGAAAATATTAAGAAAAATGTCTAAGGGAAATGCTCTCATCATAGTAGAATATATCAATACAGCAAGAAGAGAAATCAATATCTCAGATGGTCATAGAAAATCTAAATATACAGACACTATATTAGTGCAATCTTCATAAAACATAATTCACAGATGGATAAGAATATGGCTGAAACAATTCTAATTACTGGGGCTTCGGGTAATGTGGGGAGTGAAGTTGTAAGACAGCTTTCAAGTAGCAGAAAGGATATCAACATAAAGGCAGCAGGTCATTCAGTAGAAAGTGTAAGAAAAGTCATAAAATCTGATGACAGGCTAGAACCAACAGAACTTGATTATAATAAACCTGATACACTCAGACAAGCCTTTCTTGCTAACACCATTTCAATCTGATATGGTGGATCTTTCATCTAACATATTAAAAGAGGTAAAGAATGCAGGAAATATCAACCATATAGTTAAGTTATCTGTAATGGGTGCGGATGCTGAGCCTGGAATAACCGGAGGAAGATTGCACAGACAAGCAGAGGAGATGATAGAAAACTCAGGCATATCCTTTACATTTTTGCGTCCCAATTTTTTTATGCAAAATTTTGTTAATTTTCTTTCGAAGATGATTATAGAACAGGGTTCATTTTACTTGCCCGCTGGAGATGGAAAAGTCAGTTTTGTAGATATACGTGATATTGCTGCTGTAGCAGTACAAGCTCTGACCAACAATAATAGTCATAGCGGAAAAGCATATACTATTACAGGACCGGAGGCTATTTCCTATGAAGATGCAGCAAGAATTCTGTCGGAGCAAGTCAATAAGAAAATATCTTATGTAAATGTCTCTGAAGAGCAGACCCGAGAAGGTATGAAATCCATGGGAATGGATGAATGGTTTGTCGATTCTATGATGGAGTTATACGAGATTACCAGAATGGGCTATGCATCACAAGTATCTTCTGCAGTTGAAGAAGTAACTGGAAGAAAACCAATATCATTTAGTCAATTCGCTAGAGATTATGCAGGGTCTTTCAGATAGATGGAGATATGCGGTTTGAAGACTTTATACGTAATACGCAGATCTGACAAACCACTAATTAGTTAGGTATTAGGTATGCAACGTCGATATCTCCTAAAAGACCTGTATGAAGAACTATTCAAACTAGATTGATGAAGACTGTTATCTATTAATAGTTTTTAGATTACTGACGATTGGATCTGGCTTGCAACATCTCTGAATGCTTTTATTTTATTTTATAGCATTTGATATAGGGAAAAAAATAGATCGAATACAGCAAGGATTATTACACTTACTGGTATAATGAACCAAACCTACAAAAAAGGGGAATACGAACCGAGGCTTCAAATCCCACTGTTCCTGAATCGGAACGATAACATTAGTTGTATCTATCCTAGAATAGTTGATACATGATTTACAAGTAATTCTATTTTTAATTATCCTCTGGCTTAATCCAAGACCAGTAATTTTGTGCAATTCCTTTGTAGATGATAGGTAGACGAACCTGAAAACTAGTCTCTCCAGGTCTAGAGCTGAAACGAATATCTCCTTTATGAGTGTCCACAATTATCCTGTGGCTTATACTTAATCCAAGACCAGTACCTTTACCCAGTTCTTTGGTTGTAAAAAATGGTTCGAAAATATGGGGTTGTACATCTTTTGGAATACCTTGTCTTCCATTATCCACTATTTCTATGAGTACGTGACTTTTACTCTCATTTTTGGTACGAATTAAAATAGTACCATGGTTGCCTATGCTATCAATTGCATTGTCTATAAGATTTGTCCATACTTGATTGAGCTCATTTCCAATAGCATTGACATGAGGCAAACCAGATTCATATTCTCGGGTTATTTCTATATTCGCTTTCTTCAATTTATGCGAAAGCATAGTTAATGTGCTTTCTATTCCGTCATGAATGTTGACATCCTGTAAAGGGGCCTGATCCATATACGAATACGATTTTACAGCAGATACTAGTTCACTAATACGTGTAGTGCTGCTCTTGATCTCGTAAAGCAAACGATCCACTCTAGTTGTAGCATTAAGCCATCTGAGAATATCTTCAAGCAAAATATTTTGCTCCATTGCATTACCGCCGCCATTTGTACTCAATGGCTGAGATGAAACTACATTACTGACTATCTCATTTAGCTTAGCTATATCTACGCCAAAATTTACCAGATCAGATGCAAGTTTCCATCCGTCATTAATACCATGAGATTCAAGCCAATCAGAGATTTGGTCTTCCTTTTCGCTTTGTGTCAGTGCGTCATCAGTAGAGTAACTATTGTTAGTAGAGCTTCTAGTTAGAGTGCTCGTGATGTTTGTATCAAACTCCAAAGTATTATTTCTTAATTTAGAAAGATATGACCACTGTGAAGCAGTAATACTCTGCTGCTCATTTAACCTCTGGACAATAGATCTCCATTCTCGGATAGAGTCAGATAGTTGTGTTACTGCTCTATTAGCAGCCGCCGCGGGATTATTCAACTCATGTGCAAGGCCCGCAGCCAAACCACCTAACGCTATGAGTTTTTGATTATGCTGTAATACTGTCTCTAACTTTTTAAGAAGCTGTGCCATTGAATTTAAAATCTGCCTCGTCAGAGCAGGAGAGCTATATATCATTCTCCAAAACTCATCCTGGTTCCATCTTAATAGATGGCTTTTCTTTGCGGCATAGGCCGCACAACTATGTTCTGACCATCCAAGAATAATTGGAAGCTCTCCAAAATGGTCTCCTGAATTATAAGTGGAAAGTACTGCTTCCTTAGATCCATCTCTCAAAATTACTTCTACCTTGCCGTCTAAAAGTACGTAAAAAGTATCATGTTCTCCCTCTGCAATTATTTTATCTCCAGCTTCGAACCAAACCTCTTTTCCCTTGTCAATTGACTTTAGTTCCTGATTGGTTAGTCCTGAAAATAGTTTTATCTGATGGATAAAAGCCTCGTGGTCATGAGTCATCATATTATTATTAGCATCAGTATTAATGGTCATGTTCTCATGCTTATTGTCAATTTCTTGATTATTATTTATACCGCTATTGTTACCTGACATGAGTATAACTTCACACCTTCTTTAAGTATTGATGTATAAGCTGAACAGCAATAGACCCTTCACCTACACTTGC
>OCZS010000560.1_pt1 | contig 12411 bp, 8 predicted proteins | sample 1539071 | NCBI WGS metagenome assembly OCZS01 (sample SAMEA3113584, study PRJEB22503) | soil metagenome | reverse complement strand
AGGCCCCCGTGGTGCGGCGCACGCCCAAGAGGCGGATCTGTGACTTCTCTGTAGTTGAGGGGTATTCGAAGCGATTTTCCCGGCGGATTGGTTACGTTCGCATCACGAAGCTAATACGCCAGCGCCGCCAGGCCGCTACGACTCTCCTCCCGCATTCCCCGTGGTGCCGGCTGTGACCTCTAGCAACTGGTACCGCTCGGCCGCTTTGCCCGGCGCCTCCCCATCGATCTGCTCGTCCGCCGCCAGCATCTGCAGGGCCCGCACCACCATCGAGTGCGAATCGATGTGGAAGAAGCGCCGCGCGGCCGGCCGGGTGTCGGAAAAGCCGTGATCATCCGCACCCAGGGTGGCGAACGGGTTCGGCAGGAACTGGCGGATCTGGTCCGGCACATCGGACACGTAGTCGCTAGTGGCAATCACCGGCCCTCCCGCCTCGGCCAGCTTGCTGGTCACGTACGGCACCTGAGCTTCCTCCTCAGGGTGCAGGAAGTTGTGTTCCAGCGCCCGGAGCCCGTCCCGACGCAGCTCCGTCCAGGAGGTCACCGACCAGACGTCCGCGCTGACCCCCCACTCCTCACGAAGGAGCTGCGCGGCCTCCAGCGCCCATGGGACAGCTACGCCCGAGGCCATCAGCTGAACCCGAGGCCCATCGCCGTTGCCGACCAGCACCCGGTGGATGCCGCGCACGATCCCCTCGGCATCCACCTCCTCCGGCTCCGCCGGCTGCACCATCGGCTCGTTGTACACCGTCAGGTAGTACATAACGTTCGGGTCGTGGTCGCCCTCGCCGTACATCCGCTGCAGGCCGTCCCGGACGATGTGCCGGATCTCGTACCCGTAGGCCGGGTCGTAGTGCACGACCGCGGGGTTCGTCGCGGCCAGGATCAGCGAATGGCCGTCGGCGTGCTGCAGGCCCTCGCCCGTCAGCGTGGTCCGCCCGGCCGTAGCGCCGATGATGAAGCCACGAGCCATCTGATCCATGGCCGCCCACATGAAGTCGCCGGTGCGCTGGAAGCCGAACATCGAATAGAAGATGTAGACCGGAATCATCGGCTCGCCGTGCGTGGCGTAGCTCGTCCCCGCCGCAGTAAAGGCCGCCATCGAGCCGGCCTCATTGATGCCGACATGCAGCAGTTGCCCGTGCTCGGACTCCTTGTAGGCCAGGAACAGCGCCCGATCGACCGAGGTGTAGCGCTGCCCACGCGGGTTGTAGATCTTGGCCGTCGGGAAGAACGAGTCCATGCCGAAGGTGCGCGCCTCATCGGGAATGATCGGCACGATCCGGTCGCCGATCCCCTTGTCGCGCATCAGATCCCGCAGCAACCGGACGAACGCCATGGTGGTCGCCGCGTGCTGCTTCCCGGACCCCTTCTTGCCGCTCTCGTACGACTTGGCCTCGGGCAGCGTGAGCTCGTTGGGCTGATTCCGACGCTCCGGCAGGAAGCCGCCGAGCGCCCGGCGGCGCTCCAGCATGTACGCGATCTCCGGCGCATCCTCGCCCGGGTGATAGTAGGGCGCGTCGTAAAGGTCACGATCAATGTGCTCGTCGGTGACCGGGATCTGCATCAGGTCGCGGAAGCCCTTGAGGTCGGCGACGGTGAGCTTCTTCATCTGGTGGGTGGCGTTGCGGGCCTCGAAGTTCGCGCCCAGCCCGTAGCCCTTCACGGTCTGCGCTAGCACCACGGTCGGCCGGCCATTCTTGACCCGCGCGGCGTGGTAGGCCGCGTACACCTTGCGGTAGTCGTGGCCGCCGCGCTTGAGCGCCCAGATCTGCGCGTCGGTCATGTTCTCCACCAGCCGCTTGGTGGCACGCGACTTGCCGAAGAAGTTCTCCCGGATGTAGCTGCCGGACTCCCCCTTGTAGGTCTGGTAGTCCCCGTCCAACGTCTCGTTCATGATCCGCACCAGATCGCCGGTGGTGTCGCGGGCCAACAAGTCGTCCCATTCCCGGCCCCAGAGGACCTTGATCACGTTCCAGCCGGCGCCGCGGAAGAAGGCCTCCAGCTCCTGGACGATCTTGCCGTTGCCCCGCACCGGGCCGTCCAGCCGCTGCAGATTGCAGTTGATGACGAAGGTGAGGTTGTCCAGCCCGTCGTTGGCCGCCACCTGGAGCAGGCCGCGGGACTCCGGCTCGTCCATCTCGCCGTCGCCGAGAAACGCCCAGACGTGCTGGTCGGAGGTGTCCTTGATGCCCCGGTCGCGCAGATAGCGGTTGAACTGCGCCTGATAGATGGCGTTCATCGGCCCGATCCCCATCGACACCGTTGGGAACTGCCAGAACTGCGGCATCAGCCGTGGATGCGGATACGACGGCAGTCCGTGCGGGGCCTTGGACTTCTCCTGACGGAACCCGTTGAGGTCCTCCTCACCCAACCGCCCCTCCAGGTACGCGCGGGCGTACATGCCCGGCGAGGCGTGGCCCTGGAAGAACACCTGGTCGCCGCCGCCGGGATGGTCATGCCCGCGGAAGAAGTGGTTTAACCCGACCTCGTACAGGGTCGACGCACCGGCGTAGGTGGAGATGTGCCCGCCGACCGCGATCTCCGACCGCTGTGCCCGATGCACCAGCACGGCCGCGTTCCATCGCACCAGCCTGCGGAACCGCCGTTCCATCTCCTCGTCCCCGGCGAACGGCGGCTCGTCCTCGACGGCGATGGTGTTGACGTAATCAGTGGTGATCGCGGTTTCCCGTGGCACCCCGGCGGTGGAGGCGCGCTCGGCCAACACCTTCAACACTGATGCCGCGCGCTCGCGACCACGAGCGGCGAGGAGCGAGTCAAAGGATTCCACCCACTCTGCCAGCTCGTCGGGATCCTCGTCTGCTGCGTCGGTACGGGTGGTCGCCTCGCTGGTCATGTGTCCGTCCTTGGAGTCGCTGCTCTGACCGATTAGCTCGAGTCCTTCGACTACTAGCCTCCCACTTCGGCCTAAGCAGAAACCAGCAACTCCCATCCAAGACTGGTCAGCCGAGGGGATGCCTGCGCGCGAGATCGCGCGCGAGATCGGGGCGTCGTCACAGGCCGTGGCTACTCGGCACTCCTTTGGTCGGTGAGGTGTTCGGTGTCGGACTTGGGTCGCGCCAGCACGGCCAACGCGTCCCCGTCGAGCCCGGTGCCGGTGATGAGCTCGGACCCATCCAGCGCACCACAGGCGAATCCCCGATAGAGATAGCGCGCCAGGGCCCTCGCTGTGGCGGGCTCATCCAGGACTCCTGAGCCGGTCTTTGCAACGTAGTCCGAGAGCCGTCGGGCGGCTCGCGGGAACCCTTCGCGGTAGAAGGCGAAGTTGACCAGAAAGCGGGTCGGCAGGTGCCCGGGATGCATGTCCCAGCCCTGGTAGTACGCCCGCTCCAGGCTCCGCCGCACAAGGCCGGCGTGCAGCCGCCAGGATGCTCGGACGTCCTCAGCCGACCCTACGGGCAGGATGCTCGTCGAACCGTCGGCCACGTGGACACCGGTTCCGGCGGCCGCTACCTGTATCACCTCCTTGGCGAAGTCCGCGGCCGGGTGAGCGGCGGACTGATACTCCGCGGAGACCTGTGGTGAGGCGCTGTAATCGTAGGTGCCGTAGTGCAGGGCACTCACCCGGGCTTCCCCCGCGTGGATGACGGTAGCGACCGGGAAGCGCCCATCCGCACCCAAGATCAACTGCGGGGTCTCGACTTGCACCTCGAATCGGAGCCGGCCGACTGGCAGCCCATGTATCCGCTCCAGCTGCTCGCAGACCAGCACCATCGCTTCGACCTGGCTGACCGTGGAGACCTTGGGAAAGGTGATCACCAGTCCGTCCGGCAGATTGTCGAGCGCTGCCAGCATGGAGCCGAGAAAAAGGTCGAGGGTACGGATGCCGCGGCGACGAGTCGGTGCCTCGAAGCACTTGATACGCAGACCGATAAAGGCCGGTGCCTCCCCAGCGGTGATCGCCGCCGCCACCTCCGCCGCGGAACGAACTGCTTCAGCATCCTCGACATCGTCCGCCCGGCTGCCGTAGCCGTCCTCGAAGTCGAGCCGGAGATCCTCGATCGGTTCGTTCTCGAGTTTGGCCAGCACCCGCGGTGCGACCTGATCGACCAGCTCGGGGCTCAACCCAAGATCAGCGCACAGCGCCTCGATACCGCCATGATCATCGACTAGTGTCCGGGCGGCGGTCCCCCACTGCCGCGGCAGATCCGCTGTGAAACGGTCGGCGGGCACGTAGACGGTGTGCACCGGCTGGCGACGGGCATCCTCTCCGGGGTAGCAGCGCGCGAGGAAAATGTCGGTGTCGCCCAAGTACTGGTCGATGCGGTTCAAGAAGTCTTCGGGCAGCGACGGGGAGGCCGCACCGGTCATGACACCAGGTCGTACGCCGGCAGCGTCAAGAAGTCGGTGAAGTCATCGCGAAGGCACAAGTCGCTGATCAACTTCTTCGCTGGCTCGTAGTAGCGCGCATAAGTCTCTGCCGGCACCTCGCCGCGGAGCCGCTCGGCCTCCTCACCGAGGAGCCGGGCGACCAGATCGGCCGTGACGGTCTCGCCGGTGTCGGCCAGCTTCACGTGGTTGTAGCGCAACTGCCAGACCTGCGAACGGGAGATCTCGGCCGTGGCCGCATCCTCCATCAGGTTGTGGATCGCCACCGCGCCGTTGCCTGACAGCCAGACCGCCACGTACGCGACCGCGACGTAGAGGTTGTTGCGCAGCCCCTGCTCGGTGTTGCTGCCTTCCGCCGAGCGGATGTCGAGCAGTTGGTCCGCCGTCACCTGGACCTCGTCGCGGCGTTTGTCCAGCTGGTTGGGGCGCTCCCCCAGCACGCGAGAGAAGACTTCCTGGCAGACCGGCACCAAATCGGGATGGGCAACCCAGGACCCGTCGAACCCATCGCCGGCCTCGCGTGTCTTGTCCGCCGTGACCTTGGCCAAGGCGGTGGCATTGACCTCCGGGTCTTTGCGGCTCGGGATGAACGCCGCCATCCCGCCCATCGCGAACGCACCGCGCCGGTGGCAGGTCTTGACCAGCAGCTCGGTGTAGGCGCGCATGAACGGCGCGGTCATGGTGATGTCGGACCGGTCGACCAGGACGAACTCGGGTCCAGCGTCGCGGAAATACTTGATGATGCTGAACAGGTAGTCCCAGCGGCCTGCGTTGAGTCCGCTCGCGTGGTCGCGGAGCTCGTACAGGATCTCTTCCATCTCGAATGCGGCCGGGATGGTTTCGATCAGCACGGTGGCCCGGATGGTGCCGTACGGGATGCCCAGCTCGGCTTCGGCGAAGGTGAAGATGTCGTTCCACAGCCGTGCCTCGAGGTGGGACTCCATCTTGGGCAGGTAGTAGTAGGGCCCGTGCCCGTTGTCGATCAAGAGCTGCGCCAGGTGGAAGAAGTGCAGGCCGAAGTCGACGAGAGCGCCGACGCCGGGCCTGCCGTCGATCAGGACGTGAGCTTCCGGCAGGTGCCAGCCGCGCGGCCGGGTCACCACGACAGCCAGCTGCGTATCCGTACGCAGCCGGTAGTCCTTGCCGTCCCCGGAAAAGCTCAACGTACCGCGGGCTCCGTCGCGGATATTGAGGATCGCGTCGATAATGTTCGGCCAGGTCGGACAGCTGGCGTCCTCCAGGTCGGCCAGCCACACCTTCGCGCCGGAGTTGAACGCGTTGATGGCCATTTTCGCCGGCGTGGCCGGGCCCGTCATCTCCACCCGGCGGTCCTGTAGCGCCGGCGGCGCGGGAGCCACGGTCCATTCGCCGGCCCGGACCTCGGCGGTGCCGGGCAGGAAGTCCATCGTGCCGGCGCTTGCCACCTGCTCCCGCCGAGTCGCGCGTGCGGCGAGCAAATCATCACGGCGGGCGGCGAATCGGCGGTGCAGGGTCTCGACGAACGCCAGCGCGTCGCCGGTGAGAATTTCCTCAGCTCGATCCACCGGGTGCGAGTCGGTCAATTCCAGTGACATGCGCCAGCCTTCCTACGAGTGGATCGCATGGGACGAGTGGGCGACGCGACCCGCGTCGCTGGCCGCGATCACCGCCTCGGCGACGGCTGGGGCCACATGGGCGTCGAAGACGCTGGGCACGATGTAGCTGGCGTTCAATGCTTCAGCGCTCACGCAGTTGGCGATCGCCTCGGCGGCCGCCACCAGCATCGGCCTGGTGATGTCCCGGGCCGCGGCGTCGAGCAGGCCCCGGAACAGGCCGGGAAAGGCGAGCACGTTGTTGATCTGGTTCGGGAAGTCGCTGCGCCCAGTGGCTACCACCACGGCGTGCTTGGCCGCCTCCGTCGGATGGATCTCCGGATCAGGATTGGCGAGCGCCAGCACCACCGCCCCCTGCGCCATCCGGCCGACGTCGTCGGCCGTCAGCAGGTTGGGCGCAGAGACGCCGATGAAAACATCTGCACCAACAAGTGCATCCTGCAGGCTACCGACGAAAGCGTCGGGATTGGTGTTATCGGCAATCCATTGCCGATACTCGTCGGCGTAGGTCTTGCCGCGATGGATGGCGCCGGACCGATCGCAGGCGATGATGTGGCCGGCGCCCTGGGCGTCCAGCAGCTGGATGATCGCGTGACCCGCCGCTCCCGCCCCGGAGATGACGATCTTGGTCTCGGTGATCTTCTTGTCCACCACCCGCAGGGCGTTGATCAGAGCCGCCAGGACCACAATGGCGGTGCCGTGTTGATCATCGTGGAAGACGGGGATGTCGAGCTCCTCACGAAGCCGGCGTTCGATCTCGAAGCAGCGCGGCGCGGCGATGTCTTCCAGGTTCACCCCGCCGTAGCCAGGCGAGATGACCTTGACGATCCGAATGATTTCCTCGGTGTCCTTGGTGTCCAGGCAGACCGGCCAGGCGTCCACGTCGGCGAACCGCTTGAAGAGGGCGGCCTTGCCCTCCATCACCGGCATCGCCGCGGCCGGACCGATGTCTCCGAGCCCGAGGACCGCCGTCCCGTCTGTGACCACCGCCACCGTATTGCGCTTGATGGTCAACCGCCTGGCATCGGCCGGATTGCGCGCGATCGCCATGCAGACCCGGGCCACGCCGGGTGTGTAGGCGCGGGACAGGTCGTCACGATTCCGCAGCTGCACTTTGGGCTCAACCCGCAGCTTGCCGCCCAGGTGCATCAGGAACGTACGGTCGCTGATCTTGCGCACCGACACTCCGTCCAGCGCGTTCAGGGCGGCCGCCACTCGCTCCCCGTGCTCTTCACCTGAGGTGTTGCAGGTGATGTCCACCACGAGAGTTTCGTGGGCCGACTCGATGACGTCGAGCGCGGTGATCTCGGCGCCGACCGAGGCCACGGCGGCCGCGAGTTCTGACGTGGCGCTGAACCCTGCCGGGGCGTCGACCCGCATGGTGATCGCGTAACCGGGACTGGGACTGGGCATTGATGTTCCCTCTCGCGAGCAGACCTGAAATCAAGCAGCCGAGTGAGTAAGTTCCGTCATGCGGATTCCAAATTCGGCTTTGCGAAAAGCTATCCCGCCTGGGACCACTCGAGGTGTCACGCACTCACCAGGTCGCGGGCCAGGGCCGCCGGCATGTAGTCGTAGCGAGAGAACGACCGGGTGAAGGTGCCCGTGCCGTGGGACACCGAGCGCAGATCGATCGGGTATCGAGACAACTCGTGCGCCGGGACTTCGGCATGGATCACGGTGTAGCCCGACAGCTCGGCGGTCTCGGTGCCATGGACCTGGCCACGCCGGCCGCGCAGGTCAGCCAGCACCGATCCAACCGAGTCATCGGCGACGGTGATGTCGATGGTGTCGATCGGCTCGAGGATGGCGACGGTCGAGGTGTTCGCTGCCTCGCGCAGGGCCAGCCCGCCCGCGGTTTGAAACGCCATGTCGGATGAATCGACAGAGTGCGCCTTGCCGTCCACCAGCGTGACCCGTACGTCGACCACGGGATAGCCGGCGAGCAGACCCTTCTCCAACTGGGTACGGACGCCCTTCTCGACCGACGGGATGTACTGCCGCGGCACCGCCCCACCGACCACCTTCTCGGTGAACTGGATGCCGGCGCCGCGTTCCAGCGGCTCGATCTCCAGCTTGCAGACCGCGTACTGGCCGTGGCCCCCGGACTGCTTGACCAGACGCCCTAGGGCCTCAGTCGAGCGGAGGAACGTCTCTCTCAGCGAGGTACGCACGGGCTCCACCTCGACCGACACGTGCCAGTTGTCCCGCAAGGTGCTGAGCAGCTTATCGACGTGGGCCGGCCCCATCGCCCAGATGACGACCTGGCGGGTCTCAGGGTTGTGTTCCAGCCGCATGGTCACGTCTTCGGCGACCAGCCGCTGAAGGGCCGAGCCGAGCTTCTCTTCCTCGCCTCGGGAAGAGGCGTGCACCGCGACGGGCAGCAACGGCTCGGGCAGCAGCCAGGGCTCCACCAGGGCCGGCCGGGCTTTGCTCGACAACGTGTCCGAGGTCTCGGCGGCCGTCAACTTGGAGACCAGGACCAGGTCGCCGGCGATGGCGAACGGCTTGGGCCGCATCTCGTCCGACAAGGGCGCCGACAGCGGACCCACACGCTCGTCGTCACTGTCGTGATCGGCGTGGCCGCTGACGTGTGCGGCGAACCGCCCGAGATGCCCGGAGACGTGCAGCGGCTCCTCGGAGCGCAAGGTGCCGGAAAACACCCGGACCAGGGATAGCCGGCCGACAAACGGGTCACTCGTGGTGCGGACGACCTCGGCGACCAAAGGCCCGCTCGGATTGCAGTTCAGGTCACCGAAGGGCTTGCCGCTGGCCGTGAACACCGCTGGCATCGGCGAGGCCACCGGAGCGGGAAAGCCCTGTTCGATCAGGTCGTACAGCGCGTCGATGCCCAAGCCGATGGGCGCGTGAGTGGCGATGATCGGGAAGAAACGTGCAGTGGCTATCGCGGCCCGAAGATCATCGGCCACGGCAGACAGCTCAACCTCTTCGCCACTCAAGTGCCGCTCGAGCAGATCCTCGTCCTCCGACTCCTCGATGATCGACTCCATCAACAGGTTGCGCCGCTCCTCGAGCAGGGCGGCCTCCTCCGGTGTCCCGTCGCGGGCGGTCGGCTCACCGCTGCTGTAGTCGAGAACGGTCCGCCGCAGCAAGTTGATCTCGCCGGTGACGACGCCGTCGGACACCACGGGAAGGGTGGCCGGCTGGGCGTCACCGAACGTCAGGCGACACCGGTCGACGGTTTCGTCGAAGTCGGCTCGGGCATGCTCCAGTTTGGTGACGGCCACCGCTCGGGCCATGCCGATTGCCTCGCACTCGCGCCACAGCAGGCGGGTCGCGTCGTCGATCAAATCGGTGGCCGGCACGACGAAGAGCACGGCGTCAGCGGCTCGCAGCCCAGCCCGGACCTCACCGACGAAGTCGGCGTTGCCTGGTGTGTCCAACAGATTGACGGCCAATCCTCCACTGGACACCGAAGCTGCGATAAGCAACTGCGATGAGCGTGGATCCCCGCGCATCTGGCGTCCCGGTACCCGGGCCGCAATCAGCCGCTCGAAGAGGACCGTCTTGCCCGCCCCGGCGGGTCCCACCAATACGACATTCCGGATCCGTTCCGGCGACGAAACCTTCTCCGGACCCCCTGGCGCCACACCGCTGACCATGCCTCACCCTTTCGCCGATACACCCTCCGCACAAGAGGTAATCACCTCGCGGGCAGCAAATCGCAACAAGGTGGTGCCGTTAGCCGCGTAGTCCCGAACCGAACGCCTTTTTTCTGGTCGGTCAGAGCGGCAACGTGCCGCGAACCTGGCTCTTGAGTGAGTGGGCGGCGTTGCCGTCGTACGGCTCGAGGGAGACATCGACGATCGTGAAGCCGTCCAACGAGCTGCCGAGCATGGCCGGGACCGGGTAGGTCCCGCTGCCGGTCGGGGGCAGGACACCGAGGGAGTACATCCGCTTCCCGTCGTTGTTGATCAACCAGACCTCGCGGTACTCCGATGACGGCGCTGATCCTTCGACGCTGATCCGCAGCGCTGTCGCCCCTTGATCACGCACGAGGTCCGCCTGGCCTCCTCCGGTCTCACCGGGTAGGGCGGTCAGCGGGGTGCTCGACACGACTTCGACCTCAGCTGGCCGCGCCACGTTGACGGCAGCCGTCACGCCGACACCCATGATGAGGCCGACGGCAGCGGCCAGCAACAGCATCCATCGACGTGGAGCCGGCCGGTTATTCGGAACCTCATCTCTCCGCACCTGATCGTGCACGGGCGACTGAGACGGCTCGGTTGGTCCTGAATTCGGGCTGCGGCCCGTGTCCGAGAGCGTGTGGCTTGCGGCGGCCGACGTGTCGAGCCCGAGCTCGTCGGAGATGGCGCGCCAGAGCGCCTGTTCGCCGACGATGGGACGTGCAAGATCGCTCCCGTCCCGACCGAGTTCCGCTATCCGACTGAGCTCGTCCACCTCGGCCCGGCATTGCGGACACGTGGCAAGGTGCTGGAGTTGATTGGCGTTGATCTGGTCCGTTTGGAGTGCCTGACCGGCGAGCAGCTCGCTGTCGAGGTGGGTCACGACGTGACCTCCTGAAGCCGAGTGCGCAGGTGCAGCAGGGCACGCCGGGCGTGACTCTTGACTGTGCCGAGGGGCAGCTGGAGCTGCTCGGCGATCTGGGGATAACTTCGTCCCTCCCAGAACGCCAGCCGGAGAATGGTTCCGCGCGGATCAGGCAGGCGCTGGATCTCATCGGCCAAGACGACACGATCGATCAGGGTCGTGATCGATTCGTGCTGGACCCGGACGTCTGCCTCGCTGGTCACCGCCTGGACGAGGCGCAGATCCCGACCCCGGGCACGCTGTCGGTCCGCGATGCGGTGCCGGCAGATACCGATCAGCCAGCCGGGAAGACTTCCGTCCTCCGGCCGATAGTTCGTTCTCGCTCGCCAGGCGCTGACGAACACTTGCTGGGTGACCTCCTCGGCCTCGCTGGGGCTGTTCAGTGTTCTCACAGCGACGGTGTAGATCAGCGTCGCCCAGCGCCGGAAGGCCAGCTCGAGGCACTGCTCATCTCCGGCGGCGAAGCCGGCTGCGAGCTCCGCATCTGTCGCGTCGGAATGGTTCACTCGGCTTCCGGGCGACGACTCGGGCTCGATCGGCGTCGCGTCGGAATGGTGCACTTGGCTTTCGGGCGGCGGCTTCGGTTCGATCGGCGCGCCCGTGACCACGCCAGACACCTTACCGAACGTGGCCACGCTGATCAGGCTCGCCAGTCCCGGCATCATCGCGGGACCGCGGTGACGACGACATTGTCCTGATACCCACCCCGGGCTGGCAGATAGGCGCCGCTGCAACTGACGATGCGCAGCCTCGGTCGGCCGTCCCGATCGAAAACTTCGCTCAGGGGAAGCGCCCGCTTGTTGAAGACCTGAACCGAACGGACCTCGAAGGTGACCGGACCGTCGGCGGTCCGGACCACGATCTCGTCGCCGCGAGACAGCCGGCGCAGGCCGGCCAGCGGACCGATGCCGTATTTGCGGCTGTCGATATGGCCGGCCAGCACGGCGGAGCCGCTCTTGGCGCCCGGACGCGGGCCGTAGGAATACCAGCCGATCTTGCTGGGACGCTCCGGAAGTGCCATCAAACCAGCGTCGTCGACAGTGGTGGCGACGATCGGCATCTTCAGCCGGAGCCGGGAAATGGTCAGCTGCTCAGGCCGTCCCGGTCCGTCCGTCTCGCTCTGGTCGGGAGTTGCCTCGCGGGTTGGCCACCCGGTCGCGTTCCGGTCCGCCTTCGTGGCGGGCGGAGCGGAACGGCTCGGGGTGGGCGCCGTTGTCGAGGGCGACGCGGCAGGGACCGCATCCGCTGGCTGGGTGACCGTGCCCCTCAGGGCAGCAGCGGTTGACAGCTGCCAAACGACCGCCAGCACACTGAGCGTAGAGACGACGAAGACGACTGGCCAGAGCCAGCCGCCTCGTCGACTTTGACGTGATGTCACCTCGTGGTTGACACCCGCTGCTGAGCCATGCGGGTACCCGACACAGCGAGCCCCAGCACGCCCAGGCCCAACAAGCCCACTAGGAGCGGGGAGACGCCGGACGCTGCCTGGCCGCCCGTGCCACCCGGTACGCCGCCAGGATTGCCGTGCATGCCGCTGATGGTCTGGACCGCCAGCTTGAGGTTGTCATCCTCCGCGGAGCCCCACGCGTACACGATGGTGGACGTGCCCTCCGCCAGATTGAGCGATGCCGGACCGATAACGACATCGTCGGTTCCTTCGAGGACCACGTCGGCCTTCACGGTGCCGGCGTCGACCTCGGCCGACTTCTCCTTGGGGTTGCTGAGGTTGGTGAACACCGGCTCACCACCGGCGCGCACGTCAACCGCTGGAGCGGCCGCGGTGTGACGAACGGTGATCCGCGCCTTGCCGGCAGGGATCTTCGACACGTCGTTGACGAAGGGGGTCAGCGTTGGATCGCCGTCTTCGTTGAGGTGAGCGACGACCGTGATGTTCGCAC
>OCZS010000559.1_pt1 | contig 12413 bp, 10 predicted proteins | sample 1539071 | NCBI WGS metagenome assembly OCZS01 (sample SAMEA3113584, study PRJEB22503) | soil metagenome | reverse complement strand
TGATCAGCTTCCACTCGCTCGAGGATCGGATCGTCAAGCACACGTTCCGCGCGCTGGAGCGGGCGGACGCCGTCCTGCGGGTGCTTACGAAGCGCCCGGTGGTGCCCGGTGACGAGGAACTCGCGCGCAATCCCAGGGCACGGAGCGCCAAACTGCGGGCGGCAGAACGCCTCGCGTACGCGGGCCCGGCCGGAGAAGCATGATGGAAGCTCTCGATTACGCCATCAGCAAAGACGTTCGCAACAACCAGATCGTGCGGGAGATCGATCACTCCCGCCAGCGGGATCTGTGGCGCTGGGCGTGGATCGGGTCGGTGATTCTGGCGCTGGTGGTCTACTCCTCCTGGCAGCATTTCGAGCTGCTCCGGCACGGCTACCGCGTCGAGCAGATGGAGCGCGCCCGCAAGCAGGAAGTGGAGATCAACCGCCACCTGCGCCTGCGGATCCAGACACTGAAGGCGCCGCAGCGCATCGCGGCGATCGCCACGAGCCAGCTCCGCATGGTGGAGCCCACCTCGGCGGATGCCGTCGTCCTCGAGCGAGCGGTCCCGGTTGAACCACCTTCCAAGTCCATCGTCGCTCGCCGCTAGCGAGGAGGCCTTCGTGTCCGAGCACGCTCCTGAATCCTGGCGGCGCACGATTCGCCGGCGACTGGCGATCGTCCTGATGCTGTTTGGCGCCTGGGGCGTCACCATCGAGGCGCGCCTGCTGTACCTGCAGGTGTACCAGCACGATGCGTACGTCGCACGCGCCGAGCGGCAGCACAAGCGGACCCTCGACGTCGCAGCCAAGCGGGGCGACATCCTGGATCGCAACGATCGTGTACTGGCCTTCAGCGCGGACGCGGAGTCGATCTACGCGGTGCCGAGCGAGATCGACGACGCCGGCAAGACCCTCGCCGCGCTCTGCACCGTGCTCGACGGCTGCAATGCGGAGTTCCGCGCCAGCGTGCTGGACAGGCTCAGCCGACGTCGTGCCTTCGCGTGGGTCAAACGGCATGTGTCTCCCGGTGAAGCCCGCAAGGTTGCGGCGCTGGACCTCGAGGGTGTCGCGTTACTGACAGAGCCCCGCCGGTTCTACCCGAACACGTCACTCGGAGCGCACGTGATCGGGTATGTCGGGCTCGACAACCAGGGGCTCGGCGGCATCGAAGCCGCCTACAACCCGCTCATCAGGGGAAAATCCGGCACGGCGCTGATCCAGACCGACGCGCGGCGCCGGGTGTTCAGTCGCACGGAGCGGCCCCCGACGACGGGTGCGACCGTACAGCTCACGATCGATCAGATGCTGCAGTGGATTGCAGAACGCGAGTTGAAGGCGGGGGTCGTCGAGCACCGCGCGAAGGGTGGGACGGCCATCATCATGGACCCGTGGACGGGCGAGATCCTGGCGATGGCAAACGAGCCCACGTTCAACCCGAACGCGTTCGCGGCTGTCCTGGACAGGGACCTGCTGAAAAACCGCGCGGTACAGGACATCTATGAACCCGGGTCCACATTCAAGGTCGTGACCGCGTCGGCGGCGCTCGACGAGAAGCTCGTAAGGCCCAGCGACATCTTCGACGTGAGCCAGGGCTCGATTTCGATCGGATCGCGGCGCGTCAACGACATGCATCGATATGGTCCGCTGTCCTTCGAAGACGTGATCGTCAAGTCGAGCAATGTCGGGGCGATCAAAGTGGGGTTCAGGGTAGGCGCCGAGCGGATGAACCGCTATGTGCGCCGGTTCGGTTTCGGCACCGTGCTGTCGCCCGACGTGCGCGGTGAGTCGCCGGGTATCGTCTGGTCCCAATTGACGGACAGCGCCCTGGCGTCCGTTTCGATGGGGTACCAGATCGGCGTCACCCCGCTTCAGATGGTCACGGCCGTCAGCTCGGTCGCCAACGGCGGCCGGCTGATGGAGCCGCACCTGGTGCGTGCGACCCACCGGGATGGCCGGCGGACGCTCGTGCAGCCGAAGGTGTTGCGCGAAACCGTCAGCCTCGAAACCGCCTCCGAGTTGACGACGATCATGGAAGGTGTCGTCGATCGCGGCACCGCGAAGGGGTCGCAGATCGAGGGCTTCACGATCGCGGGGAAGACGGGGACCGCAGCGAAGCTCGTGCGCGGTGCATATTCGAAATCCGACTACATGGCGTCATTCGTCGGATTCCTGCCGTCGCGAAAACCGGTCATCACCGTCCTCGTGGTCCTGGACTCGCCGCACGGCAAGGGCTACACGGGGGGCGCCGTCGCCGCGCCGATCTTCAAACGGATCGCGGAAGCGGCGATCCGGCACCTTGGCGTGCCGCGGTCGCTCAATCCGGAGCCGCCGGTGCTCGTCCGACGGGACGCCTGGGAACCCAGCGTCTCCACCCGCATCAACACAGGCAGCCAGGACGTGCTTCCCGCCGTACTGGGCGGAGCCGACCACGCGATGCCTGACCTCAGCGGGATGAGTGCGCGGGATGCGCTCAAACGGCTGGTCGCACTGGGACTGCGCCCGCGCATTCATGGGGATGGGATCGTCGTCGCACAGCGTCCCGAAGTGGGCACGGCACTGGAGGACGCGATCCCGAGCGAACTGTGGCTGGATCGGGCGCCACGCACGCCACCTGTGCAAGCGGACCTCGAGCCGTGACGATCGCTGAACTGCTCGATGCGCTCCCGCGCGAGACGCTGATGGGCAGCGTTGCTCCCGTGCCCGAGGGCGTGGGTCGCACCGAGGCGGCCGGCATCGTTTACGACTCGCGCAAGGCGTCGCCGGGCACGGTGTTCGTGGCGTTGCGGGGACAGCACGCCGACGGCACCACGTTCACCCCGCAGGCGGTGGCGCGGGGGGCGGCTGTCGTCATAGCGGAGGAGCCTCGGCGCGTAGACGTGGCCGCGCCGTGGGTGCAGGTCGCGGACGCCCGGCTCGCCCTTGCGCTGCTGGCAGACCGATTCTTCGCCCATCCCAGCGGGGATCTGTCGGTCGTGGGCATCACCGGCACCAACGGAAAGACCACCACGGCCTACCTGCTCCGCGCGGCCTTCGAAGCGGCCGGGCATCGCTGCGGGTTGATGGGAACGGTGAGCTATAGCCTCGGCGACGAGGAGCGTGAGGCGACGCGGACGACGCCAGAGGCGCCCGACATGCAGGCGATGCTGCGCGTGATGGCAGACCGGTCATGCCGCGCGGCGGTGATGGAAGTCTCCTCGCACGCACTGGCGCTGCGCCGGGTGGATGGCACGCGCTTCGCCGCCGGCGTGTTCACCAATCTCACACGCGATCACCTGGACTTCCATCGCGACATGGAGGCCTATGCCCTCGCGAAGCGGAGGCTCTTCGAGATGCTGCCGGAGGGTGCGCCGGGGATGGTGAACGCTGACGACCCGCGGGCCCCCATGTTCATCGAGGCCGCGCGGCAGCCGGTCACCTACGCGGTCCGGCGCCCGGCCGACGTGTCGCCGGGGCCGCTCACGTTGACACTCAAAGGGCTGCGGTTCGAAGCCCGCACGCCGGCCGGGGCCGTGCAGATCAGGTCGCCCCTGGTCGGCAGGCCGAACGTCTACAACATCCTCGCGGCGGTTGCGACCGGTGTGGCCCTGGGCCTGCCACCGCAGGCGATCGAGGCCGGAATCGCGGGCCTCACTGGTGTGCCCGGACGCTTCGAGGTCGTCTCGGCTGCCGAAGACGACGTCACGGTCGTGGTCGATTACGCGCACACGGATGACGCGCTCAAGAACCTGCTGGAAACGGTGCGTGGCCTCTCGCCCAGGCGGGTGATCACCGTGTTCGGATGCGGAGGGGATCGCGATCGCACGAAGCGCCCGCTCATGGGTGCCGTAGCCGGCCGGATGAGCGACATCGTGGTTGTCACGTCCGACAACCCGCGCTCCGAGGATCCCTCCGCCATCATCGACGAGGTGATGCGCGGCATGCCGCACCCGAGCGAACGCACGGTGCAGTCCGGAACGGAGCGTCGCGTGATCCGCGGGCCCGAGGCGATGGCCATCGTCGATCGCCGCGCCGCGATTGAGCGCGCGGTCGATCTCGGCGAGGCCGGGGACCTGGTCGTCGTCGCGGGCAAGGGCCACGAGAAGGTCCAGGTTATCGGCGAGCGGTCGCACCGGTTCGATGATGTCGAGGTGGCGCGCGAGGCACTGGCCCGCCGCCGTTCGCGGCAGCGGGTGGGATGACGGTGAGCCGCATGCGAACGCCGCTCGTGCTGACTGCCGGTGCCATTGCGGCGGCCGTGGGCGGTCACCTGCTGTTCGGCGACGCAGCCCAGGTCATCGACGGCTTCTCCATCGATTCGCGCACAGTGCAGCGCGGCGACCTGTTCATCGCGATTCGCGGTGACCGCTTCGATGGCGCAGCGTATGCGGCAACGAGCCTCGCCGCGGGTGCGTGTGGCGTGATGATCGCGCGGGATCCTTCGCGCGGCGTGCACCAGGAGGCCGCACGTGGCGCTGTGGTGATCGAGGTGGAGGATACGACCGCGGCGCTGCAGGCGCTTGGCCGGCACGTTCGCCTGGCATCGGGCGCGCGCGTGACTGCCATCACCGGCAGCACCGGGAAGACGACGACAAAGGAGATCACCGCAACCTTTCTCTCCGCCCGCTACCACGTGTATCGGAACCCCGGCAATTTCAACAACCACATCGGGCTGCCCCTCTCGCTGCTGGATCTGCGCGCCCGGCCGGATGTCGCGGTGGTGGAACTCGGGATGAATCATCTCGGCGAGATCAGACGGCTCGTGGCCCTGGCCGAGCCCGATGTGCGGGTGTGGACGAACGTAGGAGACGCGCATCTCGGGTTCTTCAGCTCACCGGAAGCGATCGCCGACGCGAAGGCGGAGATCCTCGATGGCGCCACGTCCTCAACCATGCTCGTGGCGAATGCTGACGACCCGCGGGTGATGGCACGCACGACCGCATTCGCGGGGCGGATGGTCACTTTCGGCACGGCGACCCGCTCGGATATCCGCGCAACCCGGATCGAGGAGCTGGGTGTGGAGGGGACGCGCGCACACCTGCGCACACCGGATGGTGAGGCGGAGGTTTTCGTCCCGCTGCTCGGAATCGGCAACCTGCAGAACGTACTCGCCGCAACCGCCGTGGCTCACCTGCACGGTGTGCCGCTGGACGACGTTGTCCAATCGGCCGCGGCCCTCCGTCCGGCAAGACACCGGGGCGAAATCCTGAAGCTGCGGTCGGGTGTAACCCTCGTGGACGATTCCTACAACTCGAGCCCCGCTGCGCTCATGCGGACGCTCGAGGCCGTGGGCCGGGATCGCAGCCATGCACGCAAGACCGCGGTGCTCGGCGAGATGCTCGAGCTCGGTGCATTCGCAGAGCCGCTGCACGCCGAATGCGGACAGGCCGCAGTGAAGGCCGGCATCTCGCGGCTGGTGGCGGTCGGGGGCCCGGCCGCGGCGGCACTTGCCGGCGCCGCGCGCGCCGCCGGCCTGGACGACGACGCTGCCCTGCACGTCGGCACGAGCGCCGAGGCCGCGGATGTCCTGCTCGCCTCGATGACGCCCGGCGACCTGGTGCTCGTCAAGGGCTCACGCGGAATCGGCACCGACCTCGTGGTCCAACGCGTGAAGGCGGAGTGGAGCTGATGCTGTACTCGCTGCTCTACTCGATGCACTCGGTGGCGTCCGTGCTGAACGTCACGCGCTATATCACGTTCAGGACGGCGGCCGCCAGCCTCACCGCGCTTGTTCTCAGCCTGCTGCTCGGTCCGTGGATGATTCGCAAGCTGCGCGACTTCCAGGTGGGGCAGGTGATCCGGCAGGAAGGTCCCGCCTCGCACCGGGCGAAGGCGGGCACGCCAACCATGGGCGGGCTGCTGATCCTGACCGCGTCGATTGTTCCAACCCTGCTCTGGGCCGATCTGACGAACGTTTACGTCTGGATTGCCGTCACGGCGACGTCGATGTTCGGCGCGATCGGATTCGCCGACGATTACCTGAAGATCACCCGCAGCTCTCACCACGGCCTGTTGCCCCGCTTCAAGATGGGCGCACAGGTGCTCGTGGCGCTCGGCGTGGGAGTCGCCGTGCTGGTGCTGTCCCACCACAACCTGTACAGCACGCGCCTGATCTTCCCGTTCTTCAAGTGGCTCATTCCCGACCTCGGCGCCGGGTATGTGCTGTTTGCCGTCGTCGTGCTCGTGGGATCGTCGAACGCGGTCAATCTGACCGATGGTCTCGACGGCCTCGCCATCAGCACGTTTGCGATCGCCGCAGCGGCATACACCGCGCTCGCGTACGTGACGGGGCACCGTGTGCTTGCGGAGTACCTGCTGCTCGTGCGCTTCGCGCCGGCGGCGGAGCTGACGATTTTCTGCGGGTCGCTCGTGGGCGCGAGCCTCGGGTTCCTCTGGTACAACTCGTATCCCGCAGACATCTTCATGGGCGATGTCGGCTCGCTCGCACTCGGAGGCGCGCTCGGCACAGTCGCGATACTCATCAAACAGGAGCTGCTGCTGCTGGTCGTGGGCGGGGTCTTCGTCATGGAGGCAGCCTCCGTCATCCTGCAGGTGGCGTCGTTCCGTCTGACCGGGCAGCGCGTGTTCAAGATGGCGCCGCTGCACCATCACTTCGAGTTGACGGGTTGGAGTGAACCCAAGGTGATCACGCGTTTCGTGATCATGGGGATCATCTTCGCGCTGTTCAGCCTCACGACGTTGAAGCTGCGGTAGGGCGATGGATGCGTTTTCGGTGGAGGGACTGCGGGTGACCGTTGTCGGTGCAGCGCGAAGCGGGGTGGCAGCGGCGGAGCTGCTCGTACGCCGTGGTGCGCGGGTGACCCTGACGGAACAGGCCGACACGGTTGCCGAGGCGCAGCGGCTGTCGGCAGCCGGTGTCGCGCTCGAGGCCGGCGGACACCGGCGCGAGACCGTGGTGGATGCCGACATGGTGGTGCTGAGCCCCGGCGTGCCGCTCGATCAGCCGTTCGTCGCGGAAGCGCGCACCCTGGGCGTGCCGGTCATCGGAGAAATCGAGCTGGCGTGCCGTTGGCTGAAAGGACGCGTAGTCGCGATTACGGGCACCAAGGGCAAGTCGACCACGACAACGCTGACCGGCCGGATGCTCGAGGCCTCCGGCGTGCGGGCGCGGCTTGGAGGGAACATCGGGCTGCCGGTTTCCGAGCAGGTGGACGACTCCACCCCTGAGACCGTGCATGTCATCGAGGTGAGCAGCTTCCAGCTGGAGAGCACCGATCGCTTTCACCCGTGGGTGGCGGCGCTGCTGAACTTCTCGCCGGACCATCTCGACCGCCACCCGACCGTAGAGGCGTACGCCGAGGCCAAGGCGCGCGTCTTCCGGCGTCAGCAGCCGACTGATTGGGCCGTAGTGAACGCGGACGACCCTGCCGCGCGGGTGATCGCCTCAGCTGCGCTGTCGCAGCGGCGATGGTTCGGTTTCGAGCAGGTCACCGACGGGGTCACGGTCGCGGGCGATACGGTCGTTGAGCGGCGCGTCACGGGCGATCAGCCGCTCGTGCCTCTCTCGGCGGTGCGCGTGCCCGGACACCACATCCTCAGCGACGTGCTCGCGGCGTCCGCGATCAGCCGGCTGGCGGGGGCCACGCCAGACGGCATCACGACGGCCGTGCGCGCGTTTACGGGGCTCGAGCACGCCATGCAACTGGCCGGCGATGTGGCTGGCGTGCGTTTCGTCAACGACTCCAAGGCCACGAACATCGTCTCCGCGAAGCGATCCTTCGAAAGCGTGCCGTCGGGTCTTGTGGCCATTCTCGGCGGCCGCTACAAGGGGGGCGACTTCAAGGACCTGCGGGAGGTGCTTCGAGGACGGGCACGAGGTGCCATCGCCATCGGCGAGAGCACCGCGCGGATCGAGGACGCGCTCGCCGACCTGCTGCCCGTGCATCGCGCGAGCTCGATGGATGAAGCGGTGAACGCGGCCTTCGCCCTGGCGGCGCCCGGCGACACCGTGGTGCTTGCGCCGGCGTGTTCGAGCTTCGATATGTTCGCGAGCTTCGCCGACCGCGGCCGCGCCTTCACCGAGGCGGTGGCGCGGCTGCGAGAGCGCAGCGCACGAGGAGGGTGAGCAGTGAGCAGTCGTCAGTCGAAACGGCGCGCTTGAGAGCTGGCTGCTGGGAACGCGGGCTGCCCCGGCCTGCGAAGCTGGTGTCTCAACCCCGCTCGACTGACGACCGCTGACTGCTCACCCCGGAGCACGGGGACGCCTGCCGGTGCTGCGATGGTATCGGCGAAAGAGCGCAGCACCTGTAGCGCCGCGCATCGGGATGTCGAAGGGCGGCTCAGGGCCGGCGGGCTCGACGAGGACTCGACCACTGCCCGCGGGCGGTGGGAAACGGTTGGACCATGGCGCGAAAGCTGAAGTCGGACAAGGTGCTCTTCTTTGCGACGCTGCTGCTGGTATTCGCCGGCATCGTGATGGTGTACAGCGCGTCGGCCATGATGGCGATGGAGCGCTTCCACCGTCCGTACCTGTTTCTGATCAAGCAATCGATGTGGGCGGCACTCGGGATTGCCGCCCTCGCCATCGTCATGCGGGTGGACTACCGGGTCTACCGTCAGCCGGTGGTGATCTGGACCTCGCTTGCGGTCGTCGGTGCCGGCCTGTGCCTCGTGCTGCTGCGCGACCCCATCAACGGCACACGGCGATGGTTCGGCTTCGGCGGTTTCGGCTGATCCTGTTCACGGCGGCTCTGCTCGAACGCCGCATGCACCGCGTGAACGATGTCAGGTACGCCCTGCTGCCGATTGCGCTGGTCAGCGGTCTCGCGGTGCTGCTGGTCCTGCTGGAACCGGACTTCGGCACGGCGGTGTCGATGCTGATTGTCGTCGCGCTGATGGTGTTCGCAGCGGGACTCGACTGGCGCTACTTCGCCGTGACAGCCGGTGCCGCCATACCGGCGCTGGCGGCTATTGCCATTGCCGAGCCCTATCGGATGCGGCGGCTCACGACCTTTCTGAACCCCGAGGCAGATCCGCTCAACCAGGGGTTCCAGATTCTGCAGTCGCTCATCGCGGTGGGAACCGGTGGCGTGACCGGCGCCGGACTCATGCAGGGCGTTCAGAAGCTCTTCTACCTGCCCGAGCCCCATACCGACTTCATCTACGCCGTCATCGGCGAGGAGGTCGGCCTGGTGGGCACGACGCTGGTGCTCGTCGCGTTCGCCGTGATCACGTGGCGCGGGCTGCGTGTGGCCTTGCGTTCTCCGGACCCGTTCGCGAGCTTTCTGGCCATGGGCCTCACCGCGATGATCGCCGTGCAGGCCTTCATCAACATCAGCGTGGTGCTCGCGCTGATGCCGACCAAGGGCATCCCGCTCCCGTTCGTCAGTGCGGGTGGTTCATCGCTTCTGATCAACCTGGTGGCCATGGGGATCCTGTTGAATCTCTCGCAGCATGCGTCCCCGGTGGGCGGCGATGACGCGTGATGACGCGCGAGTCGTCGGCGCGCCCGCTGCGGGTCGTGATCGCAGGAGGTGGCACCGGAGGGCACCTGTACCCGGGGATCGCGGTCGCCCGCGAGCTGCTGTCGCGGGTGCCGGACGCGATCGTCAGTTTTGCCGGCACGGCGAAGGGAATCGAGGCGCGGGTCGTTCCGCGCGAGGGCTTTGCGCTCGACGTGATTCGCAGCGCGGGGCTGAAGGGCAAATCGTTCACAGAGCGCGTGCTGGGGCTCGGGCTGCTGCCGCTGGGGGGTGCAGACGCCGTGGCCCTGCTTGCGCGACGGCGGCCCGACCTCGTGATTGGCGTCGGGGGGTACAGCTCGGGGGCGGTTGTCGCACTGGCTGCGCTGCGCGGCATCCCGACGCTGCTGCTGGAACAGAACGCCGTTCCCGGGCTGACCAACCGCACGCTGGCGCCGTTGGTCCGCGCGGCCGCGGTGACCTTTGAGGCGACGCTGCCCTATTTCAGAGGGAAGGGGTTTGTCAGTGGCAATCCAGTCCGCTCGACGTTCCTCGACGCTGAGGCCGCCGGCACCCACGATGAGCCGGACGCGCCGGTGGGAGTGCTGATCTTTGGCGGCTCTCAGGGCGCACACGCCATCAACGTGGCCGCTGTGGAGGCGGCGCCGGAGCTGGCACGATCGGGCACACGCTTGTCAGTCACGCATCAGACCGGCGAGCGCGACCTCGAAATGGTCCGGGAGGGCTACCTCGGCGCCGGCCTTGGCGCGCGGGTCGAGCCGTTCCTCTACGCCATGGACCGCGAGATGAAGGCAGCCCAGGTCGTCGTCTGTCGTGCGGGCGCGACAACGCTGGCGGAGATCACGGCCGCGGGTCGCGCCGCGGTGCTCGTGCCCTTGCCAACGGCAACCGACGATCACCAGCGCAAGAACGCCGATGTGCTCGCACGTGCGGGTGCGGCGGAGGTGATCGACCAGCGTGAGCTGACGGGGACGCGCTTTGCCGCGGCCGTGCTGGCGCTTGCGCACGACAAGGAACGGCGCGAGCGGATGGCTCGTGCGGCGCGCCGCCTGGCGAAGCCCGACGCCGCACGCGTCATCGTTGACCGCGCGCTGGCGCTTGCTGGCCGTCACGGCGCCCAGGCGGCCAGTGCGCCGGAGTAGACGTGCTCGGGCGGACGAAGGCGATCCACTGCGTCGGCGTGGGCGGCAGCGGAGTGGGTGCCATCGCGGAGGTGCTCCTCCGGCTCGGGTACACGGTCAGCGGTTCGGACACGCAGCCGTCTCCGATGACCGAGCGGCTGGCGGGGCTCGGGCTCGTGTTTCACGCGGGACACGATCGTATGCACGTAGGGGCGGTCGACGTGGTCGTGATTTCGTCGGCCGTGGGCGCCACGAACGTCGAGGTGATCGAGGCTCGGCGCCGTGGCATCCCCGTCATTCTGCGCGCCGACATGCTGGCCGAGATCATGCGGCCGCGGTTCTCGATCGCGGTTGGCGGCGCCCATGGCAAGACGACGACCTCGTCAATGATCGCGGTGATGCTGGTGCACGCCGGTCTCGATCCTACGGCGCTCATCGGTGCGCACGTGCCGGCCTTCGGCAGCAACGCACGGCTCGGGACGAGCGAGTACCTGGTAGCGGAGGCGGATGAAAGCGACCGATCGTTCCTGCGGCTGATGGCATCCATGACGGTAGTGACCAACATCGATTACGAGCACCTCGATCGCTACGAGGGATTCGCCGACCTGACGGATGCGTTCGTCAGCTTCGCGAACAAGGCCCCGTTCTACGGCGCGGCCGTGCTCTGCACGGACGACGAGCACGTGCGGGCGATGGTTCCACGCGTGACCTCACCGGTAGTGACCTGCGCGATCGATCGGGAGGACGCCCAGCTCGGTGTGCGCGACGCGCAGCTGTCGGCCGGCGGCAGCCGTGCCACGGTCGTGCAGCGGCGCGGTGGTCGTGAGGAGACGCTTGGGCAGCTCAGCCTGGCGGTCCCCGGCCGGCACAACCTCCAGAATGGGCTCGCCGCCGTTGCCGTCGGGCTGCAGCTCGGCGTGCCATTCGGCACCGCGGCCGAGGGACTCGCTTCCTTCGCAGGCGCCGAGCGGCGCTTCGAACGCAAGGGCATCGCGGCTGGCGTGGAGGTGTTCGACGATTACGCGCACCACCCCACCGAGATCGAAGCGGTGCTCCGCGCCGCGCGCACCGAGCGCACGGGCCGGATCATCGTGGCGTTCCAGCCGCACCGTTACTCGCGCACCCGGCAGCTGCGCGAGGGCTTCGGGCCGGCGCTTGCGCTTGCGGATGCGATCGTGCTGACCGGCATCTACGGCGCCGGCGAAGCACCCGTGCCCGGCGTCACGATTGAGTGGCTCGCTGAAGCCGTCGCGGCGGCCGCGCCTGGCCGTGTCGACGTCGTGCCCGATCTGGCCGATGTTCCGGCCGCCGTCGCTGGCATCGCGCGATCCGGAGACCTGGTCATCACGATGGGCGCAGGGTCGATCGGCGACTGTGGCGCACGCATCCTGCAGGAGCTCCGCTGATGCGGGTGGCGGCCCCGGCGGACAAGCGTTTCCGGCGCGCCCACGTGCGCCCGCCGCGCCGACGTCACTCGTGGGCACGTGCTCTCGGAATTGTGCGGAGCGCGGCGGCCCTCGCGCTGTTCGCTGCCGGCGCATACCTGCTGCAGCTGCAGGTGGTCCAGGCCCGCGCGCTGCACGTCGATCGCATCGCCGTTCGCGGCAATCAGCGGCTGTCGACCGGCGAGGTGCTCGTCCTCCTCGAGGGCCTCCGCGGCCAGCACCTGCTGGCGGTCGATCTCGACCGATGGCGGCGGCGGGTGATGTCGTCCCCCTGGGTCGAACACGCCTCGTTGCGCCGGGTGCTGCCGTCGACCGTGGAGGTCACCCTGAGCGAACGGCAGCCGATGGCGATCGGGCGGCTCGCGGCCGACCTGTACCTGATCGACGCCGACGGCCACGTCATCGACGAGTACGGGCCGGAGTACGCGCAGTTCGACCTGCCGATTA
>OCZS010000558.1_pt1 | contig 12413 bp, 11 predicted proteins | sample 1539071 | NCBI WGS metagenome assembly OCZS01 (sample SAMEA3113584, study PRJEB22503) | soil metagenome | reverse complement strand
TTTGTCTTCCAAGTTATATAAGTTAAAATTTTTAGAAATATATTAATTACTTTTATTAGTTGATTCTATTTTTATAAAACTATTCAACTTTAACAAATATTATATGATAATTGATCAAGTATAATGTTTTACATTTGTCTTTTTAACGTATTAATTAATAAATAGAGGATAAATGTTTGAACCTACTCATAATATTCAAAATTAAATAATAAATATGTCCCCTTCTAGATAAACAAGTTACTCATTAATTGAAAATTCTATCGCCATTCAATTATCAATAGAATAAGTTATAAGATTTAATGCAAGAATAACTCTTATTAAATTCTTCTTTTCAAGTGTTTGCCTGTCTTCCGGCCGATATAAAGATTAAATAAATATTAATTACGAATAAACTGACTAGCTAAATGGTATTTCTTTTGTACTATTAAATTGAATAATCTTATTTACCTACATAATTTGATTGTCATTTCTTCTGTATGCAAATGTTCTTCCTTTCCATTCAATAGATTTCGAATATAATAGTAATGGAATTATGGTTGAAAGATATGCAATAATAAGAAAAATTGATCCTATTGGACTTAGTAAAGTATAAAGAGGATTTATTTTATATGTTTTTACTGTTTTAATATATATTCCTATTAGTGACATTAAACAGGCAATTAAATTAAATATCAATAGAATATGATAATAGTTATCAAAAATATGTATACTATTTTGAACATCAAAGATATTTGAATATATAAAGTTTAAGTAAATAGTATATAGAAGCAACATATGAGGCAATGTAGTCAGAAAAATAATGGATACAAAATTAATAAAAACTTTCTCCTTTTCTTTAAGAATCATGGGTGCAAGTGTTCTTCCAATTCCCTGCCATAAAGTAGACAAATCACGAGACCACAAGGCACGAATAAGATTATCCATTGGGATCATTCTCAATTTATAACCTGATTCTTTTATTCTGACTCCCAAGGCTTGATCTTCTTGTATTGCATTTTTAACTGATTTAAAAGTACCAATACTTTCGAATACTTCCCTTTTGATCATAACAAAACACCCCATAAGCAGTGCAACTTTAGATTTAGGATTATTGACATCTTTAACATCTTTTCCTAATGTAAATGACATAAGTCTCCATAATGGCATTGATATTTTTGACCAAAAGTCTCTTAATTCAACAAATGGATCACCTGTTATAACATCAAGTCTTTTTGATACCATATAAGAAATTACATATGAAATTACATTTTTTTTATAAATAGTGTCTGCATCGGTAAATAGTAAAACATTACCTGTACTTTTGAGATAACCTTGTTCTGATGCCCATGTTTTACCAGTCCAATCGTCAGGTTTATCCTTCAGTGATATTATCTTTAAAATTGGGTAATTACGCTTTGTTTGTCCAAATTTTGGTAATCTCTTATTTTTTTGCTTCTTATTGTATTCTTTTTGTACCTCAAACATTATAGATAATGTATTATCAGATGAGTTATCATCAACTGCAATTATTTCAAAATTACAATAATCTTGAGCTAATAACGAATGTAGGCATTTCTTAATATTCTCTTGTTCGTTTCTTGCAGGTAATATTATACTTACGAATGGAAAAGATGTTTTGGTATTTTTATAAAAATTTTTAGTTTTTTTACTTTTATTAGTTGTTATTATCGATAATTCATGACCATGTAAACGACTCGACCAATAAGAAGTAAACAATTTTGCAAAAAGATAAATCCATCCAGAAAGTATGGATGTAAATATACTTATAAAAATTAATAAATCAGAATATATAAAAATATTTTTCATACTATAACTAAAAAAATAATAATACTCATACATCACTACAATACATCCTTTATTTCAAAATTGTTCTACCTACATTTAAATCAAGATCTAATAAAGCATACATATCTGAAAGGTAATCATAAAGTCTGATTTTGCCATCAATAGAATATAACATATTAAAATACAATAGCTTAACCTTTATTTAACAATTATACAACTCATGTTAAAATAATTTAGTTGAACTTCAATAATAGGCTACTTTATCAAAGATAATCACAATGTTTCTCTTTAATTTCAATATAATAATTGAATATATATTTTATACTTACTATTAATTAGATAATTAATCATAGAAAAAATAAGAAAATGCCAAATTAAGCAGGTGGAGTATTTGGCGATACATCTTTTGATGATGTAATTTCCGATGACTGTGGACTTTCTTCTTTGGAATAATCAATAGTTTCTGATTTTATACCCTTTTGTTTTAGAGAACAATCATCACAAATCCAATTTCCATTAAATTGTTTACCTAATTTAATTACATTATCATTTTCAACTTTGATAGAAACTAAATCTGTAACGGCAGAACCACATTCTATACATGTATGAATATTGTGATTTTCCATATAACTTGTTGGTCAAACAAGTTTTTAAAGATTAGATAATAAAAAAAGATATATTATTTTGAGTTATAGAGAAGTGAAGATAATTTTTCATTTTATTTCATTTTGATCAATTTTAATAGTTTTATCAAAAATAGATAATAAAAAAAACAGTATTTATTATCTATTTATATTGTTATGGAATGATGCAATAATTCTGCAAATAATGTAAGGGATTAATTTTCAAAAAGAAATTGAATATAGCGAGTGAGGGGCATATCAAGTAAGAAATTTTAAAATCTATAGTATGTAGATCCTTCACAATTCTCATCCTTCACCTATTGTTGTTGTTGTGGTTTTTTTTCTACCTATAACCACAAATCGTTCATTTAGAATCTCTTTTAATATGTCAGATCTTGAACAAATTCCAATTATTCGTCCATCATCCTCAACAACTGGAATCATGGAAATACGGTTTTTATTTATAAGATCAATTGTTTCTTCAATGTCTTTATTTTGGTTAATCACTATTGGATTAACTGTCATTATATCTCCTATTGTGGTACTGTTTATATCTTTTCCATCTTTAATAGCACCTAATATATCTAGTGTAGTTATAATTCCAATTACCATTCCATCATCGTCTATTATAGGAATTCCGTTAAATCCACCTAAAACAATTCTTGTTGCCGCTTCTATAATTGTCGCATTTTTCTTTGCACAAACAATATCAACAGACATTACATCATAAATTTTCATGTTATGAAAGCTTAAAGATTACATAAATATAGATTTATTCCTTAACTTAACATACATGACAATCTTCAGCGATATAATGTAATATGACCTTGACATGTGCAATATTCTATTAGATTTGAACATTAAGCTTATAAGATAATACATATATGAGTAATTGGAGTTTCATTTTTTTTCAATTTTTATTGATTTGACTTTAGGCAATATTATTTATTAATATACAATAACGAATCAAAATAAACGTGTTCCTGTTTGAGAATCAAAGAAATGTATATTTTTATATTTTATTACCAAATTAAAGACATCATTTTGTTTATCGTGCAAACTATCTGTATTCGATGAAACTTTTACTAAACTATTATTTTCTAATCTAAATTCATGGATGACTTCATCTCCAAGTAATTCTGTAAATAAGAGTTTCCCCATAAAAGATATTGCATCAGTTCCATTCTTTTGACTTTTATCACAAATTACAAAATCTTTAGGTCTTATACCTAAAATAATTTTAGAGGATTTATTTCCCAAAAATGGTAAATATATTTTTGAAACTGGAATATTAATTGGATCAGATTTGAGAAAAAAATCGTGTGGGTTTTGCGATATATTAAAATTTAAGATATTCATAGGCGGGCTTCCTATAAAATTTGCAACAAAAAGGTTCTGAGGTTGATAGTAAATCTCTTCAGGGGACCCTATTTGTTGAATTAAGCCTTTATCCATAACAATAATTTGATCTGCCATACTCATAGCTTCAATTTGGTCATGAGTTATATAGATCGTTGTAATTCCTATTTTCTTTTGTAATTTTTTTATCTCTGTTCTCATTTGCATACGTAATTTAGCGTCCAAATTACTCAATGGTTCATCCATCAGAAATAATTTTGGTTTCCTAACTAGTGCTCTAGCTAAAGCTACTCTTTGCATTTGCCCGCCACTCAATTCTTTAGGTTTTCGTTTTAGAAATGGAAGAAGATCTAATAAATTGGCTATGTTTTCTACTTTATTTTTTATAACATCCTTTGATACTTTTCTCATTTTTAAAGGAAAGGCAATATTATCATATACGCTCATATGTGGATATAATGCATAGCTTTGAAATACCATTGCCACATCTCTTTGTTTTGGTGGAAGTTTATTTATCAAAATATCATCAATGTAAATTTGTCCTTCTGTAGGGTCAATAAGCCCGGCTATACACTTTATTATCGTAGTTTTTCCGCATCCAGAAGGTCCTAATAAGACTAAAAATTTGCCTGAATCAAGTTCTACAGAAAATTTCTTTACTGCAGCTACAACTCCATAACTTTTACTTAAATCTTTAATTGTTATTCTTGACAGAAAATACTCACTTAATCTACTAAAAAACTAATATTTAATATATTTTGCAAATTTAACATAAAATAAACCAATAGTAATAGTAGAAAGGAGTAACTAATAACAACAACTAATCTAGCACAACAGATACACTTAGATAACCTTTAAAAAATTACATTTATTACAAAATAATGAATAATAATATCAATTGTGATTTAGTTTATAAATCTAAAATGTCCAGGTTAAAATTTTTAATAATAATATCTTTTGTAATGTTATCTTTGCTATTTATTTCAAAAATAAATTTTATATCCATTAGTGCTCAAGAAGAAATAACCCTTAATGCCATATTTGCTGAACCTAAGGAAAGATGGGAAATACTTTTCGAGAATGCGACAAAGATATTAAATGAAAGACATCCAGATAAAAAGATTATAATAGATTATAGAGTGTTACCGTATTCAGATACACGAACTCAAATCCTTACTGCAATGGCAGGAAAAACTCCAATTGATCTTATTTCAATAGATCAGATATGGTTGGGTGAATTTGCAGAAGGGGGATTTTTGTCAGATCTTACATCCAATACGAAAAAATGGAATAAGTCATCTGATTGGTATAGTCAAAATTGGGAAGGAGGATTATATAATGATCAAGTCAAAGGAATTTGGGCATGGACGGACGTTAGAGCATTATGGTATTGGAAGGATCTTTTGGATAAAGCAGAGATAAATCCAGATCAGTTAAAGAATTGGAATGAATACATATCTTCTTCTAAAAAACTCAATGAAATTTTAGAAAAGGATAGAATTCAAGCGATGCATTTAGTAGGTGCCAACCATTCACCTGACATGTGGTATCCATATCTATGGATGCTAGGTGGAGAAATACTAGAACAAAGAGAAGGACATCCTAAAAAAAGCAATTACTGGTATCCTATTTATAACAATGACTTAGGTGTAAAAGCTCTTCAATTCTTAAAAGATCAAGTAGATGCTGGAATTAAACCTCAAATCAATCATTTCTGGGGTCAAGAATTTGCAGACAAAAAATTTGCAGTAATGCTTGAAGGATCATGGATATTAGGACAATTTCCAAAGAACGAATGGAGTACATTAGAGGAAAAAATAGGAATGTTCCCCATGTTTCCAGTCCCTGGCAATTCAAATTCAACAAATACTTCTACTTTAATGGGAGGCTGGATATTAAGTATACCTGAAACATCACAAAATAAGGAATTAGCATGGGAGCTTCTTACTATAATGCTAGAACCTGAAGTTTTGATTCCCATGTTATTACAACAAGGATATCTACCTACGCAAAAAAGCATAGGAGAAGGCCCATACTCGGAGAAGCTAAAATTAACAATTCCCTATTATGAAGAACTAGTTTCATTAATCTCCTTAGGAAAAGGAAGACCAAATATTCCCGAGTACCCTATTATTGCAGAGCATATAAGAAATGCAATTGAACAAGTATACAATGGAATGGATCCAAAAATGGCATTAGATCAAGCCTCAAAACAATCAGAAAGAGCTCTAGGCTGGTAACTATTCAGGTCTAATTTTATTCTCTAATTTATTGCATAAGCAATTCAATGTTAATCTTAAAAAAGTTTGAACCTTATCTTTTTCTATTACCTGCTATAATAATATTATTTCTTTTTCTTTTCTTCCCTCTACTATGGAACATATATATTTCATTACATGATGTATCTATTCTTACAATAATAAAAGAATGGGAATTTGTAGGATTTGAGAACTTTAATAGCATATTTGAAGATCCTAATTTTTTCAATTCACTCAAAGTTACAATAGTTTTTGTATTTGGAACAGTCCTTCTTCAGTTTGGAATTGGACTATTAATAGCTATTTTGTTGAATCAACAAATTAGAGCTTCAGGACTGTTTCGAACACTATTTATTATTCCATGGACAGTATCCACAGTTATTACAGGTTTCTCATTTAAATTTCTTTTTGATGATAATTTTGGTATTATTAATTATGGAATTGAAAAATTGGGATTAGATTCTATTCAATGGTTTTCTGATACTGCGTTAGCCATATGGATAATTATCATAGCAAATACATGGTATGGAACACCCTTCACAATATTATTTCTTACTGCAGGACTACTTTCAATTAATCCTACACTTTATGAAGCAGCTATTATTGATGGAGCAACAAAATTTCGAAGATTTGTTTATATAACTCTTCCACTTTTAAAACCATTTATTTTAACAAATTTAATATTAGTAACAGTTTGGACAATTAACTTTTTTGATTTGCAATTGATTATGACCAATGGTGGTCCCTTATTTTCAACAACAACAATGTCTTTATATATGTATAAACAAGCTTTTGAATTTGGATATTTCTCAGAAGGAGCAGCAGTTGGTATATTACTTATTATGATGAATATAGCAGTTGCATTTGTATACCTTAGACTATTTGCTGGAAGAAATAAAAAATAATAATAATGAGAGATCAAATAGCTTATGAAAAAAAATTATCCTTCATTATTTACATATTCCAAATGGTTCTATGCGGAAAAATCAGTTATATACATATTACTATTTACCTATCTCTTTATTACTATAGTACCACTAGTTTGGGTTCTTTCTACCTCATTGAAATCTAATGAAGAAGCAACATCTATACCACCACAATTCATTCCTAAAAATCCTACTCTTGAAAACTATCTATTTGTAATTACAGAACCTCATATAGTCAAGAGTCTGTTTAACAGTTTTCTAGTTAGTATAGGAAGTACGGTAATCAGTGTTGGAGTAAGTGCTTTGGGTGGTTATGCCTTTGCTAGATTTGACTTCAAAGGTAAAAATATTTTGCTCAGTATTGTATTAGGATTATTTATGATACCAGTAGTAATTAATATCATTCCATTATATATTATGTTCTCTCAGATAGGATTATTAAACTCTATTTTGGGTTTAATATTGACTTTTCAAATCTTAATCATTCCTTTAAATATATTTTTACTTAAAAGCTATTTTGAAACTATCCCTAAAGAGTTAGAGGAAGCTGCACTAATAGATGGATGTTCAAATTTAGGAGTATTACGACGAATAACCATCCCTTTGTCAATGCCTGGATTTGCTATTGCGGCAGTTTTAGCATTTAGATTCTCATGGAATGAATTCATACTCCCGATAGTTTTGGCTAACAGGCCTGATTCAATGGTTTTTCAAGTAGCATTATATGAATTTGTTTCTTTATATAGAATCGAATGGGGATACTTGACTGCTGGAATAAACATAGCTTTAGTTCCAATTCTAGTATTGATGCTAATATTTCAAAAACAAATGATCCAAGGACTTACTATAGGAGCCATCAGACATTAAAATCAAAAACCAAAATCAAAAGAAAAACACTCTATAAAGATATAAATAGCAAAAGAGTTATGATTTGCTAATTTTACATAAATTGGTAAACAATTTATTGCATATTAATTCATGAATAATACATGTCAGAAGATAAAAAAGAAAAAGAAGAGAAAACTAAAAATCTAGAAAACAGTAAAGACATTAAACATGATGATGAACTCCAAAATGAATTAAAGGAATGGGAAGTAGAATCTACCGAGTCGGCTGGATAGGTAAACCAAAATTTTTTTATTATATTATTTATTATAGTATAAATCGGTTTTTTGCTTTAGATTTCTACTGTTGGAAAAAGGAAGAAGAAGGGATACCTAGTGTTATGACATTCGGTCTTCATATCAATTTAATCAAATACTTTTTTGTAAAATATATAATTATAGTAATTGCGGATAATATAATGAATAATACTATAATAACTATTACTGACATTCCTAATAATAAGGTTTGATCTCATAGAATATCTAATAAAAATATGCTAAAACTGAGAAAGGAAACATTTCTAAAAGAAATAGAGATGATAGATATTATCTTAGAATAGATTACAACTTATTATTAGAAGGTAAGTGTATTTATCCTAACGGTAACTATTTTAAATGAAATAAAAATATTATTAGAAATAGATCATATCTATAGAGACCGTTATATAGAATCCTACTGACCGAATTACTATTATTAAAAAAGAGGATGAGGAGAAAGAAGAAATAAAATCTTAAAATATTAAATATAAGTAACCAAAGAGGATCTAACAATGTTTCTCTTTCTTTTAAAAAATCTATAGAATTAATTTAACAACAAAATTACGAAGATATTTTCTTATATCCGTATTGATAAATAATATTGTAAAAAGAATGACTATGATAAATCATGTAGAAACTACACCTGAAATGGTTTCTAATGTTTATGATAAAGCTAGGAAAAATATTACAATTTATAAAGATAAAACAAATCAGAGAGTTCTTACATTAAGTGAAAAAATATTGATAGGTCATCTTTTTGACATAGAGAAAGATGATGTAAATCAAAATTTAGAAAGAGGAAAAAGTTATGTGTTACTTCGTCCAGACAGAGTTGCATTACAAGATGTAACTGGACAAATGACTCTTTTACAATTTATGCAGTCAGGTTTAAAACGAACAACCTTACCAACTACTGTTCATTGCGATCATTTAATTCAAGCAAGGATAGAAGGAATATCAGATACCCAAGCTGCCGTATATGAGAATAATGAAGTTTATAAATTTTTAGAATCTGCCTCAAGAAAATGTGGAGTTGGGTTTTGGAAACCTGGAGCAGGTATTATCCACCAAGTAGTCTTGGAAAACTATGCTTTTCCCGGAGGTTTAATGATTGGAACTGATTCACATACTCCTAATGCAGGAGGATTAGGGATGATAGCTGTCGGAGTTGGAGGTTTAGATGCTGCAGAAACCATGGCAGGTATGCCATGGGAAATCTTGTATCCAAAACGAATAGGAATTTATCTTACAGGAGAGTTAAACGGATGGACAGCCCCAAAAGACATTATTTTGTATGTCGCATCGAAATTAACTGTTTCTGGTGGTACAAATGCCATAATAGAATATTTTGGTCCTGGTTCTAAATCAATTAGTTGTACTGGAAAAGCTACAATAACCAACATGGGTGCAGAAATTGGAGCGACATGTTCAATTTTTGAATATGATCAAAGAATGGAAACATATCTTAGGTCTACTGATAGATCAGAACTCGCAGACATTGCTAACAAAAATATAGATATTTTAACCCAGGATACTGATGTTGAAAATGAGCCTGAAAAATATTTCGATCAAGTACTTAGAATTGATCTATCAACTTTAGAACCTCATATAGTTGGACCTCACACCCCAGATCTAGCTCGACCAATTTCACAGATGAAAAATGATGTTTTAACAAATAATTACATAGATAAAATTTCAGTAGCTCTCATTGGTAGTTGTACAAATTCATCTTATGAGGATATGTCCAGAGCAGCAAGTATTGCAGAACAGGCCGACCAGAATGGTGCTAAAACAAAAACTTCTCTTTTGGTAACACCCGGATCGGAAATGATTAGAGCAACAATTGAGAGAGATGGACAAATAAAAATACTCAAAGATATTGGTGCTACTGTTTTAGCAAATGCCTGTGGTCCATGTATAGGTCAGTGGAGTAGGCCCGAAATCAAAAGTGGAGAACCAAATACCATTATTACCTCTTATAACAGAAATTTTCCCGGAAGAAATGATGGAAAGAGAGAGACTATGAATTTCATAGCAAGTCCTGAGATTGTAATTGCATTGGCTATTGGTGGAAGACTATCTTTTAACCCTCTTACAGATATAATTGAAGGAAAAGATGGAACCGCATTTATACTTAAACCTCCACAAATAGCTCCTGAAGTACCATCAAAGGGATTTGAAAATGTCAAGGATGTTTATGTAGAACCTGGAGATGATCCAGATAATGTTGAGATAGTAATTGATAAGAATAGTGAAAGATTACAAAAGTTAGAACCATTCTTGCCATGGGACGGCAAAGACTTTATAGAACTCCCGATTCTTGCAAAAGTAAAAGGGAAATGTACTACTGATCATATATCCCCAGCAGGCGCATGGCTAATGTATAGAGGACACATTAATAGAATAAGTGATAATTTGTTATTAGGTGCTGTAAATGCATTTCATGATGAACTGATAGGGAATGGAAAGAATTTATTCAATGGAGGAATAGAGTCTTATCCTCACATTGCAAGGGAGTATAAGGAAAAAGGTCTGAAATGGGTCATAATAGGAGATACTAACTACGGAGAAGGTAGCAGCAGAGAACATGCCGCGATGACTCCTAGATATTTAGGATGTGCTGCAGTTATCTCTAGGAGTTTTGCCAGAATTCATGAAACAAATCTAAAAAAACAGGGAATCTTAGCACTTACTTTTGAAAATAGTTCCGACTATGATAAAATACATGAAGAAGATAGAATAAGCATAATAGGATTAGATGAATTAGAACCATCAAAACCTGTAAGATGCAAAATTATTCACAAGGAAGAAGATGGTATAAGAAGAGAAGAAGAAATTACTTTGAAACATTCATACAACCATCATCAAATAGAATGGTTTTATTCCGGTTCTGCGCTAAATGTCCTTAAATCAAAGACTCAACAATCCTAATAATAAAATTTTTATTTCTAGACAGACAAAATAATGCTGTACTATTAACCAAATTCACTATTAAGTTCTTTATTTTAATCTTTTTAAAATTATACATATTATTCTAATTCTAGTGTGGTGTGGTGAAAAAGTGTTCAAGAAATTTATTCTTTTATAGCGGATGCGATGTTAGGAAAAATTGCCAGAAAATTAAGGATTCTAGGATTTGATACAATTTATATCTTAGATAAAGAAGACAGTGAAATATTAGATATACTAATTCAAACAAAAAGAATTTTACTAACAAGCGATAAAGAATTATTTCATAGAGCTAAAAAATATAATTGTCAATCAATATTTATAAATAAAAATACAGAAATAGAAAATTTAGTAGCTATTTTTAACAACTTGGCAATAAAATTTATAGATATTAAACTAAATTGTTTTCGTTGTTCCATTTGTAACACCAAGCTTAATACTATAGAAGATCCAAATACAATAAAAAATGAAGTTCATCGGAAAGTATTCGAGAATAATGCAATATTTTATAGATGTTATAGATGTAATAAATTGTACTGGTCGGGAAGCCACATTAAAAGTATATCTTTATTGATAGAAAAAATTAATAAACTTTTATAATTTAAATTAGGTATACTTTCTTAGATTAAATAATCAATCCTTGAAAGAGATTATCCGTAAATTTTAGGACAGAAACTTTTATCATATCCTTTGTTAATAAGTAATAAAGATAAATGACTTTTAACACGAAAGAGAATCAAACACATTAATAACAACAATAATTAAAACTAAAGACCAAAAATACTAATAAATTATAGTTTTGAAAACTGTTATTGAAAATTCTAAATAGGAAAATCTTAATAATCTTTTTTATACTAATTGTGCTAATGTATAAAAAATCTCTTGATTCAAGTATATTTTCTAATCCTGTCAATTATGTTCCCAAGGCAATTTTTTTTACAAAAGGTAAAGGAGTACACAAGGATTATTTAACAAGTTTTGAGCTTGCATTAAGGGATGCTAGAATTTCAGACTTAAATTTAGTAACAGTTTCAAGTATTAAGCCTCCACAATGTAAAATAATTAGTATTCAAGAGGGTCGAAAATATCTTTTACCTGGTCAAATTACATTTGCGGTAATGGCTAGATCATCAACCAATGAACCCAATCGACTTATTGCCTCTTCTATAGGCTTAGCATATCCTGCCGATAATGATCAATATGGCTATCTTTCTGAACATCATTCCACAGGAGAAACTGCACAAAAAGCTGGCGATTATGCGGAGGACATGGCTATGGAAATGCTAGCTACTATAATGGGATTACCAAATGATTCTTCATTGACATGGAATGAAAAGAAAGAAGAATGGAAGTTATCTGGAAAAATTTACA
>OCZS010000557.1_pt1 | contig 12414 bp, 12 predicted proteins | sample 1539071 | NCBI WGS metagenome assembly OCZS01 (sample SAMEA3113584, study PRJEB22503) | soil metagenome | reverse complement strand
ACGGCCTTGTCGTAGTCGCCGTCGGCCTCGGTCAGGGCCTTCTTGCAGTCCATCATGCCGGCGCCGGTGGCGTCGCGGAGACGCTTGACGTCGGCTGCGGTGAAGGCAGGCATGTCTCTTCCTTCTGGTGTCGAGTACGTGGTGCGGACGGCGGGGCCGTCAGCCGTTCTGGGCGCCCTGGGTGCCGGTGTTGGTGTCGCCGGTGGCGGGCACGCCCTCGACCGGGGCGACCTCGGCCGCGGTGACCTCGGCCGGCTGGGCCGGGGTCTCGGGCAGCGGGGTGGCCTCGGTCTGCGCCGCGGCGTCCCCACCGGTGAGGAGCTCGCGCTCCCAGTCGGCCAGAGGCTCGTCGCCACCGATGACGGGCTCGGCGGCCTCGCCGCGGCCGGCGTCGGCCTGCGCGGCGGAGCGGGCCATGAGCCCCTCGGCGACGGCGTCGGCGATGACCCGGGTCAGCACCGTGATGCTGCGGATCGCGTCGTCGTTGCCCGGGATCTTGTAGTCGACCTCGTCGGGGTCGCAGTTGGTGTCGAGGATCGCGACGACCGGGATGTTCAGCTTGCGGGCCTCGCCGACGGCGATGTGCTCCTTCTTGGTGTCCACGATCCAGATGGCGCTGGGCACCTTCTGCATGTCGCGGATACCGCCGAGGCTGCGCTCGAGCTTGGCCTTCTCGCGGCTGAGGACCAGCTGCTCCTTCTTGGAGAGGCTGACCAGGGCGCCGGTCTGCTCGAGGTCCTCGAGCTCCTTGAGGCGCTGCAGACGCTTGTGCACGGTCTGGAAGTTGGTGAGCATGCCGCCCAGCCAGCGCTGGTTCACGTAGGGCATGCCCACGCGCGTGGCCTGCTCGGCGACGACTTCCTGCGCCTGGCGCTTGGTGCCGACGAACAGGATCGAGCCGCCGTGGGCGACCGTCTGCTTGACGAACTCGTAGGCGTTGTCGATGTACCCCAGCGTCTGCTGCAGGTCGATGATGTAGATGCCGTTGCGCTCGGTGAAGATGAATCGCTTCATCTTCGGGTTCCAGCGGCGGGTCTGGTGCCCGAAGTGCACGCCGCTGTCGAGCAGCTGCTTCATGCTGACGACTGCCATTGCAGCCTCTCTCGCTTGCGCGCGGCCGGGGGCCGCGCTTCTCGGTTCGTCGCGGGCACCGGGTGGTGCACCGCCCTGGCGTCCGGCCGCGCCACACCCCCGGCGGTTGCCCGTCGGGACCGAGGTGGCGACTGCCCCGCCTGATGCGGCGGGTAGAGGACACGCGAAGTCGACCCGTCGGAACGGGCCGCACCGGACAGCATACGCGACGGCGGGAGGCGTCCTCCCCGTCGTCCGGGCCGTCCACAGCTCACCCGGGCACCGGTCCAGCGGCACCGCCGGCAGGCAGGGTCCGTCTCGTGCGAGTCCGCGTCCTGGTCCTCCTGCTGCCCGTCCTCCTCCTGCTGCCGCCCGCCTCCGCCGGGGCTCTGCCGGCCCCGTCCCCCGTGCCGGCGGGGCTCCTCTGGGCGGCGCCCCTGGACGGTGCGCTGACGGTCCCGCGTGCCTTCGAGCGGCTGCCCCACCCGTACGCGGCCGGGCACCGCGGCGTCGACCTGCGGGGCGTCCCGTTCGGCCCGGTGCTCGCTGCCGGCGACGGGACCGTCGTGTTCGCCGGCATGGTCGCCGGCCGCCCGGTGGTGAGCATCGACCACGCCGACGGGTTGCGGACCACCTACGAGCCGGTCGAGCCCTCCGTCGCCGCCGGCCTGCAGGTGCGGCGCGGCTCCCCCATCGGCACGCTGGCGATCGGCCACGCCGGCTGCCCGGTCCAGGCGTGCCTGCACTGGGGGCTGCGCCGGGGCGAGACCTACCTGGACCCCCTGCTCCTCCTCCGCCCGCCGCGGGTCCGGCTGCTCCCCCTCGGTATGCCGTCCGGCTACGGGCGGACCGGTGCCGCCCTGTCGATCGCCGCGAGAGCCGCGTCGACCGCCGATCTCGAGGCGTTGCTCAGCGGCAGCCGCACGTCCGGCGTCGGCACCCTGCCCTGGGCGTGCAGGACACCCTTGATGACGGCGGGGTTCGGCTCGGCGAACAGCGCCAGCACCAGCGGCAGGAGGTCCTTGGCGAGAGCGCGGGCGTCCCCGACGCGGCCGGCCAGCCCGTCGTCGATCATGCGGACGAAGTCCGACGTGCGGATGTGCGCGGCAGCGGCGATCGCACCGGCACCGCCCATCAGGACCATGGGCAGCAGGTACGCGTCGTCCCCACCGAGGACCGCCCAGGAGGGCGGCGCGTCGGCCAGCAGCCGCAGCGTCTCGGCGTCGATGCCGCCGACGGCCTGCTTCACGCCCGCGACGTTCGGGTGGGCGGCGAGCTCGAGCAGCGAGTCGACCCGGAGGCCCCGCCCCGTGCGGTAGGGGACGTTGTAGAGGACCAGCGGCACCGGGGAGCGTTCGGCGACCGCGGTGAAGTGGGCGACGATCCCGGCCTCGGACGGGCGCACGTAGTACGGCACCACTGCCAGCGACGCGACCACGCCGGGCACGTCGCCGAGCCGTTCGTGCCGCGCGATCGTCGTCCGGGTGTCGTTGGTGCCCGCTCCGACGATCAGCTGCCCACCCTTGTCGGCGCACACCCGCGCGCACGCGGCCACGATCTGGCCCCGCTCGGTGTCGTCGAGCGCCGACGCCTCACCGGTCGTGCCGAGGGCGACGATGCCCGCGACACCCGCGTCCAGGGCTTCGGCGGCGAGGCGTTCGACGCATGCCACGTCGACGCGCCCCGCCTCGTCGAACGGGGTGACCAACGGGACGAAGACGCCCTGGAGCGTTCGCTGACCGGGCACACCCCGACGCTAGCGGCCGGAGCTCCGCATGTCGTCAGGCGATGTCGGCGAGCTTGGTGCGCAGGTGCAGCACGGCCTTCGTGTGCAGCTGGCAGATGCGGCTCTCGGTCACGCCGAGGACCCGCCCGATGTCGGCGAGCGTGAGGCCCTCGAAGTAGTAGAGGCTGACCACGACCTTCTCCCGGTCGGGCAGCTGCTCGACGGCCCGGGCGAGGAGCTGGCGGGCCTCGCCGTGCTCGGCCATGGCCTGCGGATCGAGGGCGCTGGAGTCCTGCAGCGTGTCGCCCAGGCTCGGGGCCCCGCCGTCGTCGTCGGTGAGCAGCTCGTCGAGGGCGACGACGTTGACCAGGGACAGCTGGCCGAGGAACTTGCGGATGTCCTCGACGTCCATGTCCATCTCGTCCGCGACCTCTTCGTCGGTCGGGGTGCGGTGCAGCCGCGCCTCGAGCTCGGCGACGGTGCGCTCGAACTGGCGGGCCTTCATGCGCACCGACCGCGGGATCCAGTCGGTGTTGCGCAGCTCGTCGATGATCGCGCCGCGGATGCGGGCCATCGCGTAGCTCTCGAACTTCACCTCGCGGGTGGGCTCGAACCGGGTGATCGCGTCGATCAGGCCGAAGGTGCCGTAGGAGACCAGGTCGGCCTGCTCGACGTGCGCCGGCAGGCCGCTGCCGACCCGGCCCGCGACGTACTTCACCAGCGGTGCGTAGTGGAGGATCAGCCGGTCACGCAGGGACGGGTCGCGGTCGGCGACGTAGTCGGCCCACAGCTCCGCGAGGAGGGCGTCGGCGTCCTGGGTCGCGTCGGCGTCGTACTCGTCGAGCCGGTGGATGGTGGCCTCAGGCACGTCGCGCTCCTCGGTACTGGTGGTCGGTCCTGCCCTGTGGGTCCCGCCCCGTCGGGGCCACTCCCACTCCGTATCGGCAGGCGTCCACCCTCTCAGGCCCTGGGATGCGCTTGCGCGTGGACCGCACGGAGGCGCTCGACCGTCACGTGCGTGTAGATCTGGGTCGTCGCGAGGCTAGCGTGACCGAGCAGTTCCTGGACCGACCGCAGGTCGGCGCCGCCCTCCAGCACGTGGGTGGCGGCGGAGTGCCGCAGGCCGTGCGGGCCGATGTCCGGGGCGCCCTCGGTCCCGGCGACGGCGGAGTGCACCGTGCGCCGGACCTCGCGCGGGTCGAGGCGGCGTCCGCGGGCGCCGAGGAGCAGCGCCGGCCCCGACCCGGGCGTGGCCAGCGCGGGACGACCGCGGGTCAGCCAGGCGTCGAGGGCCCGCTCGGCGGGGACGCCGTACGGGACGCTGCGCTCCTTGCTGCCCTTGCCCAGGACCCGCAGCAACCGGCGGCCGCGGTCGACGTCGTCGACGTCCAGGCCCACCAGTTCGCTGACGCGGATGCCGCTGGCGTAGAGCAGCTCCAGCACGACCGCGTTGCGCAGGCCGACGGGTTCCTCCGCGCCGGCGGTCGACTCGACGACCGCCTTCGCCTGCTCGGGCGCGAGCACGCCGGGGAGGGTGCGGTGCGCCTTGGGGCTGACCAGCCGCAGTCCGACGTCGTCCGGCGTGAGGCCGGCCCGGCGCAGCCAGGCGGTGAAGGAGCGCGCGGAGGCGGCATGGCGGGCGATGGTGGCTCGGCTGTGCCCGCGGGTGCGCCCCTGCGCCAGCCAGCTGCGTAGGGCCGCGAGGTCCAGGTCGTGTGCCTGCGCACCGCCCCGCCGGGCCAGGTGGTCGAGCAGGGCGACGGCGTCGGTCACGTAACCGCGGACCGTGTGGGCGGACAGGTCGCGCTGGGTGCGCAGGTGGTCCTCGTAGCCCTCGAGCGCGGCCGCGAGCGGAGCCGGAAGGGCCGCGCGCACGTCCGCGGTCCCCTCGGTCACCCGCGAACCGTGCGACGACGCGCTCCGCCCGTCAAGCCGCCGCGCCGACCTCGTCGTGCTCGTGGACGTGCGGCTGGCCGGTGCTGGCGAGCACCACGACACCGATCGCGGCGACGACGGCGGCCGGCAACCAGACGGCGACCGAGCCGGGCTGCAACTGCTCTCCGAGCAGCGTCCCGGCGGCGGGCACCGCGGCGAGCGGGTCCAGGAGGATGAGCGCCGGGAGCGACCAGGCGAGCGCCCCGCGGGCGTAGGCCTGCTGGCCGGCCACGATGGCGACCAGGGCGACCACGACCGCACCCCACACGGTGAGCCCGGCCAGCGTCTTCGCCCAGCCGTCCTCCCGCAGGCCGCGGACGCCGACGGAGATCAGCACGGCGGCGATGCCCGCGGCGATCCCCGCCGCGCCTCCGCAGGCGACGGCGCCGTGCGCGCCGTGGCCCAGGAGGGTGGCTGCCAGCACCAGCGCCAGGCTCAGGACGACCGCGAACAGCACCTGGAGGTTGGACGGAGGCCCGTGGTCGGCTCCGGCAGCGGGCTGCGCGGCGACGAGGAACACGCCGAGCCCGCCGGTCGTCAGGACGGCGCCGATCAGTTCCAGCCGGAGGGGCGCCTGCCGGGTGCGGACCGCCCGAAGACCCAGGCCGACGACGAGGGTCACGGCGAGGACCGGTTGCACGACCGCGACGGGCGCCACTGCGAGGGCCGCGACCTGGCCGCCGGTTCCCAGGACGGTGGCGGTCTGGCCGAGCATCCACCGCCGGCGCTTGATCAGTCGGCGCGGGCTGAGCGATCCGTTCGACGAGCTCAGCTCGGCCGCCTCGTGCTGCAGCACCGCACCGACGGCGAACAGGACCGCCGCCAGCACAGCGAAGAGCAGGCCGAGGAACGGGTCGCCGGTCTGTTGCTGCTCGGCCGCCTGCACCGTTCAGGTATCCACCCGGAAGCGGCCAGAAGCAAGAGTCCGACGGCCGCCAGAGCCACAGTCCAGGTGGCGGCGTCACCCGCCATCCGGTGCCGATCCCCCGGTCAGGTCGGCCGGCTCCGCTCCCGCCTTCCCGGGCCCTGTGAGCCCGGCGAACTCTCAGGCCTGCGCCTGTGCGTCGAGCTCGACGGCGTAGGACGTGATCGTCGTGACCTGGCCGTCGGCGAACTCGTAGACGTCGCAGGACGAGACGATGCTCTCCGTCCCGTCGGCGTCCACGTACCGGGCGACGACGTCCACGGCGGCGGTCGTCCCGTCGGCGTCCGCGACGACGACGAAGCGGGAGAACGTGGTGGCCGTCGTCGCCAGTTCCGTCAGCGTGGCCTCGCACGTGTCGACGACGGACTGCCGGCCGGTGACGCTCCACTCGCCGACCGCGGTCCAGCGGACGTCGGGCGACAGCGCGGCGTACGCGTCGCGGAACCGGTGGCCGGAGAACGCCTCGGCCGTCTCGCGCGGTGTGGTCATGGCGGGAGCCTGCCAGCGCCGGCCCGGTCACGGGGCCAGCCGCCAGCCGCTGCCGGTCCACTCGACCAGGTCGGCCAGCTCCAATGCCGGGAGCACGCGGAGGACGTCCAGGACGTCGCAGCCGGCGACGGCGGCCAACCGCTCCGGCGTCACGCCGAGCCGGACGGGGCAGGCGTCGAGCACCCGGAGGGCCACGTCGGACAGCCCGTCCCGGGGCGACGACGGTCCCACCACGGGCGGAGCGAGGTCGTCGCCGATCCGCCCCACTGCCTGGATCACCTGCGCCGCCGAGCTCACGAGGACCGCGCGGAGGTCCTCGTCGCGCAGCAGCTCGTGGCAGCCCACGCTCATCGCCGACGTCACTGGGCCGGGCACGACCAGGACCTGACGGCCGAGGTCCTGCGCGCGGCGCGCCGTCGCCTGCGCGCCGGACCGCGCCGCCGCCTCGACCACGACGGTGCCCCGGGTCAGTGCGGCGATCAGCCGGTTGCGGACCAGGAACCGGTGGCGCAGGGGCGCGCAGCCCGGCGGCCACTCGCTGACCAGCAGCCCGTTCTCCGCGATGCGGTGGAACAGTGCGCCGTGGGCGGCCGGATAGGGCCGGTCGACGCCGCAGGCCAGCACGGCCAGGGTCGGCGCCTCCGCCGCGAGGGCTCCGCGATGCGCGGCGGCATCGATGCCGAAGGCCCCACCGGAGACGACGGTCCAGCCGCGCTCCCCCAGCTGGTGCCCGAGCTCGGCCGCCACGTGCTCGCCGTACGCCGTCGAGGCCCGCGACCCCACGATGGCGACCGACCGGTCGACCAGCTCGTCCAGCCGCGACGTGCCGCGCACCCACAGGGCGACCGGCGGGACGGGAGCCTTCGTGCGGTCCGACTGGTGCTTCGGCTCGACCGGCTCGTCGCTCACCGCGAGCGTCAGCGCGTGCAGCGGCAGCGCCGGCCACTCGTCGTCCTCGGGCACGAGCAGCCGGGCACCGCAGCGCTCGGCCCGCGCGAGGTCGGCCAGGGTCGCGTCCTCGTGGGCCCTTGCTCCGACCAGGGACCGGATCCGCTCCGGCGCCTGCCCCGAGCGCAGTCGGCGCACCGCGTCGACCGGGCCGACGTCCTCCACGAAGCGCCAGAAGTCGATCGTCCCCGGCTCCACGGCGCGGCTCAGCCAGGCGCGGGCCCGGCGCAGACCCGCCCTCCCGGCTCCGGCCGCCGCCTCCTCGAGGTCCTCGTCCAGGCTCATGCCGCGGCCCGCTGCAGGCGCATGCCCAGGGCCTCGGCCACCTCGTCGGAGCCCGGCACCGTCCGCCCGGCGAGGTCCGCGAGCGTCCACGCGACGCGCAGCACGCGGTCGAATCCGCGCACCGACAGCGCGCCCCGCTCCAGCGCCCGCTCGGCCAGCCGCAGCGACGCACGCGGCACGGTCCAGCGCTCGCGCAGCAGCCGCCCCGGGATCTGGCTGTTCACCGCGAGCCCCGTCCCGGCCAGCCGCTCCACCGCCGTGGCCCGGGCGGCCGCGACCCGCCGGGCGACCTCCGCCGTCGTCTCGGGCCGGTCGAGCCCGTCGAGCCAGGCCGCCCGGGTGACCGGTGGCAGGTCGACCCGGAGGTCGATGCGGTCGAGCAGCGGCCCGGACAGGCGGGACCGGTAGCGCCGTCGCTCCAGCGGGCTGCAGGTGCAGGCGGTGTCGCCGGCGGCGCTCGCGCACGGACACGGGTTGGCGGCCAGCACCAGCTGGGCGCGGCACGGGAACGTCGCCGACCCGGCGGCCCGCTGGATCGTCACCTGGCCGCGCTCGAGCGGCTGGCGCAAGGTGTCGAGCACCGCCCGGGGGAACTCGGGGGCCTCGTCCAGGAACAGCACCCCGCGGTGGGCCCGGCAGACCGCGCCCGGCCGGATCTGCCCCGAGCCGCCACCGATCAGCGCCGCCATGGTCGCCGAGTGGTGCGGGGCCTCGAAGGTCGGCCGCGTCACCAGCGGCGCCCCGGTCGGGAGCGTGCCGGCGACCGAGTGGATCGCCGTCACCTCCAGCGCCGCCTGCTCGTCCAGCGGCGGGAGCAGGCCCGGCAGGCGTTCGGCCAGCATCGTCTTCCCGGCGCCGGGCGGTCCGGCGAGGAACAGGTGGTGACCGCCGGCGGCCGCGACCTCGACGGCCCGTCGTCCCGCCGCCTGGCCCACGACGTCGCCGAGGTCGGGCGGAGGTGGCGGTTCCGGCACCGGCCCGCGGACGTGGGCGGTCAGGCGCTCGCGTCCGGCGAGGTGGCCGAGGACCTGGCCGAGCGTCGACGCCGCCAGGACCTCGGCGCCGTCCACCAGAGCGGCCTCGTCCGCGTTCGCCGCCGGGACGACGACCTGCGCGTGCCCGGCACGGACCGCGGCCAGCACGGCGGGCAGCACGCCGCGGATGGCCCGCACCGAACCGTCGAGGCCCAGCTCGCCGAGCAGCACGAGCCGGTCCACCGACTCCTGCGGCACGGTCCCCGACGCCGCCAGGACGGCCGCGGCCAGCGCGAGGTCGAACCCGCTCCCCTGCTTCGGCATCGAGGCCGGGGAGAGCCCGATCGTGATCCGCCGCTGCGGGAAGCTGGCGCCGGCGTTCGCGACGGCGGCGCGCACCCGGTCCACCGACTGCCGGACCACCGCGTCGGGGAGCCCGACGAGGGCGACGTGCGGCACCCCGTTGGCCATGTCCACCTCGACCTCGACCATCGCGCCGTGCACCCCGGCCAGGCCCACCGACCAGGTGCGGGCCAGCGTCACAGGAAGGCCGCCCGCAGGTGCGTGACCAGCGCCGGGCGCGAGGAGCGGACGAGCACCCCGACGACGTCGAACCGGAGCTCGGGGGCGTGCTCGTCGTGGGCGGCCAGCCAGCGGTGCGCCAGCGTGCGCAGCCGGCGCTGCTTCGCGGGGGTGACCGCCTCGACCGGGTGCCCGAACCCGACCCCGCGGCGGGTCTTCACCTCGCAGAAGACGAGCGCGTCGCCGTCACGCGCGACGATGTCGAGCTCGCCCTCCCGGCAGCGCCAGTTGCGGTCGAGCAGCCGGAGGCCGGCCGACGCGAGGTAGGCGGCGGCGATGCGCTCGCCGTGGGATCCGAGCTCGTTGCGTGTGGGCACCCACCGACGATCGCCCGGCCGGGCAGGTCAGGGAGGTGTCGTCGTCGATCTGTGGAGAGCGAGGAGGGCTGTGGACGAGCTCAGGGCAGCCGCGGGTTGTCCGGCAGCTCGAGGTCGGGCTTGTCGAGCTCCTCGACGTTGACGTCCTTGAACGTCAGCACCCGGACGTTGCGCACGAAGCGCGCCGGCCGGTACATGTCCCACACCCACGCGTCGGACAGCTTCAGCTCGAAGTAGACCTCGCCACCGGCCTCCCGGACCTGCAGGTCGACCGAGTTGGCCAGGTAGAACCGCCGCTCGGTCTCCACCACGTAGGTGAACTGGCGGACGATGTCCCGGTACTCGCGATAGAGCTGCAGCTCCATCTCGGTCTCGTACTTCTCGAGGTCCTCTGTGCTCATCGAACGTCTCCGGGCACTGGGCTCATGCAGCCATCATCGACCATGCCGACCTCGGTGGTTACCTGGAGGCCCCGCGCGGCGTACGCGTCGCGGGCGCTGCGCACGTTCACGAAGCGCATGCGGTGCTCGGGGCAGGGGCCGTGCCGCTCGAGGGCTGCGCTGTGGACGTCGGTGATGTAGCCCTTGTGACCGGCGAAGTCGTACTCCGGCCACTGCTCGTGCAGCTCGAGCATCATCCGGTCCCGGGTGACCTTCGCGAGCACCGATGCCGCCGCGACGCACGCCGCGACGCGGTCGCCCTTCCACACGGCGAGCCCCGGCCGGGTGAGCCCCGGCACCGGGAAGCCGTCGGTCAGCACGTAGTCCGGCGACGGGTCCAGGGCGGTGACCGCCCGTCGCAGGGCCTCGATGTTGGTCACGTGCATGCCGCGCTCGTCGAGCTCCCCGACCGGGATGACGACGACCGACCAGGACTGCGCCCGGGCGACGACCTCGTCGTACACCCGCTCGCGGGCCGCCGCGGTCAGGAGCTTGGAGTCCGCCAGCCCGGGCACGCGGCCGCGGCGTCCGGACGGGAGCACGCAGGCGGCGGCCACGAGCGGACCCGCGCACGCGCCGCGGCCGGCCTCGTCCGCGCCGGCGATCACCTCGAACCCGCGGCGCCGCAGCGACCGCTCCATGTCCCAGAGCGAGTCGGGACGGTCGTCGTCGGCGATCGTGCGCCGGGACCGCACGGCCGGGCTCGGGACGGGGTGGGTGGTTCGCGCTGCCATCGCCGTCCGACACTACGACGGTCCGGCGACGCTCCGGCCACCGACACCGCCCGGAACGGCAGAACGGGCCGACCCCCGAGGGAGTCGGCCCGAACTGCTGCGAGAAGGCGCCGGGATCAGATCTCGGCGAGCCCCATGTCGGAGCCGGCGAGGTCGGCGTCGGACGTCGGGACGGCACCCAGGCCGTGGGCGCCACAGGTGCACCCGGGCTGGCGGTTGGACAGCACCAGCGAGACCGCGTGCGCCCGGTCGCGGGCACCCAGCTTGCGCAGGATGGCCTTGACGTGGGACTTGACGGTGTCCTCGCTGATGAAGAGGTTCCGCCCGATCTGCCGGTTGGACTGACCCAGCAGCAGCTCGTCCAGCACGTCGGACTCGCGCCGGGTCAGCGGCACCTCCGGCGCGAAGGGCTTCGCGGCCGGCACGGCGGACGGCTCGACCCGGCGGATCTGCGGGTCGACGACGGTCCGGCCGGCGCGGGCGGCCAGGATGGCCCAGCCGAGCAGGGTCGGCGAGGTGTTGATCATCAGGTAACCGCGGACACCGGCGGCGAGCGCCTCGTTCACGACCGAGGGGTCCTCGGAGGTGGCGAGGGCGACGATCGCCACGCGGGGGAAGCGGCGCCGCAGGTCGCGGCAGGCGTTGACGGTCGCCGCGCGGCCGGAGCCGAGCTCGACGACGACCGCATCGGGGCGGGCCGACTCGACCAGCGTGAGGGCGCGACGCAGTTCGCCGGGCGTACCCACCGACTGCATGCCGGCCGTCTCGTTGATCATGCTGACCAGCCCGCGACGCAGGACGGGCGCGTCGGCGAGGAGGAGCACGCGGGTGACCCCACGCGCATTGCTCGCCATAGGTGCAGACACAACTGACTCCGTTTCGACTCCGGGAACTTGCAATGTCTCCATCGGAAGGGTGAAACGGTTGCTTGAATACTTTCTCGACAATTTCTCGATTGGTATCCGAGACGGCGCAATGGCGTTGTCGCCATCACCCGCGCAACGCGGGAAAGGGAGCCCGCAGGGCATGCGGCGACGGCCGCGCCGGTCAGCGGCAGGACGAGCGCTGCTCAGTCGTCGGAGAGGCGCCGGCGCCGCAGCCAGGCCGTGATCGGCAGCGCGGCGCTCAGCCCGATCGCCCAGGGTGCCGCCGTGGACGCCGTCACCTGCGAGGCGTCGACGCCGGACGGGTCGACGGCGGCCGCCTCGGTGCCCTGGATGTCCGGCGAGCCGAGCAGCCCGAACCGGCTGACCGGCCAGACGATCACCGCGGCCTTGCCGATGACGTCGTCCACACCGATCGTGCCGCCGTAGCGGTCACCCACGTGCGACCGGGAGTCGGCCGACGCCGAGCGGTGGTCGCCCATCACCCAGAGACGCCCCTCCGGGACGATCACCGGCCCGAACGCGCGGCTCTCCATCGGGGTGTTCTCGAAGATGTAGGGCTCGTCGAGGGGTTCGCCGTCGACGGTCACCCGGCCCTCGGCGTCGCAGCACTGCACCTCTTGACCCTCGACGCCGATCACGCGCTTGACGAAGTCGTCCTCGCTCGGCGGCGCCACGCCGACGGTGCGGCCCAGCCAGAGCATCCCGCCGGAGAACCAGTTGGTCGGCTGGGCGACGGAGACCTCGGGCGTCCAGGTGTCGGGCCCCTTGAAGACGACGATGTCGCCCGGCTCGGGTTCACCGAACCAGTAGGGCACCTTGTTCACCAGGACGCGGTCACCGGTGCATCCCGTGCAGCCGTGCAGCGTCTGCTCCATCGACCCGGACGGGATGAAGAACGCCTGCACGAAGAAGGTCTTGACGACGACGGCGAGCACGAACGCGATGAGCAGGAGGACGGGCAGCTCGCGCAGCAGCGAGCCCTTCTTCGCGGTCCTGTCCCGCCGGCCGCGGCGGAACCGGCCGGCCGATCCGCTGCCGCTGGATTCGTCGTCCCGCTGAGGGCCGGTGTCCCCCCGGTCATCCCCGGGAACGACATCGGCG
>OCZS010000556.1_pt1 | contig 12420 bp, 10 predicted proteins | sample 1539071 | NCBI WGS metagenome assembly OCZS01 (sample SAMEA3113584, study PRJEB22503) | soil metagenome | reverse complement strand
ATTTTAATTATCCCTGGTGTTAGCAGCAATATTATATGCCTTGTAGACAAGATGTGCAGTTACAAAAATCAACTTATTCTATTCTGCTGAGCATAAAGTCAATCATCAAGCTTGGACCTACGAACAGCAAAAATATTACTTTTCGCAACGCTAGCAAAAAGACCTAACTCACAAAAATAATCCTAGAAAAAGAAGAAAAAAGGCTCTGCTTACCTTGAAGCCATTGCGATTCTTTCTTGCTCATGCTTTTTCTTGATCGCGTGGCTTGCCATGTCGTTATTTGCAGCCAGAAGGATTTCCTTAGCAAGTGCCTCTTCTATGGTCTGCAGGCTTGAATACGTCGATTCCCTTACACCTTCTGCAATAAAGCGAAGTGCAAGGTCGACTCTGCGCAGCGGAGCTACATCAACCGATACATGGTAGACAACGCCACCATAAACGATGCGAGTTGTGTCCTCGTTTGGTGAAGAGTTCTCGATTGCTCTTACCAGCAAATCTACAGGGTTCTTGCCAGTTTCAAGGTATATGATTTCAAATGCTGTTTTGATAATGTTGAGCATCTTTGCCTTCTTGCCACCCATTCTGCCGGTATTCTTCGCATACTTTTTGCCAAAGTGCATCATCTTGTTTGCCAGACGCTCGACAATATTGACCTCTGCTTTCTTCAAGCGCTGGTGTTCATGCCTACCAAACGTGACTGGGAAGACGGCTGGCTTTAGGTTAATGACAGATTTGAGGCCGGGATCGTTTATTTCGATATTGCTCAGGTCCCACCTGTGAAACAGTTGGATGTTTACCTGCTCCTTCCCGCTCATCTTCTCGGCTTCTCCTTTCTTCCACGGACAAGTTCATTCAACGAGACACCATTGACTTTGAATACCTGCCACCTGACGCCCGGTATGTCGCCCATTGCTCCGCCCATCGAACCTCCGATACCCCCAATAATTACCTCGTCGTGTTCATCGACAAAGTTAAGAGCGCCGTCCCTTGGTAAGAAGGCAGTAACGGACTTGCCATTCTTTATCAGCTGAACCCTGACGCACTTGCGTACAGCAGAGTTGGGCTGCTTCGACTCAATGCCAACCTTTTCCAATACTATTCCTCTTGCCTGTGGCGCACCTTCTAGAGGATTTGCCTTCTTGTCAAGCATGAGCATCCTTCTCTTATAATATTTTTCTGACCACCGACCACGGCTCTTTTTTACCTTAAGAACCCTGCCTGCGAACAGACCTAGTGGAGATTTACCCATTCATATCACCTTATTACTACTATTCCCCTGCTCAGGACCAACTATTAACACATTGGATATTTGGAAGTATCGCTTCGCAAGAAGCCTTGCCTTCTCTGCATTCCTACCTTCTCGTCCTACTACGGCTCCTTTTTTCCTGGGATCAACTGTGACAACTGCCTGCTTTGTCCCGTCACCTCTTTCGGATATCTTAACATCATTTATCATATCAGCATTGAGCATATTGCGGATGAACTCTGCAGGATCATCAGAAAATTCAACAAGTTCTATCTTTTTTGCAACCATGTTTTGCAGCTGTTTGATTGTAGAGCCGCCCTTGCCAATGGCAAGCCCCATCTGGCCTTTATTTACAACGAAAATAACGCGGTCCATTTTGTCGTCGACAATGCAGTCTCTTGCTGTTGCGCTTGTGATGCTTTGGAAGAGGGACATTAAGCCCAGCTCATCAGAAGTAAGCTTAATCTCAGTCATTTTCACTGCGTCCCTATACGGAGGAGGTATAATGCAAAAGATGATGGAGACGGCAACAATAAATCATTCTCACAACTCAATTTATATCTCACATATACCTTTTGTATTACTTGTCCTTTTTTTCTGATACTATGGCGCTTATTTCGTCTGCTGTCCCGCTCTTGATTGCTACGGTAGTGATTCTGAAAGGCTTATTACAGAGCTTACCCAGCTGCACGGAAGTGCCGGAATAGTCATAGATTGGGACATTGGTAGACTTGGCCTGCTCTTCTAGTTTTTTTCGGTATTCAGGGTCGATGGACTTACTGACAATTATCAGCTTCGAGCCTTTGACTGACTGCAATACTTCCTTGACGCCACTCTTGTACTTGTCGGCGGCTATTGCATTCTTAATCACTTTTTCCAGTGTTCTCATTGTCCTTCACCTTCATATACAGGTCTACCATTCCAGTGCCGACAGGTACAGTAGCACCTACTATAACGTTTTCTGTCACTCCCCTCAATGTTTCAACCTGTCCTTCAAGTGAAGCTTTGGCAATTGTTGGCACAGTGATTTCAAATGCAGCCCTTGCAAGAACTGATGTCTTAGTTCCTGCAATGCCATGTCTGCCTATCTGTTGCAGGTGTCCCTTTGATGTCATAAGGTCAGCCACAAGCATGATGTGCCGTGTATCTACCTCCAGCCCCTGCTCTTCAAGCGTATTTGTGATCTCTTTGACAAGCGCAGTTCTTGCGGCTTCAATGCCAAGCATTTGCCAGATCTCATAAACATTGTTTGTCGTAGTTCTGGTAGTATCTACGCCATCTACTGCCATTACCTTTGCAAGGTTAGAGCCGGCTGTCTGTATGACCCATTCTTCATCTTGCTTGACTATTGTTACACGCTCAATGTCGGTTACACCCTTTACACGCGTGTTGAGTAGCTTGCTCTTGAGTGTGAGCAGTGTCTGCGCATCAGGCTCGTCTGGAACCGTTAGTTTGATAAAGAGCTTGTTTTCGTTTGGCTTGATGCTGTACTTCTTCTTTGAAGTCTCAAGTACTTCTTGCACGTCGGCAAAAGTGCATCCTCGTTCTGCCAGCTTTGCCTCAGATAGATGGAATGTCAATATGCCGCTATAGTCAGTCTCTGTCCTGTCAACAAGATCGCCTATCTGAGTGAACAGTATTTCCCTTGCTACTTCAAGGGCCTTTTCCCTCGACACTCTGTGGCTCTCGTCAAGGTAAATATCCATCGTGGGTGTGACTGGCTTTTTTCTTGCATCTACAAGCTCAATCAGCCTTGGAAGGCCAAGCGTCACGTTTCTCTCTTTAACACCGGCAAAGTGGAATGTCCTGAGCGTCATCTGGGTTCCCGGCTCACCTATAGACTGTGCTGTCACTACACCGACTGCCTCTCCTGGCTCTGCAAGCGCCCTATCAATAAGATCAAGCACCTTCTTCATCACTTTTTCAACACCATCTTTGCTGAGTCTGTTCTCAAGGAGCGCCTTTTCCAGATTAGCCCTCATCCTCGGGTTGAGGCTTCCGGCATATTTTGAAATTATGTCCTTCGTGACATCCTCAATAGCTTTGCGTCCTTCATCAACAATTGATTCAGCTTCAATGAGCCTTGAGATATTGACAGCCTCGCCATGGTCGCTCTTCGCAGGGTCAATGCCGTCCTCGCCATACAAATACTCCACAATGTTGCCGTGAGGGTCGCGTACGGTATGATCATATTCAATCTTTAGGTGCTCAAGTGCGTTGATCAATCTCCTCTGCATGTAGCCAGACTGTTGGGTTCTCACGGCAGTGTCTACAAGGCCTTCCCTTCCGCCCATTGCGTGAAAGAAGAACTCAAGTGGAGACAGACCATCGCGGTAGTTTGACTTGACAAAGCCCTTTGCATCAGGGTTAGTTTCATTTGGCTTAAAATGTGAAAGCGCTCTGTTGTGATAGCCCTTCTGGATTCTCTTGCCTCTGATCGATTGCTGTCCTAATGCCGCAGTCATTTGGCCGATGTTGAGTGTCGACCCTCTTGCACCTGTAGATGCCATGATTACACCTGAGTTCTCGTTGGGGAATGCCCTGTCGGCGGTCCTGCCAGCGCGATCACGGGCACGGGACAGTTCATTTACAACGTACAACTCTAACGCTTCTTCCCCAGACAGACCCCTTGTTAGCGGGAGTGTGCCTTCATTGTACTGCTGTATCAACTCGTAGACCTTTTCATAGGTCCTTTGGATGATGTCGCTGATGCCCTGTCGGCTCTCTGGCGGCAGCCACAGGTCAGAGTACCCATAGCTAAATCCTCTATGGGTGATGTATGTCTTAAGCATGGTAAGTATTGAGTCAAGGAACTTTCTTGCCGCATCTGTGCCATAGTCCTTGGCGATCCTGTGAAGCACGCTGTCCGGCTCTTCGGCACCAATCGATGCCTTGTCGATGACACCGCTGATAAGCTCACCGTTCTTTATGACTACATCCTTGCCTTCTCCCTTTGCGGCCTTGTTCCACTTTGAGGTGATGATAAAATTAAAGTCCTTTGGCAGGAAGAGTGAGAACAGCTGCCTGCCGGAGTACCTCTTTTGGCCGTCCTCGGTGGTTATCAGCGGCTCGGGTAGTGGCCCATGATAGCCACCTAGCATAGCGAGTTATCGCTGGTAAGCATGAATGCACCAGTAATAAAGTCTCTGATGCCACCGATGATAGGGCCGCCATACCTTGGTGAGATCAGTTGATCTTGCACCTTCATAAGAAGCGTTGCTTCAGCCCTGGCTTCTTCGCTCTGTGGGACATGAAGGTTCATTTCATCTCCGTCAAAGTCAGCGTTGTATGGTGGACAGACTGCAGGATGCAGCCTGAATGTACGGTAGGGCAGCACCTTAACGCTGTGGGCCATAATCGACATTCTGTGGAGTGAAGGCTGCCTATTGAAAATGACAATGTCGCTGTCTGCCAGATGCCGCTCTACAATGTAGCCAAGGGCAAGTGAATCAGCTATTGCTTTCCTATCGGTAACATAATCGAGTCTAATCTTGACTCCATCCGGCCTAATGATATAGTTTGCTCCGGGATATGTATTAGGACCGTTCATCACTAACCCTTTGAGCCGCTCTAAGTTCCATTGCGAAACTGTTTCTGGTATAGTGAGCTTCTTTGCAACATCTACCGGTACGCCGACATCAGATATTGTAAGGTTAGGGTCAGGTGAAATCACAGTTCTGCTTGAAAAGTCAACACGCTTGCCTGAAAGTGAGCCTCTGAATCTTCCTTCCTTGCCCTTCAATCTCTGTGTAAGAGTCTTAAGTGGCCGGCCAGACCTGTGATGGGCCTGTGGAATGCCAGAAACTTCGTTGTCAAAGTACGTCGTAACATGGTACTGTAGTAGGTCGACTAGGTCCTGTACGATAAGTGGAGGAGTTCCTGCTTCTTTGCTTTCCTTGAGGCGCTGGTTGACCCTGATGATATCGACAAGCTTGTGAGTTAGGTCGTCTTCTGACCTAATGCCTGTCTCCAGAATGATCGAGGGTCTAACAGTCACCGGCGGTACCGGCAGCGTTTGCAGCACAAACCACTCCGGCCTTGCTGTCTTGGGGTCATACCCAAGCAGTGTCAGGTCGTCGTTAGGAATATGGCTCAGCCTTTCGCGGATAGTGATTGGAAGCAGTCTGTTTTCGCCAGCATCAGTCCGCTCAACAAATATCGTCGGTTTCGTAAATATCAAGTCATACTGCTCTTTGCCGCAGTGCGGGCAGGTCTTGACCTTCTTGGCCCGCTCAATAATATCATCTTTGATGTTTTCAAGTGTAATTACTGCATATGCCGCCTTTGTGTCGCGGATCGATTTGTAGTGTGCAAGTTCTTCTCCATCAAGCTTGATCCTGTTGCATGATCGGCAGGTTATCAAGAGCAGCTTATGAATATCATCTACAAAAGCGATGTGGAGCACTGGCTCTGCTAGCTCGATGTGTCCAAAATGCCCGGGGCATTTCGCAGAAGTATTTCCACAAGTGGCACACTTTTGGCCAGGCTCTAGCGTGCCCAACCTGTTGTCCATCAAGCCGCCTTGCACTGGCATTCCGTCTTCGTCATATGTTTCAGGCGCAGTGATCTCAGCTACTGAGAACTTGCGCACTTCAGTTGGTGACCATACGCTAAACTTTATTCCACCAAGGATTTTTGCAGATTCTTCCATCATTGTATCTCTACACCTTCTCCTTTACAAGTAGCCTCGGCGCGACATTGAGGCTCATCATTTCCTGCAACAGCAGTTTGAACGCGTATGCAATCACTACAGATGATATCTTGGCTTTTTCCCCACACACACGACAGATGTATCTGCGCTGTTTGACGTCATAGTACGCCAGTAAGCCACAACGCTCACAGACATTTACTTCAGCCTTGTCTGATTCTTCTAGCAGCCTGTCCTTGAGCATCATAGATGCACCATATGCGATAAGACAGTCTCGCTCCATTTCTCCAAATCTCAATCCGCCGCCACGTGCCCTGCCCTCAGTTGGCTGCTTTGTCAACATCTGAACTTGACCTCTGGCGCGGCTATGGATCTTGTCGGCAACCATGTGATGCAATTTCTGGTAATAAACGACGCCTATATAGACATCTGCTGGAAATCTTCGTCCAGTCCTGCCGTCATACATCACTTCCTTACCTGAATATTTGAAGCCGTAATGCTCCATTGCACCCTTAATGTCGTCTAGCTTTTCTCCAAGAAAAGCCGAGCCGTCGGCTATTTTGCCGCGGAGTGAAGCGGCCTTGCCGCCAAGCGATTCCATGAACTGGCCGACGGTCATCCTCGATGGAAATGCATGCGGGTTGATCATGATATCGGGCACAATGCCATCCTCAGTATATGGTAGGTCTTCTTGGTTGACTAGCATGCCGACAACTCCTTTTTGGCCATGCCGTGAGGCGAACTTATCACCAATCTCTGGGATTCGCATGTCGCGAACTCTAATTTTGTACATCTTGCCGCCTTCAACTGACTGAGTCACAATGACTGTGTCAACTACACCGTTTTCTGACGGCCTGACGCCGACTGAAGTGTCTCGCCTGTATGGGCCTTTGACCTCAAACTCCTTGTATTCTTCCATGAACCTTGGCGGCGATGTTCTACCAATTAAGATGTCTCCTCCGTTCACCACTGCCTCGTGCATTATCGCGCCGTCCTGCTCAAGCAGACGGTACGCCTTCTCGCCTCTGTAGCCCCGAATATTGGCATCGGGTGGTGGTACTTCAAAATTATCTTTCATCCCGCCGGGATACTGCTTTGCTTCTGCCTCGTAAATCCTATAAAAGAATGTCCTGCCAAGTCCTCTATCTACTGATGCTTTGTTGAACACCACCGCGTCTTCTATGTTGTAGCCTTCAAACGGGAGCACAGCGACGACGCAATTTTGTCCTGTAGGACGGTCTTCAAGACCAAGTAGATTAATCGCCTTTGTGCTCACTACGGGCGTTTGCGGATAGAGCATAAAGTGTTGCCTGACGTACGTGCTTGCATTCATCAATGGCGTAGAAAAACCAAGGCTTTGCTTTGCCATCGCACTTTCGTAGGTGTTCCTTGGTGACTGATTGTGCTCGGGATATGGAATGATCGAAGCTCCCACACCCAAGATGGCAGATGGGAATATCTCTAGATGAGTGTGCTGGGGCTCTATTTTCTTTGGATCAATTGCGACATAGCAGTTCTCCTCCTCGTTTGCGTCTACCAGCTCGATCATACCCATATAGATGAGGTCATTCCAAGAAAGGAACTTCTTCGATATCTTCTCAATTACCTCATATGTCACAAGCGGTCTGCCGTCTCTAATTACTACAAGCGATCTCAGCACCCTGCCAGCGTTGCAGCTAATGTAAAGGCGTTTTGTGGCATTGAGGTTTTGCGAACTGTAAAGGTATATGCCGACATGGGGATGGATCTTGCCCGATCTCCTCATAGACCTAAGTGTGTCGGCAAGATGTTCTCCCTTCTCAATATAGCCGATAAGCCGGCCGTCGACGAACACCCTTGTGCCTGACTTCCGCAGAGCCTGGTCGACGTCATCTACGCTCTGTATTCCCAGCTCATACAGCTTTTCTGTAATTTCGGCGTTCTGGATGTTGACCGAAATTATAGCTGATAGCGCAAGATTCTTGACAAGGCCGCAGTTAGAGCCCTCAGGAGTCTCTGCTGGGCATATTCTGCCAAAGTGCGTTGCATGCAGGTCTCTTGCCTCAAAATTAGGCTGGCTCCTACTAAGAGGGGACTGGATCCTTCGCAAATGCGAAATAGTCGACATATAGTTTGTCCTATCAAGTAGCTGTGTCACGCCTACCCTGCCCCTACCCCAGTTGCCTGTTGCAATGGCGTTGTTTAGCTTATCTGACACAATGCCAGGTCTGACAGCTGCAGCGACGGCGTTGATGCCACGCTTTTGGCCTGAACGCTCCAGCTGATACTTCATATCGCGTATCAAATTGCGAAAGGCAGTACGGAACAGGTCGGCAAGCATCTGGCCGGCAAACTTGATCACCTTGTTGCCATAATGGTCTTTATCATCATCACCTATCCAGCCAAGTTTGAGCTCAATAAGCTTGCAAGCTGCCTCGCCCAAGAACAGGGCTTTTTCGTGCCTGTTGTCAGGGTTTTTGCCTATGTGGGGTAAAAGACCCCAATCAAGCAATGTTTCGGCTCGCTTGATTTGGAATTCTTCAAGCATGCCAGGTGCAATCCTCTTGCTGATATATACAATGGCATCCCTGCTTCTGTTGACATCACCTGCCTTTTCAAATGAAGGCTCAAGCTCGTCTTGTACGATTTCATTGAGTGAAACCGAGTCAGCAATATCCTTGTCAGATTCAAGACCAAGAGCCCTTATTAGAGTGATAAGTGGAATGTCTACTGGAGAGCCGGGGATCTTGGTTACTATTGAACCATCTGGGCGCATTACCAGTTCTAGTTTTGCTCTATAGCCCACAATTGAGGAATAAACTTTGGCCTTGTACAGCAGAGTGCCCGTGGCTTCTTCGGCATCGACAATGATTTTGTTATATGAAAGATCTTCAAGTCCTACTATGACCCGCTCTGAGCCGTTAATGATGAAGTACCCACCGGGGTCCCGAGCGTCTTCGCCAAATTCGACAAGCTTGGACTCGGGCAGGTTGTGCAGAATGCATGTATTGGACTTAACCATCACCGGCATGTCGCCTATGTGGATAAAGCGCGATTCCAGAATCTTGCCGTCTTCGACTACGCTACACTCCAGCATTACAGGCGATGCATAGGTTAAGTTACGGAGCCTTCCTTCCATCGGAGCAACATGTGTTATCGAACCGTCAAGCTCCATTATTCTCGGCTGCTGGAGCTTGATCTTCCCCAGTTTGATCTTGTAAGGATATTCTGCGGTTTCTATTTCAATTTCGCCTACCTCGTCGATTATACTTTGGAGCCCCCGCTCCATGAATTCGTTATAAGAGTTCAGGTGCTGCCTTGCAACGCCCTCCCTTCGTAAAATATCATTGATGATCGGCCACATCTCAATAGAATTCTCTACCATTGTGTACTCAACCCTCTACGACGTAACGGTAATATACACTTTCACCTGCGGTTGGGCTCTTTCTCGTTATTTTAATAATGTCACCTGGCCTAACGTCTAAGTCTTCGAGCGCCTTGTCGCTTATCATGACGTACGGAAGCTGGCTTGGCTTGGCGTTGTACTTTTTTAAAATCTCTTCTGCCTCATCTTTGGGCAAGATTTCATGCTTTGGCTGGTAAATGTGGTTCGTTATCTTGACTGTCTTTTTTTCAGACAATAGAATATACCTCCGAATAGAAAAATAGATTCTCTATTAAAAAAAACATCAAAGTTAAACCTAATGGAGAGTGAGCATATATAAGTATTCGCACGAGGGGGTAGATTGATTTTCTTTTGAAAAATTGAGGGTATTACATTACAGAGCTTGTTTGAAATTGAACTAAGCGTTAAAGTTTTGTACAAAAAAGGATAAATAGTAATGCAATTATAGCGTGATGGTGAGCATGAAGGAGAATGGACTATAAACCATATACATTAATGTCAATATTACTGGCATCACTTACATTGGTTGTTCCGATTGGAACTACGTATGCCCAGACAGAAGATACTGCCACGACTAACGCAACAGGTACTGCCACGACTGAGGAGGCAGAGGTTCCCGCTATTAATGCAACAGGAGGAGGAGAATGGACAACATTCGACCTTATGGCAGAGGGCCAAGCACATCCAATAGAATACATGATCACTGGTGGTTCTGTGGAAAACATGACAATCCACGGCGAGAACCAAACGCTTGGAATTACAGTTAACTCAATGAGTAATGGAACGCTAGCTCTCAGACTTCCAAGAGAGGTAATTGACTCTCAAACAGCTGAAGGAGAAGATGCGGATTTTGCGGCATTTATTGATAACGCTGAATTTGTAGAACCTGGCGAAATCGAACCAGCAGAAGACACCAGAACGCTGCTAATCGGCTTTCCAACAGGCACAGGGTCGATCGATGTTATAGGTACATCTGTAATCCCAGAATTCAGCACAATAGCTGTAGTCGTGCTGGCTGTTGCAATTGTTGGAATCATCATAGCAACTGCAAGATATGGCAGGTTCAATATTGGCCCAAGGATGTAAAACTTTTTTCCTCCTTCTTTTTATTAATTAGTTGAAAAAGCCTTACCGAAAGGTGTGTGTATGTTGTATTATCGTAAGATGAGGCCTTCGGAGGGATTTGAACCCTCCTCAAGCGGTCTCTGCCGGAAGTTGAGAAATTGACCACAGCCGCCTATACTAACCAGGCTATACTACGAAGGCCAGCCAGCCAGAAAATTTGCAACAACTACAGTATATAATCGTTCGACATCATCTATTTGGAAGGATGCCGACTCTGACAGTTTCAATGCCTAGGTTCTCAAGCCGTTCTGCAAGGCCGTTGAGGCCTATTGAGTCACCCCCTAAGTGTCCCATTACTACAAGGTTGCCCTCCAGCTTTTCTTCCCTCATTTTTATCAGTTCACCATAATCTATATGCAGATAGATGACTGTAGAAACACCATGCTGAAAGTATGCCTTAGCAATGTTAAAGCCACCATTGGTGCCTGCGGCCACCACTAAAGTCCAATGGCCTGCTTTGTTTTTTTGTTTCCCAAATTTTACTTCTATCTTGGTTGCAGCATGACGGAATTCTGGGATCTTGCTAATGGATTTGACAATATCTGATACGTATTCTGTCCTGCCAGACTTGATGGCGCGTAATATAACCTGCCGCATGTATTCGTCACATGGTTGGTGGATATTGACAAGTGGCATGCCAAGTGCCTTGGCAGCTCCGACAACATCGCTATAAATATTAGCATGGTTGCGTGTCTCGATTCGCTCCTTGAGCTTCTCAACGGTCTCTCTTGCGATTTTCTTTGGAACACCATGCTCTACCATATAGTCGATGTGCCTATCAAATACCTTGTAAAAGTTGACTGCAGTAGCACCAATGGGGTGGTGAGCAATGACTGCGTCACACCCAAGTTGCTTTGCAAGGATCAGCTCTGCCGTTCCTATGTCTATTCCGATCAGCACTTTGCTTATGTTCTTACCTTTTATGTGCACGGCGCTGTCCGCCGGCATTTTCTTCCAGCCGGCAAGCTCAAGCCCCACTTTCATTATTTTATCAGTATCTACAGCCACGGCTACCAGTCGGCACAGTGAAAAATTTAAATCTGATCTACTACCGAATACCAAAGCGAGCATGAGCTGCTCAGACGAGCACGTTTCACACTCTATGCAGGACAACTTGATCCAGATCACACCACAGCTAAAAGCAAGGCTAAAGAAGGCTAAGTATGGGGTCTACAACCACTCTGCAGTAGAGCTGTGCCACTGGACAAAAAAGTCGTTTGCGGACGGGGGCAACTGCTATAAACACAAGTTCTACGGCATCTCCACTCACCAATGCATGGAGATGACTCCAACTGCAATGAACTGTGAAAATAGGTGCATTTATTGTTGGCGCCCAACAGAGTTTTATGATACACTGCAGATGCCAGAGGAGCTAGTTGACGAGCCTGATATTATCGTTGAACAATTGATGGCTGAGCGGAAAAAGCTGATAAATGGCTTTTATGGCGACCCTAGGAATAATAAGAAAAAACTTGACGAATCGCTGCTGCCAGCCCATTATGCAATTTCGTTATCAGGCGAACCCACGATGTACCCTAAGCTGCCGCGGCTGATAAAATACTTAAGGTCACTCAAGGCAACCAAGTCAATTTTTCTAGTGACAAACGGACAAGAGCCGGATATGCTAAGGAGGTTAGCTGTAGAAGACGCACTGCCCACTCAGATTTACCTATCGACTAACGCGTCAAACAAGAAAATGTTCTATCAGATAAACCGTCCACGTCACCGCGACGCATGGGAACGCTGGTGGGAGAGCCTGAGGTTACTTGCAACCCTCAACACCAGAACTGTGCTTCGGATGACTCTGATCAAGGGATACAACGACAGTTACGATTTTGTTAGTGAATTTTCAGATATGATGGTGCAGGGTAACCCTCACTTTATTGAGCTGAAATCTTATATGCATATTGGCATGTCGACCCAACGATTAGAGCAAGACCATATGTTGGAAATGAATGAAATAAGGAACTTTGCAGCAGACTTGTGTGCCAAGATGCGTTCGTTCAAGATAATGGA
>OCZS010000555.1_pt1 | contig 12421 bp, 12 predicted proteins | sample 1539071 | NCBI WGS metagenome assembly OCZS01 (sample SAMEA3113584, study PRJEB22503) | soil metagenome | reverse complement strand
CCGCCATGGGAGTTGACGTTGTCCGCCCCGACCTGCCGTTGGAGCTCGTCGCGCGCCGCGGCCCGGTCGGGCGCACGGTGCTCAGCTTCCCGTCGACGGTGCTGCACACCCTGCCGCTGGTGCTGGACGGGACTGGGGTCGAGGTGCTGGTCTGCGACATCGGCCAGGACTGGTACCGGTCGGGGGCGCCGGACGGGGCCGACGACTTCCTGGCCCGGGTCACCAGCACCGCCCGGGCGCAGCACGGCCTGGCCACGGTGGCCTGCTAGGTTGCCGCCCATGTCGTCGCAGCACGCCGCTGGGGCTGGAGCTCGCTCCGCTGCCGCAGGCTCTGCCACGCCTCGGGTAGTGGCTGTCATCCCGGCCCGCGGTGGTTCCAAGGGTGTGCCCGGCAAGAACCTGCGCCGGGTGGCCGGTCGGAGCCTGGTGGAGCGGGCGGTGGATGCCTGCGTCGCCGCGACGGCCATCGACGCGGTCTACGTCAGCACCGACGACGCCGGGATCGCCGCGGCCGCCCGGGCGGCCGGTTCGGAGGTGGTGGAGCGGCCGGCCGACCTGTCCGGCGACACGGCCAGCTCGGAGTCCGCATTGCTGCATGCCCTGGACACCCTGGCCGCGGCCGGTGGGGACCCGGAGGTGGTCGTCTTCGTCCAGTGCACCAGCCCGTTCATCGACCCGGCCGACCTGGACGAGGCGGTCCGCCGGGTGACCGGCGGGGAGGCCGACGCGGTGTTCGCGGCCGTCCCGACGTATGAGTTCCTCTGGAGATCGGGGTCCGACGGCCAGGCGTCGGGGATCAACCATGACGCCGCCTACCGTCCGCGCCGCCAGGACCGGGAGCCGCACTTCCGGGAGACCGGCGCCTTCTACGTGATGTCGGTGGCGGGGTTCCGCTCGGCCCGACATCGCTTCTTCGGGCGGACGCAGATCGTGCCGGTGGCCGAGCTGAGTGCGGTGGAGATCGACCACGACCACGACCTGGTGCTGGCCAGCGCCCTGGCCGCCGCCCTGGACCCCCGGGTCGACGTCGACGTCGACGTGGTGATCACCGACTTCGACGGCGTCCACACCGACGACTCGGCGATCGTGAACGAGGACGGCTACGAGTCGGTCCGGGTCAGCCGCTCGGACGGGCTGGGCATCGAGCGGTTGCGGAAGGCCGGCGTGCCGATCCTGATCCTGTCCAAGGAGACCAACCGGGTGGTCCGGGCCCGGGCGGCCAAGCTCGGCGTCGAGGTGCTGCACGGCATCGAGGCCAAGGCCGAGGTGGTCCGCGACTGGCTGCAGCGGCAGGGCGTCGACCCGGCCCGCGCCGCCTACCTTGGCAACGACATCAACGACCTTGGTCCGATGCGGGAGGTGGGTTGGCCGGTGGCGGTGGCCAATGCCCATCCGGAGGTCCGGCAAGCGGCGCGGCTGGTGCTGAGCCGGTCCGGTGGTTCGGGGGCCGTACGCGAGCTGTGCGACCTGGTGCTCTCCAGACGCGCGCGCGCCACGGCTGGACCCGGCTCCACAGGCTCGGCGGCACCGCCAGCCGGAGCCGACGGCGCGCTTGCGACCAGCGGGAGCCGCTGACCGGAGGCAGCGCCGGCAGCGTGCCGGCCGCCCGGGCGGCCAGCCGGTCCTCGATCTGGCTCAGCCAGGTGTTGTCCGCGGGCGGGTGGAAGTAGTTGGCGGCCTTCCAGGCAGGGTCCGCGGCGACCAGCCGGCCGGCGGCGAGGTCGGCCAGGGTGCCGAGGCAACCGGAGCCGGAGAAGACCGTGTTGATCATCTCCTCGCTGACCCCGAAGTCGCTCAGGGCCAGTACCGGCAGTCCCGCGGCCATGGCCTCCAGCGCCGCGGTGGACGACACCGTGACCAGCCCGCGGGCCCCGGCGAGCGCTTCGGTCATCGACCCGGCGGCGAAGTGCAGGGCGTCGGCGTCCACCCGACCCGCCTGAACCAGCGCGGCGTACAGCTGCGGGTAGGGCCAGGGCTCGTGGTGGGTCTGCCACTCGGTGCTCAGGGCCCGCAGCTTGACCACCGCCGAGCCGGTCTGGGCGAGGGCCAGCAGGATCTGCTCGCGGTCCTCCCGTCGTACGGGCACCTTGGCCTGGGCCGCGAAGACCAGCGGTCCGTCGGCCGGTGGGTCCGGAGTGGCCGTCGGGCCGGGCGGGAGGAACGGCAGCGTGGCCAGCCCAAAGCGGTGCGGCACGCCGAGGTCGGCGGCCAGCGCGGTGAACTCGGCGGTCTCGCGGTGGCTGTGCAGCAGGAACACGTCGCAGCCGGCCCGCAGGGTGATCGCCCGGGGGGTGGCCGGCACGCTGATCCCGGGCAGGCCGCTGACCAGCACCGGACGGCCGGTCGCCCGGAGCGCCGGTGCCGCGGTCAGCGCCGCCACCACCGGGCCTGAGGCGGCGAGCAGCACGACATCCGGCCGCTCGCGCTGCAACCGCCGCAGCAGGGCGGGGTAGGCGAGGACCGAGATCGGCGTACCACCCGCCGCGGCCTGGGCCTGCTCGGGCGAGGGCAGCACCGGGTTCTTGACCACCAGCTGGGTCCTCGACCAGGACTCGGGCAGTGCCCGCAGGGTCGCGACGCTCCACTTGAGGTAGGAGTCGCTGTCGGAGATGGCGAGGACCCGCGTCACCCGTTGTGCACCTTTCCGTCCGGTGTTCGCCACGCCTCGGTCACCAGCGCCGGGTTGGATGACAGCCGCTGGCCCCGCTCCGTGGGCTCCGCAGAACCCTACGACCCCCGGGAGATGTCGTGCACCAACTTCTGCCCATGGCGGGCCAGACCCATGGGAACCGCAGCGCGGTGACCTGTCGGCTCAAGTGCTCCCAGCGCTGCGCTCACCCGGCCCCGAACCCCAGCACCGAGCCGACCTTCGCCGATATCGCGCGTAACCAGCTGAGCGTGCCGTCGCGGCTGACTCCCCTCTCACGTTTGCCGCGTCAACGCGGCTAGCGGGTGTCCCGGCCGCCCACCGGACACTCGTTAGTCGTCTTGACGCGTCCTACGTGAGGAGGCGGTGGTGGGAAAGTGCACTCGCCACTGCGGCTTGAAGGTCCGGCGTACGCCGGTGGCGCCGCACTCGACCAGCGCTGTGCGTACGCGCAGGAGCGTCTGCAGCGGGTCGGTGTAGATGCCTTCGGCGGTCACCACGACCAGCCGCCACCGTCGCCGGTCCAGCTCCTCGCGCCGGGTGATGTCAGTGAGCCACTGCTCGGTGTCGTCGGAGTGCTGGCGACCGTCGTACTCGACGACAAGCCGAAGGTGTTCGTACGCCAGGTCGTAGCGCCGCGTCCAGCTGCCGTCCCTGGCCCGGAGAACGAGGTTGACGCGTGGCTCAGGCAGTCCCGCCAGCACGATCAGCAACCGCAGCCTGGTCTCCATGGGCGAGTCCACTCCTGGCCGGGCCAAAGATGCGGCCCGCCGGGCCAGCCGACAACCGCGCCCGTGCCACTCTGTAGCCGCCTCGACCAGGCGCTCCGGAGTCGTGTGCCCGGCCTTGATCATGCCGTCGACGACGACGACCAGGTCGACCAGCGGCATTCCCACGGCGGCGAGGTCGAGAAAGGTCTGCTCAGGAGTCGAGACCGGCAGCCCATTGCGAAGCGTCGTCTGGGCCGGGCCGTTGCCGTAGTGGGTCTTGACGCCTTGCCGGACGTGCCGCCCCTTCGCCGACGGTGTCCAGACGTGAGTGTTGCCGTCATCGGGAACTGTTGCACCCCACAGCTCGGCGGCCGTGTGGTGGCTGATGCGCGAGCCCTTCGGCACGAGCTGCAGCACGGCCTGGGCCCGTAGTAGCGGCGTGGTCTTTACCTCGCGCAGCACGTAGCTGTCCCAGAACAGCTTCTTGTAGCGGCGGGCCAGCAGCATCTCCGGGGTCAAACCGGCCGCTCGGGCATCGGCTCGGCTGAACGGAAGGCGGGGATCGAATACGGGTCTGGTCTGCGGTGGCGCGTACATGTCTCACGATGCTGAGGGCCCGGCAACGGCTCGCCGGAGTTATCCACAGGGAAACTCGACGAGTTTGCGGCGAGCACCGGACGTACACGCTCCCCCGTTTGCCGCGTCAAGACGACTAACGGGTGCTGCAAGGACGGTGCGGGCACCGGTTAGCCGCCTTGACGCGCAAAACGTTGGCGAGGGGGACGTTAGGCCTGCGGTCGGTGGCGCTCCACGGCGTGTACGCCGCCGTCGTCGGTGAGATGGGCGACCAGGAACTCCCCGGTGACGAGGGTGGCCGGTGCCATCTCCAGCGCCTCCAGGATGTGCGGCAGCACCGGTCGGTGCACGCAGATCACGGTCGGCGCACCCGCCTCCAGCGTGCTCGTCCGGATCCGGTTGACCAGCTTGGTCACACCCTTGGCGTCGTCGGCCCCGACCTCCTCGCTCAGCTGGGCGTACGACTCGACCGGCAGCTCCTGACGGTGCGCGTACGGCAGCAGGGTGTTCAGGCAGCGGGTCGAGGTCGAGCTGACCAGCCGGATGACTCCGTACGCGGCCAGCATCGGCACCAGCAGCCGGGCCTGCCGGCGGCCGCGGGAGTTGATCGGTCGGGCGGAGTCCTTTCGCGACCAGTCCTTGCGATCCATGGCTTTGGCGTGCCGGACCAGGATCAGCGGGGTGGTCGGCGGCTGGTCGAGGTGCTGCTGGACCAGGAAGTGGTCGTGCGCGTACGTCAGCCGGGCCAGGGCGGCCCGCACCGGCAGCCAGGACATCATGTCCACCTCGGCGTCCGGGCCGCGCGGAACCTCCCGTACCGGGATCCCGCCCCACCAGTCCACCTTCTTCAGTCCGGCATTGCCGGCCTCGTAGCGGATGGCGTCCAGCGGGGCGCTGAGCCGGATCGTCACGCCGGTCTCCTCGGCCACCTCGCGCACCGCGCACGCCGGCAGTGACTCACCCGGCTCCATCTTGCCTTTCGGCAGGGTCCAGTCCTCGTAGCGCTTGCGGTGGATGACCAGCACCTCGATACCCCGGACGGGATGGGTCCGGGTGACCACAGCGCCGGCGGCCAGGACCGGCTTGACCGAGGGGGCCACCGCCACGGCGCGGTGGACCGGCAAGGGAGCGGGCACGAGGCGGGCTACTTGGTCCCAGCCCGGCGGCGGCTCGTGCGGTTGATCAGGTACTCCTGCATGTCCACCAGCGGTTGACCCTGCTCGTCAGCGGTGAAGGCGATCCAGGTGCCGTCGGGCTGCAGCTTCCAGGACGCGGTGCCCTTGTCGAAGGCGAGGTCGAACAGCTCGGAGATCTCGGCGACGTGCGCCGGGTTGGTGATCGAGGCCAGCACCTCGACCCGGCGGTCCAGGTTGCGGTGCATCAGGTCCGCCGAGCCGATGCCCACCGTGGGCGAGCCGCCGTTGGCGAACCAGAACAGCCGGCTGTGCTCGAGGAACCGGCCCAGGGTGCTGCGCACCCGGATGTTCTCGCTCAGCCCGGGCGCGCCGGGCCGCATGGTGCAGATGCCGCGGACCCACAGGTCCACCTTGACGCCGGCCTGCGAGGCCCGGTAGAGCGCGTCGGTCAGGGCCTCGTCGACCAGCGAGTTGATCTTGATCCGGATGCCCGACGGCCGGCCGTCCTCGGCGTTGGCGATCTCGTTGTGGATCCGGTCCAGCAGACCGGTGCGGATCCCGTGCGGGGCGACCAGCAGCCGCCGGTACTGGGTCTCCTGGCTCATCCCGGACAGGTGGTTGAACAGCCGGCCCACGTCCTCGGTGATGATCGGGTTCGCGGTGAGCAGGCCCATGTCCTCGTACACCCGGGCGGTCTTGGGGTTGTAGTTGCCGGTGCCGATGTGCACGTAGCGGCGCAGCCCTTCCGGCTCGTCGCGGACCACCATGGACAGCTTGCAGTGCGTTTTCAGCCCGAGCAGTCCGTACACCACGTGGCAGCCGTGCCGTTCCAGCCGCCGGGCCCAGGCGATGTTGGCCTGCTCGTCGAAGCGGGCCTTGATCTCCACCAGGGCCAGCACCTGCTTGCCCGCCTCGGCCGCCTCCACCAGGGCGTCGATGATCGGGGAGTCGCCCGAGGTCCGGTAGAGGGTCTGCTTGATCGCCAGCACCTTCGGGTCGTCGGCCGCCTGCTCGATGAAGCGCTGCACGCTGGTGGCGAACGAGTCGTACGGGTGGTGCAGCAGCACGTCGCGCTGCTTCAGGGCGGCGAACATGTCCGCCGGCGAGGCCGTCTCCACCTCGGCCAGGTGCGGATGGGTGGAGGGCAGAAAGGCCGGGAACTTCAGCTCGGCCCGGTCGATGTCAACCAGGGAGAACAAGCCGCGCAGGTCCAGCGGCCCCGGCAGGTGGAACACCTCCCGCTCGCTGATGTCCAGCTCGCTGATCAACAGCTCGAGCATCTTGGGGTCGATGTCGTCCTCGACCTCCAGCCGCACCGGTGGCCGACCGACCCGTCGCCGCAGCAGCTCCTTCTCCAGGGCCAGCAGCAGGTTCTCGGCGTCGTCCTCCTCGACCTCGACGTCCTCGTTACGGGTCACCCGGAAGGTGTGGTGACCGACCACCTGCATGCCGCTGAACAGCTGGTTCAGATGCCGGGCGATCACGTCCTCGAGGGCGACGTAGCGACCCTCGGCGAGCTGGATGAACCGGGACAGCACCGTAGGCACCTTGACTCGCGCGAACTGCCGTACGCCGGTCTCGGGGTTGCGCACCAGCACGGCCAGGTTGATCGACAGCCCGGAGATGTAGGGGAACGGGTGGGAGGGGTCGACCGCGAGCGGGGTCAGGACCGGGAAGATCCGCTCCGCGAACAGGTCGTTCATCCGATCCTTCTCGTCGGAGGTGAGCTGGTCCCAGCGCAGGATCTCGATGCCCTGTGCGGCCAGCTCGGGCCGGACCTCGTCGGTGAACACCCGGGCCTGCTCCGCGACCAGCTCCCGGGTCCGGCTGAGGATGGCCGAGTGCACTTCGCGGGGCATCATCCCGCTGACCGTGGGCACGGCGACGCCGGCGGCGATCCGCCGCTTCAGCCCGGCCACCCGGACCATGTAGAACTCGTCGAGGTTGGAGGCGAAGATGGCCAGGAACTTGGCCCGCTCCAGCAGCGGCACCCGCAGCTTGTCCTTCGCCAGGTCCAACACGCGGTTGTTGAAGGCGAGCCAGGACAGCTCACGGTCCAGGAACCGGTCCGCCGGCAACGGCTCGGCGGTCGGCGGGGCAGGCGCCGCCGCCCCGTCGGTCTCGGGAGCCTCGGTCGCCAGGTCCGCGACCGAGGTCGCGGTGTCCACTGCTTCCATCAGCCCTCCTGCGGTGCTCGGATCGGGCGCTGCGCGTACATCACATCACGCCCGGTAGGGATGAAGCCATAGCTCGAGTAGAGCGCGACAGCCGCGTCAGAGGCGGCCTCGACGTAGAGCTCAACGGTGTGGTTCCCGTGCCGGCGCAGGTGCTTCAGACCGGTGATCAGCAGGGCCTGGCCGATGCCTTGGCGATGCCCCTCGGGGGCCACGCCGAGCACATACACCTCGCCCAGGTGGTCGGGGTGCTGCTTGGTCCAGTGAAAGCCCACCATCGCCCCGGCCCGCTCGGCCACGAAGAACCCCGCCGGGTCGAACCACGGCTCGGCCATCCGCGCGGCCAGGTCGGCGGCGGTGACCGCGCCCTGTTCCGGGTGGCTGGCGAAGGCGGCGGCGTTGACGGCCAGCCAGGCCGCCTCGTCCTCCCCCGGCCGGAACGTCCGGATGGTCACACCGGCCGGCACCACCGGCTCCGGTAGTGGCTGGTCGAGGTCCCGCTTCATGATCAGCAACGTGCGGCCGGGCACCAGGCCAGCGCGGGCCGCGAGGGCCTGGGCGGGCGCGCTGTCGGTGGGAGCGAGCAGCTGCAGTGGGGTGGGCGCGCGCTCCGCCAACGCTTGGACGAGCCGGAGGCCGATCCCCTGCCGGCGGGCCGCGGGATCAACCACCAGGAACCCGGTGCTGCTCCGCGGGTCCGGCACGAGCTGGGCGTAGCCGATGACCCGCTCCCCGGTGAGGGCGGTGATGTGCAGCGTCGGGGCCGAGGTTTGCCGGAGCGCGAGCACGGCCGCCTCGTTCAGCGCCGAAAAGCCGTCCGCCGCCTCGGCCCGCGCGAGCACCTGCTCCACCTGGTCGCGGTGGTCCGCGGACAGCGCGGAGTCGACGGTCAGGACCCTCGTGTCTGTACGAGGGGGACTGGGGGGGTCGTCCCCTCCGGTCGATCGGCGCGCAGCGGTTGGCATGGGGGCCAGGTTAGGGCGTGTCGGTGAACGTGCTGGGTGGTCACGTCCTCGAGCTCGAGGGGCTCGGGCCCTTGGCGGTCAGATCAGTATGTTGGGGCCATGCAAGACGCCGAGTACCGGGCCGAGCAGATCGCGGCGTACGGGTCCACCGAGCAGCCGGCGATCGCCGCTCGGATGAAGCCCCACCTGCGGCTGACCCAGGTCGGTGTGGCCTGTGGGGCAGCGGGGGTGATCCTCGCTGCGGCGGCCCTGGCGACGTTCCCGTCCTTCACCGGCGACCCCCAGGGGCGCGGCTGGGCTATCACCGCGCTGGTCGCTGCGGTGCTCATGCTGGCCCTCTGTGTCATCCAGCTCGTCGTCTGGCGGATCGCCATGGCCTCCTGGCGCGGCATACGCCCCGAGGACCTGCACACCGAGGCCCGGTTGTCCTGGATCGCCCACCTGGTCTCCTACCCGGTGGCCCTGGTCGGCCTGTTCGCCGGCATGGCCGGCAGCGCGGCCGCCGGCTGGACCGCTACCTCCGCGGTGCTGCTGGCCTTCACACTGCTGATGATCCTGGTCGCCCAGGCGCTGGCCGCGGTTCAGTTCCTGCGGCCCAGCGGTCCGCCGGGCACGCTGCCCGCCCACATGCGCCGACTGATCGCCCGCGCGCAGCCGCGGGCGCAGCGCCCTGACGACGTCGGCTAGGACAGCGCGCTACCTCGCGGCGATCGCCCTTACGAGCTGACGGTGCGGCTGGAGTCCTCGACCGGCGTGACGAACCGGTAGCCGACGTTGCGCACGGTGCCGATCACCGACTCGTACTCGGGGCCGAGCTTCGCCCGCAGCCGGCGGACGTGCACGTCAACTGTCCGGGTGCCGCCGTAGTAGTCGTAACCCCAGACGTCGCTGAGCAGCTGCTGCCGGCTGAACACCCGCCCGGGGTGTTGAGCCAGGTACTTCAACAGCTCGAACTCCGTGTAGGTCAGGTCCAGCTGGACCCCGTTGAGCTTGGCGCTGTAGCCGGCCTCGTCGATGAGAATGTTGCCGGACTGGATCACCGGGTCGACGCTGGACGCGACGCTCGGGCTCATCGCCAGCCGCAGCCGGACGTCGACCTCGGCGGGACCCGCGGTGGCGAGCAGCAGGTCGTCGAACCCCCAGTCCGAGGAGAGCGCCGTCAGCCCACCCTCGCTGGCGATCACCAGCAGTGGCGCTTCCTTGCCGGTGGTCTCGATCAGCCGGCACAGAGACCGCGCGCCCACCAGGTCTCGACGGGCGTCGAGCAGGATCACGTCGGCCGGCGGGGCGTCCAGCAGTGCCGTGGCCTCGGCGGCGGCAACCTTGACGGAGTGGGGAAGAAGCTCGAGCGCCGGCAGGATCTCGCCGGATGAGTGCATGTCGTTGGTCAGCAGTAGCAAAGTGGCCATCTCGGTCTCCTTCGCTAGGGGACTGGGTGCCGTAGCCTGCTCCGTCCCGCCCGCTGCTGGAGCGGGGAAGAAAGTCTTGCGGCGACACTACTCCAATGGAGAAGGTTTCCCTTTACTACTGGGCGGGGGCCCGGGCGGCCGCCGGCGTGGAGTCGGAGTCGACCTTGGCGACCACGGTGCGCGAGGCCCTGCAGGGGGTCGTGGCGGCCCGGGCCGATCCGGCGTTTTCCCGCGTTGTCAAGGCATGTTCGTTGTTGGTCGACGGCGTCGCCGCCCATCCGGATGATCTTGATCGGGTGCTCACCGAGCCGGTTCGCGTGGACGTGCTGCCCCCGTTCGCCGGTGGCAGCGCCGTCCGTTTTCGCGCGTACGTCGGGACAAGTGCGCATATAAGTTCAGTTGTCTGAACAAACTGTGTGAGCAAGGTCACGCCGGTTGCGGTCCGCATCGGGTGCCGACCAATTCGTCTCGAAATGTGGACACACGTCTCACCTTATGGATGGGATCTTGGGTCTCACTCGCGCGCAGCCCTAGGCTGGGGCTGTGACGAGGACGAACGCGTGGGCGCTGCCGCTCACTCGCCGCCGGGCCGTTGACCACGGCCGCATGCGTTCGTCGTTGTGTCGGGCCTGACCTCACTTCCTGCCGTCACCAACTCCATTTCTTTCACCGGCTGGGCGCCTTCGTCCATGCCGCCTGAACACCAAATCCTTCACAAGACAGGAATCTCATGAGCAGACAGCAGGTCCTGGTCGACGCCGACTGGGTCGAGGAGCACCGGAACGACGAGAACGTCGTGCTGGTCGAGGTCGATGAGGACACCAGCGCGTACGACGGCGGCCACATCGCCGGTGCGGTCAAGCTGGACTGGAAGACCGACCTCCAGGACCCGGTGCGCCGGGACTTCATCAACAAGGAGCAGTTCGAGAAGCTGCTCTCCGAGCGTGGCATCAGCAACGACCACACCATCGTCCTCTATGGCGGCAACAACAACTGGTTCGCGGCGTACGCGTACTGGTACTTCAAGCTGTACGGGCACAAGAACGCGCTGCTGCTCGACGGCGGCCGCAAGAAGTGGGAGCTGGACGCCCGCGAGCTGAGCACCGAGACGGTCACCCGACCGGCGACCAGCTACACCGCCAGCGAGCCCAACCTGGACATCCGGGCCTTCCGCGACGAGGTCGTGCAGGCGATCGGCACCAAGGGCCTGGTCGACGTGCGCAGTCCCGACGAGTTCGCCGGGCGGCTGCTGGCGCCGGCGCATCTGCCGCAGGAGCAGGCGCAGCGGGGTGGCCACATCCCGACGGCGGTGAATGTGCCGTGGAGCAAGGCGGCCAACGACGACGGCACCTTCAGGTCCGACGAGGAGCTGAAAGAGCTGTACAGCAACGCCGGCCTGGACCTGAACTCCGACATCATCGCGTACTGCCGGATCGGGGAGCGGAGCGCACACACCTGGTTCGTGCTGCACGAGATCCTCGGTCAGCCGAACGTGAAGAACTACGACGGCTCGTGGACGGAGTACGGATCGCTGGTCGGCGTTCCCGTGGCCGTCGGCGACGAGCCCGGCCAAGCCTGACGTGTTGAGCGAGGGGGGACGACCCCCCTTGAACCCACCGCGGCGCGCCAACACCATACGGCCGCGCGCCCACTGAAGGAGACGAATCATGTGCGGAGCAATTACCGGCGGCCTCAGCGTCGAAGGCATCAACGTCACCAAGGAGGCGGTGATCCAGGGCCGCGTGCTACGCGGCGACGCCCCCGTCGCGGGGGCGTACGTGCGCCTGCTCGACTCGGGCGGCGAGTTCACCGCCGAGGTGCCGACGTCGGCGACCGGGCACTTCCGGTTCTTCGCCGGCGACGGCAGCTGGACGCTGCGGACGCTGGCGCCGGGCGCCAAGGTCGATCGCCAGGTGTACGCGGCCCGCGGCACCGTGTCCGAGGTCGACGTGAACCTCGAGCTGGCGGTCGCCGCGGCGTAGTTTCCTGCTCGCGTTCGGTCGTCCGCCTGAGGCTGGATCAGCCATCCGAGTCGAGGATCAAGGTCACCGGGCCGTCATTGACCAGGCTCACCTGCATCTCGGCGCCGAAGACCCCGGTAGCTACCTCCGCACCGAGCCGACGAAGGGCCGCCACGAATTCCTCGACCAGCGGCTCGCTGAGCTCGCGGGGCGCCGCGGCGTTCCAGGACGGCCGGCGCCCCTTGCGGGTGTCGGCATGGAGAGTGAACTGGCTGACCACCAGGAGCGGCGCGTTCTCCTGGGCGCAGGAGCGCTCGCCGGCCAGGATGCGCAGGTTCCACACCTTGTCCGCGAGCCGGGCGGCCGTCGCCGGGTCGTCGGCGTGGGTGACCCCGACCAGGACGAGCAGGCCCGGCCGGTCGATCGCGCCGACGGTCTGGTCGGCCACCTCGACCGCGGCGGACCGGACCCGCTGGACGACCAGTCTCACGACTCGGCGGCGGGAGGCGTCACCAGGACCAGACAGAACGGGTGACCGACCGGATCGGCGAAGACCCGGAAGGTCTCGCCGCCGCCGGGCAATCGGCTAGCGCCAAGAGCGAGGACCGCTCCCTCCGCCGCGTCCAGGTCCGCGACGCCGACGTCGAAGTGCCGGTACTGCGGTCGCTCGCCCGTGGGCCAGGTGGGCGGGCAGTAGTCCGCCACCCGGGTGAACGCCAGGCCCGGCCGGTCGGCGGCGTCGCCGATGACGACCCAGTCACCCTCGTCCTGCACTCGCACCATCCCGAGCAGCTCTGCGTAGAAGGTGGCCAGTGTGTCCGGGTCCGGGCAGTCGAGCACGAT
>OCZS010000554.1_pt1 | contig 12436 bp, 9 predicted proteins | sample 1539071 | NCBI WGS metagenome assembly OCZS01 (sample SAMEA3113584, study PRJEB22503) | soil metagenome | reverse complement strand
CCGCCGCGGGGACCGGCGGCTCGGTCGTGTTCATCTCCTCGCTGCACGCCGAGCGGGTCCGCCTGTACCCCGACTACTCGGTGGCGAAGGCGGGGCTGCGCATGCTGGCGAAGGAGCTGGCCGACGAGCTGGGGCCGCACGGCATCCGGGTGAACTCGGTGTCGCCGGGGGCGATCGATACCTGGTCCGACCAGCGGCCGGGTGGGGCCGAGCGCCGGGCGGCCACCGACGCCATCGTCCCGCTCGGGCGGATGGGCACCCCGGACGACGTGGCCGCCGCCGTCGCCTTCCTCGCCGACCCGGCGGCCAGCGGGTACGTGACCGGGGCCGACCTGCGGGTGGACGGCGGCCTCGACCAGTTCAACTGGCTCCACCACCTCGGCAACGCCTGAGAGGAGCTTCGGCCCCGGACCGCTGGGGCACGGCTGCGCCTGTCGGCGCAGCCTCCGAGCCGCCGGGCCGGTGCCTGCCACCTCGGCCGCCACGGGCGAGCGTTGGCCTCAGCCGCAGGTCGCCCCGGGCGGCGGGGCGCCGATGGCCACGCCGATCGTCGTCCCGGTCGGCGGCACCACGGTGGTACCGGTGGTGTCGTCGGGCCCCTCCTGCGCCGGCGTCCCGGGCAGCGCGGCGGCCGCCGACTCCCCCTCGGACACGCCGGCCGAGCGGGCCGCCGACTCCACCGGGGTGTCGCTCTCCGCCGTGTCGGGCGGCGAGGGCGGGTCGGCCTCCTCGTGAATCGACGTGAAGTCGCTGCCGGTCAGGATCGTGACGTGGCCCGCCGCGAGCGTGTCGTCGACCTCGAACGCCGCCCCGCCGGTCACGTGGCGGGCCACCCGCTGGGCGTAGGCCTCGTCGCCGCTGCGGTGGCGGATCGTGGTCCGCGTCAGTGACTCCGGCGCGTCGCCGGTCCCCTGCACGTCGAAGCCGATGGCGCCGAGGGCCTCGGCGACCTCGCTGGCCTGGCCGGACACGCCCGTGCCGTTCAGTACGGTGACCTGCACGCTGGCCGGCGACACCTCGGGCAGCGTCGCCGCGTCGCCGACGTCGTCGCCCCGGAACAGCTCGAGGACCGGCTCGGCGTTGACGTCGTCGACCGACACCGTGGCGCCGTCGTCGTTCTCGACGATCGGCAGGGAGTACGTGAGCAGCTGCGAGGTGTCGAAGTCGCGGAAGCGGTCGGCGAGGTCGAGGATGTCGGAGATGCCCATCTCGCCGTCGAGGCCCACGGCGTCGACGGCGATCTCGACCAGCTCGCGGGTGCGCAGCGGGTTGGACGCCTCGGCGGTCACCTTGGACAGCGCGTTGCGCATGAACACCTGCTGGCGGGTGATGCGGCCGAGGTCGCCAGTGGGGTCGGACTCCCAGTCGCCGTCGGGCGTCATGTACTGCAGGTGCCGTGACCGCACGAACGGCAGGGCCTGGTCGCCCGGCAGGGTCACGCAGCCGAGATTGGTCTGGTAGAGCCCGGACTCGCGGTCGCGCACGGCAGCGTCGAACCACAGCGGCACCCCGCCGACGGCGTCGACCAGCCGGGCGAAGCCCTGGAAGTCGATCTCGACGTAGTGGTTCAGCTCGATGCCGAAGTTCATGCGGATCGTGTCGATCAGCGCCTGGCGGCCCTCGTCGGGCGTCCCCGTCGAGTAGGCCGAGTTGATGCGGGCCTCCTCGCCGGACGGGGCGATCGGGACGATCAGGTCGCGGGGCAGCGAGAGGACGGCGGCCGACTCCTCCTGCGGATCGATCCGCAAGATCATGATCGTGTCGCTGCGCCGGCCCTCGACCGACGCCGCCTCCTCGGCCGTGCCGCCCTCGCGGCTGTCGCTGCCGACCACGAGGTAGTTCTCGGGCTCGCCGGCGGGTGCGGCGTCGACGTCGAGGTCCTCGTAGCGGTTGATGCTGTTGAGCTGGACCAACGCGTAACCCACGACGGTCAGGGCGCCGACGAGGAGCACGAAAACCGTCCCCAGGGCAAGGAGGACGGCGCGCTGGCGCCCGGACCGCCGCGCCGAAGAGGAGGACGCCGCCCGGCGGCCGGCCTGGAGGTGCCGGGGAGGAGGCATGGCTGTTCGACTGTAGCTGTGGGCCCTTCCCATCCCGGACCGGGGCGCTCCGGCACCCCAACGGGTTGGTCAGCCGAACGGGGCCACCGGTAGCTTCCCTGCATGGCCGTGACCGATGTCGAGGCTCCCGCGAAGCCCGCACGTTGGACCGCGCAGTGGAAGGAGCTGTTCGACGAGGTCATCCAGACCGGCCTCTGTACCGGCTGCGCCGGGTGCGTGATCTCGTGCCCGCACGACGTCATCGGCTACACGCACGCCCCGGGCGCCTACAAGCCGTTCCACCTCGAGGACGAGCTGGGCCCCGGCAACTGCATCCACGGCGAGAAGGGCTGCACCTCCTGCACCCGGGCCTGCCCCCGCTTCCGGGCGTGGGAACCGCAGGCCGACGAGCACCTCTTCGCCCGCACCCGGGAGCCCGACGAGACCGCCGGCATCTACCAGGACATCCTGCTCACACGGGCGAGCGACGACATGGTCCACAGCATGGGGCAGGACGGCGGCCTGGTCTCGGCTCTGCTCATCTGGGCAATCGAGAACGACTACATCGATGCCGCGCTGGTGTCGTACCTCGAGGGCGACGGGCACGACTGGAAGGCCCGGCCGGGTGTCGCCGCCAGCAAGGAGGAGATCCTCGAGAGCGCTGGCAGCCGCTACACCTACTCGGCCAACACGCTCGCCCTGTCCGAGGCGCTCGAGCGCGGCCACTCGCGGCTCGCCCTGGTCGGCATGTCCTGCCAGTCGTCGGTGCCGCCGGTGATGTGGAGCCGCAAGATCGGCAAGGTGTCGAAGCCGTTCCTGTTCAACATCGGGCTGCTGTGCTCGAAGACCTTCGACGACTCGATCTTCGACGAGCTGTTCCTCACCAAGTACGGCCTCGACAAGCGCGACATCGTGAAGATGAACATCAAGGGCGTGTTCCAGCTCTGGACCCGCGACGGTCACTATCACGAGATCCCCCTCAAGGAGTGCCACGCCTGGACCCGCGAGGGCTGCACATACTGCCCCGACTTCGCCGCGGAGCACGCCGACATTTCGACCGGGGGCATCGGCAAGGACAACGACTGGACCCTCACGATCGTCCGCACCGACCTCGGCCGCGAGATCATCAGCCGCATGATCGGCGACGGGTCGATCATCGCCCGGCCCGGCGACGAGGACCCCGGCGCCATCGCCCTGATGAACAAGCTGGCGGCCAAGAGCCGAGAACGCTGGCCGGGGTTCGCGGTCGACGACCCGCGTCTGGCTACGGCGAGGTAGGCGTCGAAACCCGTTCCGGCGCCGATTCGTCCCGGTCCTCGCGACAGATCAACGCCGGAACGGGGGTCACGCGGAGCTGCGGGGGCTCTCCGGCGGGGCGATCCGGGCGACGGCCGGCGGCGGCAGGCCAGCCAGCTCGCGGGCCCGCAAGAGCACGGCGTCGAACATCGGCTCGGTGAGCTTGCCGGTGAAGGTGTTCTGCTGGCTCACGTGGTAGCTGCACACGATGGCCCGCCCGTCGGCCAGCGGCGCCTCCGCGCCATGCCCGAACGGCGGCCGGGGCCGCCGGCCCAGGATGCCGGCGATCACCTGGTAGGCGAACTGGCCGAGGGGCACGAAGACCCGCAGCTCGGGCAGCAGCGCCAGCTCGCGCTCGAGGTAGGGACGGCACCGGTCGCGCTCGGCGGGCGTCGGCTTGTTGTCGGGAGGGACGCAGCGGACCGGTGCGGTGATCCACGCACCGTGGAGGCGGAGGCCGTCGTCGCGCGACACCGACGTCGGCTGGTTGGCGAAGCCCGTGCGCCACAGGGCCGCGTAGAGGAAGTCTCCCGACCGGTCGCCGGTGAACATCCGCCCGGTGCGGTTGCCGCCGTGGGCGGCCGGCGCCAGGCCGACGATCGCCAGCCGCGCCGCGGGGTCACCGAACCCGGGCAGGGGCCGGGCCCAGTACTCGTCGTCGCGGAAAGCGGCCCGGCGCTCGACGGCGACCCGCTCGCGCCACGCGACCAGGCGCGGGCACGCCCGGCAGGCGGTGATCTCACGCTCGAGACGGTGCAGCTGCGGGAGCGTCGCCCGCCGATCATCCACGGGCCCATCCACAGGCACCGACGATAGGTTGGGCCGGCGATGGCCGATGCCGAACGTGCAACCGCAGCCCGGTCCGCTCGGCGGACGGCGACCCGTCGGCGCACGCCTCCGGCCACCGTGGTCCTGCTCGTTCGCCATGGCACCACGACCACCACCGGCAAGGCGCTCCCGGGCCGCGCCCCCGGCCTGCACCTGGCCGACTCCGGGCGGGCACAGGCCGACGCCGTGGCCGCGCGCATCGCCGCGCTGGCTCACGGCAAAGGCGACGGCGACGGCGACGCTCCCGAGGGTCGAACCGCCGGCGGCCACGACGGCGAGCTCGTCGGCAAGCCGGCCGGCCGCGGCAACGGCAGCACGCCGGGGGCGGCCAAGCGGGGCGCCCGCCGCGAGGCGCGCCGCATCGCAGCCGTGTACAGCTCGCCACTCGAGCGCGCCCGGGAGACCGCGGCGCCCATCGCCGCGGCCGTGGGGTGCGACGTGCGGGTCGACGACGGCCTGCTCGAGCTCGACGTCGGCACCTGGACCGGCCTCGAGCTGAAGGCCGCCACCAAGCGGCCCGAGTGGGCCACGATCCAGCGCTACCCCAGCGGCTTCGCGTTCCCCAACGGCGAGTCGTTTTTCGCGATGCAGGCCCGTGTGGTCGCCACGCTCGACCGCCTCCGCACCGCCCATCCCGGCGAGACGATCGTGGCCGTCTCGCACGCCGATCCCATCCGTGCCGCCGTGGCGCACGCCATGGGCACCCACCTCGACCTGTTCCAGCGCGTCGTGATATCGCCCTGTTCGCTCACCGCCATCGCCTACGGCGACGGCGGCCCGATGGTCCTCACGGTCAACACCACGGGCGATGCGACCTCGCTGGTGCCGTCATGACGATGGCCGATTCCTTCGACTTCCCCGACGCCGAGATCTTCTGGCCCGGAGCGGAAGGACCGCCGGGGAAACGGGTCTTCTTCCTGGCCGGGGGCGCCGACGGCGAGCTGGTCTACCTGCGCTGCGAGAAGCAGCAGGTCGCCGCGCTGGGCGAGTACCTGCTGGCGCTCCTCGACGACCTGTCACCCGACGTCGAGCCGGCCGAGGGCCACGGGAAGGTCACGCCCCTGCCGTTCCAGTGGGACGTCGGCTCGATCGGCGTCAAGTACGAGGAGCCCGAGGACCGCATCGTCGTCGTCCTCGAGGAGGTGGTCACCGAGGAACCCACCGAGGAGGCCAGCGAGGCCGCCGACGAGGCCAAGCCCGCGACCGCCCGGTTCTGCTTCACGCTTCCCCAGGCCGCCGCGTTCGCGCAGTTCGCACTCGACCTCGTGGCCCAGGGGCGTCCCGACTGCGGCTTCTGCGGCCTGCCGATCGATCCCGAGGGCCACGTGTGTCCGCGGATGAACTGACCTCGGGGGCCGACGGCTGCCGCCCACAGGCGCTCGAGTTGCTGCGGACGGGAGAGGTCGAGGTGCTGGGGCGCATGCCCTGGAGCTCGAACGCCACGCTGCTCGTCGAGGTCCGCTCGGACGGGGACTGCGCCCGCGCGGTGTACAAGCCCCGCCGGGGCGAGCGGCCGCTGTGGGACTTCCCCGGCGGGCTCGACCGGCGCGAGGTCGCCGCCTACGAGCTCTCCGAGTGGCTGGGGTGGGGGATCGTGCCCGAGACGGTCCTGCGCGACGACGACTCGCTGCCCTTCGGCGCGGGGTCGTTGCAGCGGTTCGTGCCGTTCGACGTCGAGTCCCACTACTTCACGCTGATCGAGGACGAGGGCCGGCACGCCGGGCTACGCACGGTGTGCTGCTTCGACCTGGTTGCCAACTCCGCCGACCGCAAGGGCGGGCACTGCCTGGCCGGCGACGACGGCCGGCTGTGGGCGGTCGACAACGGGCTCACCTTTCACTGCGACGACAAGCTGCGCACGGTGATCTGGGACTTCGGCGGCCAGCCCATCCCCGATGCGCTGCTCGCCGGCCTCGCCCGGCTGGCCGACGAGGGCCCACCACCGGCACTCGAGCCGCTGCTCGACCACGGCGAGCGACAGGCCCTGGTCCGCCGGGCCCGGGCGGTCGTGCGCCGTGCCTGCTTCCCCGTCGACCACACCGGCCGCCGCTACCCCTGGCCGTTGGTTTGATCGAAGGGGGACGGATACCCGCCCCCTTCGAGCTTCCCCCACCTCTATGGCCGCCGCCTGGCGGCGGCGTCGATCGCCTGTCGCTCGACTGGCGGAGCCGGATCGAGCGACGTCGGGGGGCTCCGGCGGGAGCCTCTGCCCCCCTAGCCCCCCGCCCACCTCGTTTGCGTACCGCACGTGTACCGGAGGCTCCCAGTAGGTTCCCCGCGTGGATCGGACCGAGGAGCTGGTCGACGCCGCCGACCTCGATGAGCTGGTGCGCGAGGTCGACCGGCTGTGTGACCGGCGCAACTGGGACGAGCTGGTCCGGCTGCGGGACCTGAGCCGCGCCGCGCTGGAGCGCGGCCGCCAGCTCTGGCCGATCGCCAGCCACGCCGAGCATCGCCTCGCGCTCGAAGCGCCCGCGGCCTGGGCGGCGCGCATGCTGGTGCCGGCCACCGGTCACCTCGGGCTGGGCCCCATCGCCGAGGTGGCGGCGTCGACGCACACCTGGGCCGAACTGGCCCCCTACGCGCCACCGACACCGGTCGCGGCCATCGCCGCCCACGAGCGGGTGGTCCGCGGCGAGGACGTCGATGCCGCGTCAGTGCCCGTGGCCGTGCTCGACCTTCCGCTGCGGCTCCAACCCTGGGAGCCCGGCTATCCGGTGGCCACCTACACCGCGCATGGCGTGGAAGCGCCGCGGCCGCCGCTGCCGCCCCTCGTCCCGGCGGCCCTCTCCGACCCGCCCGCCCGCATCGACGACGACGGAGCGCGGGTGCTCCTCGATGCCGTGCGCCACTGGTCGACCGACTCCAACGGCCGGGCCGAGGCCGTCGCCGTCGACGGCGATGCGGCGGCGGCCTGCGCCGCGCTCGGGGTCCCTGCGCTGCGCCTCGGCGCCCTCCCCGCCACCGGCGCCCTCGCACTCCTCGCGTGGGCGGGGGCGTCGGGCGGCGCCCACGGCCGGCGCCGAGGCACGGCCCGCGGGCGCTTCGACGCCTGGTGGACGGCGGCGACGCTGTGCGGTCTCGACACGAACACGCTCGATCCCGAGGAGCTGGGCGCCGCACTCGACGACCTGCGCTGGTACTGGTGGGACGCCGCAGAGCCCGACACCGGGTGGACGCTGCGCCTCGCCGTCGAAGACCCGCTCGACGGAATCGCCTGGGCTGTCTCGGCCGCCGACGCGGTGTGACTCGGCCGGGACCCGCCCCCCGCGTTCCGGCGTCGATTCGTCGCGAGCACCGGCACGCCACGACGCCGCTTCGGGTTTGCGTGCGACAGCCCGGCGTCAGTTCTGCGACGCGTCGGCGTCGGCCCCGGCCTTGCCACCGCGCTTGCGGCGGCGACGCGGGGCCTTGATCGCCGGCACAGCCTCGTCGGCTGGCTCTCGCTCGGCGGCGGACTCTGCTCCAACCTCCCCAACCTCGACCCCAACCGACCCGTTGCCGTCGTCGACGTCGCCGGTCTCATCGCCGCTGGCGGCGGCCGCAACCCCGGCGGTCCGGGCGGTCCCGCCGGTCGCCGCGCGGAGGAAGGCGAGCTCATCGGGCTGGCGCCGGTCGAGCCATTCGCGGAACTGCCGGGACGTGAGGGGCGGGCACACGATGAAGCCCTGGGCCAGGTCGCATCCCAGCTGGGTGAGCAGGTCCCACGCGTCGCGGGACTCGACGCCCTCGGCCACGGTGATCAGCCCGAGGTCGCGGCCCAGGGCGAGCACCGAGCGGGCGATGGCGCGGTCGCTCTCGTCGACGGTCATGCGGGCAATGAACGACTTGTCGATCTTGATCTCGCCGATCGGAAGCCGGCGCAGGTGTGCCAGCGACGAGTAACCCGTGCCGAAGTCGTCGCACGACAGGCAGACGCCGAGGTCGGCCAGACCGGTGAGCACGTCGACCGATCGCGGCGAATCGCTCATCACCATGCTCTCGGTGAGCTCGAGCGTGAGCGACTCCGGAGGGACGCCGATCTCGCCGACCACTCGCTCCACGTCGTCGACCAAGTGGAGGTCGAGCAGGTTGCGGGCCGACAGGTTGACGGCGACCGACAGGTCGATGCCGAGGTCGCGCCACGCCCGGCACTGCGTCAGCGCCTTGCGCATGACGACCATGGTGAGCGTGCGGATGTCGCCGGTGTGCTCGGCGATCGTGATGAACTCGTCGGGCCGCACACGGCCGAGCCGGGGGTGGTTCCAGCGCACCAGGGCCTCGGCGCCTCGCACGATGCCCGAGGCCAGCTCGAGCTTGGGCTGGAAGCACACGTCGAGGTCGTCGCTCTCGAGCGCCTCGCGCAGGTCGGCACCGAGCGCCAGCCGGCGGGGCGTCGAGGGGTCGTGCACCGGGTCGTACATCTCCCAGCCGCTGCGGTGCCGGCGGGCCGTGTCGGCGGCGATGTGCGCCCGCTGCACGAGCGACGGGGCGTCGATTGCCTGCTCGGGGTAGACGGCCACGCCGACGTTGACCCCGAGCGCGAGCAGCACGCCCTCGCTCTGGAACGGTGGATCGAACCCGGCGATCAGCAGGCGGGCCGCGGCGACGACCTCGTCGGCGTCGGCCACGCCCGGCATCACCACGGCGAACTGCTCGCCGCCGAGTCGGGCCAAGATCGCCGTCTCCGGCAGCAGGTTGCGCATGCGACCGCTTGCCTGGATGATCAGGCCGTCGGCGCTGCGGTGGCCGAAGGCGTCGACCACCTGGGTGAAGGAGTCGAGATCGATCACGATCAAGCCCACCCGGCCCCGATCCCGGTAGGCGTCCTCGAGCGACTGCCCGAGGGCCTCGGTGAGTCGCGTGCGGTTGGGCAGCCCGGTGAGCGGGTCGTGGAGAGCCTCGTGGGCCCGCTCGGCCGCCTCGCGCTCGAGCACCGTGAACAGGAGCCCGTTCTCGATCGCCATGGACGCCTGGTCGGCCAGCTCGCCCAACAGGCGAATGTGGTTGTCGCCGAAGTGCGACGCCGCCTTGCGCCGGGCCTGGCTCACGACGAGGGCCCCGAACACGTTGCCGTTGGTGGTGGTGATGGGTGCGGCCAGGGCCGCGACCGACGTACGAACCTGCAACCAGGCGGGCGAGCCGGACCCGACGTCGACCCGGCAGGGCACCTGGTCGGGCACGACGGCCCCCAGGTCGGCGTGGTGCTCGACCAGCGACGTCTGCTGCTCGTCGACGGCCCCGGACCCCACCGTCGGCCCGAGCGAGTAGCGGCGGCCCGGCTCACCCTCGGCCACAGTCTCGAGCAGCAGCACCGCGTCGTCGGCTCGCAGCAGCTTCCGGGCGCCGGACAGGACCGATGCTGCGATCTCGGACAGATCGATCGACCGCACGACGGTCTTGGTGAAGTCGTGCATAGCCTGGAGGCCGCGGCGGTCTTCGTGGAGCCGGGCGTACAGCCGGTTGGAGGCGAAGCAGGCGAGCACGATGGCCGACAGGATCAGCTCCACGTGAGGGTGGTCCCACAGCGCGATGGCCAAGCCGACGCCGACGCCGGCGTTGAGCACCCCGGAGACCGCGTCGGTGCGGGCCAGGGTGCCGAGGGCCCTCCAGCCGAGCCAGCCTCGGGTGACCGCGCCGACGAGGGCGGCCAGGCTGGCGAAGGCGGTGGTGTACGACACGACCAGCGCCAGCGTGAGGGCGATGGCGCCGTGCACGCCGACAAGGTCGGCGTCACCGAGCGCCACGCGGGCCACCAGGATCGCCGTGACCGTCTGCGCGGCGTGGACGGCGGTCTCGTAGGCCAGCTCGGGCGGGCGGCGGTAACGAGTCACCACCAACACGGCGGTCACCCCGACGACCCGGGCGGCCACGAGCGTGCCCGGGGCGGCGTACACCAGGCCAGCCGCGAGCGGCACGAGCGCCGCGGTGAACCCGTACTGCTCACCCTGGCGCCGCTCGACCCGTAGGGCGAACGCCTCGCACACGGCGAAGGCGACGACCAGCCACAACCAGCTGAGTCGCAGCGACGTGTCGGCAATAGGCGCGTCACCGGCGAGCGCCACACCGAACACGGCCGCCGACGCCGCGCCGAACGCGGCGGCGACTGCGAACATCGCAGTGTCCCCCTCGCGCACCCGGTCGCCCCTCACCCTCGCCTCCCAACCCGAACCCCGCCCGGGGCACGGTGCCGCACGCCACGACCTGCGGTCAAGCTCAGTTCGAGCTTTTCCCCTGCTGGGGGACAATGCTGCGGCGCCCGCGCTCGCGGTCTCATGACCGACGGAGGATGGTTCGAGGTCAGTTGCCCACCGGGCCGAGCACGCGATCGAGGTACGGGTTGGCGAACCGTCCCTCCGGATCGAGCCGGGCCCGCACCCGCTGGAAGTCGTCCCAGCGGGGATAGCGGGCGGCCAGTGTCTCGGCCCGCTGGAAGTGCATCTTGCCCCAGTGGGGCCGGCCGCCGTAGCTGTCCATGATGCGCTCGACGCCCGCGAAGTAGGCGTCGTACGGCGTGCCCCGGTAGACGTGCACGGCGATGTAGCCGGTCTCGCGACCGTGCGCCGTCGACAGCGGGATCTCGTCGGGGGCCACGACCCGGACCTCGACGGGGAAGCTGAGCGGCGTGCCCATCTCGTCGACCAGTCGCCGCACCCGGTTGAGCGCCTCGGGCAGCGCCTCGCGGGGGACGCCGTACTCCATCTCCCAGAAGCGCACCCGCCGCGGGCTGGTGAACACCCGGTCGGACCGGTCGACGTAGTCGAGCCTGCCCGCGTTGGGGATGACCTTGGCCAACCGGGGGATGAGCGACGGCCGCCATCGGCCGATGCGGCACAGCACGCCGAACGCGTAATTGTTGAGCGCCACGTCGTCGACCCACTCCCGCACCCGGGTGCGCGGCCGTGCCGGCTCGTCGGTGCGCCGGTTGCGTTTGGTCAGCGCCCAGCGGGTGTGGGGCACCCAGTAGAACTCGAAGTGGTCGTTGGCTTCGACAAGGTCGTCGAGGTCACGCAGCACGTCGTCGACCGGCGCCGGCTCCTCGACGGCGTGCAACCGGAAGGCCCGGACGCACTGGAGGGTCACCGTCGAGACCAGCCCGAGCGCGCCGAGCCCGACCCGCGCCGCGTCGAAGACGTCGGCGTTCTCCGACGCCGAGCACTCCAGCACCGAGCCATCAGCCGTGACCAGGCGCATGCCCACGATCTGCGCCGACAGGTTCCGGAACCGCAGGCCCGTGCCGTGGGTCGCCGTCTGGGTCGCCCCCGAGATCGACTGCCGGTCGATGTCGCCCATGTTCTCGAGGGCGAGCCCTCGCGCGTCGAGCTCGTCGGAGAGCCGGTGCAGCGGGATGCCCGCCTCGACGGTCACCTGGTCGAACGTGGCGTCGTGCCGAAGGACGCGCCCATAGCCGCCGAGGTCGACGAGCACGCCGTCGGTGCAGGCGATCGACGTGAACGAGTGCCCCGCGCCGACGGCTTTGACCCGCTGGCCGTTGGCGGCCGCCTGCTTGAGGAGCTGGACGAGCTCGGCCTCGGTGGCCGGTCGCCTCACCGCCGCGGGGGAGCAGCTCTGGTTGCGTGCCCAGTTGGTCCACGTGCCCCGGGTGGGGACCCTTCCGGCGGCGCTCATGGCCGGCCAGACTACGGCCCCCGCAACGCTGACGGCCGCCGATCCGAACACCGACAGCGGCGGCGACGTCGCAAGACAGGCTGGCTGTCGAGGCCGGCGACCGGGTACGCCCTGTCGCATGAAATGGCGTCGGACGAAGAGCACCCACGTCGACGACATGCGGTCGGCGGGCGGCGGGCGGGGACTGGGGATGCCGATCGCAGCCGGCGGTGGCATCATCGGCCTGCTCGTCTTCCTCGTGACCGCAGTGTTGGGAGGCGGCGGTGGGGGCGGGCTGGGCAGCGTGCTCGACGAGCTGCCAGGGGCCGTTCCCGAGGGCTCATCCTCCGGCCAGGTCGCCGACCAGGCCCAGCAGGAAGACGCCGATTTCGTCAAGTTCCTGACCGAGGACACCCAGGCGGTCTGGGCCGCCGAGTTCGAGCGGGCCGATCGGCAGTACGACTACGCCCGGCTCAACATGTTCACCGGCCAGGTCAACACCGCCTGCGGGCCGGCGACGTCGGCCGTCGGGCCCTTCTACTGCCCCGCCGACAGCGAGGTCTACATCGACCTCGACTTCTTCCGGGAGCTGAGCGACCGCTTCGGGGCGCCCGGCGACTTCGCCCAGGCGTACGTGATCGCCCACGAGATGGGCCACCACGTGCAGAACCTGCTCGGGATCAGCG
>OCZS010000553.1_pt1 | contig 12437 bp, 13 predicted proteins | sample 1539071 | NCBI WGS metagenome assembly OCZS01 (sample SAMEA3113584, study PRJEB22503) | soil metagenome | reverse complement strand
TTCGACTTCAAGAACACCGACGCGTCGATCCGCTGGTCCGGCGAGGCGATCGAGATGGAGGCCAACTCCGAGGAACGGGTGAAGGCCGTCCTGGACGTGTTCCAGTCCAAGCTGATCCGCCGCGGCGTGAGCCTCAAGGCGCTGGACGCCGGTGAGCCCCGCTCGTCGGGCAAGCTGTTCAAGATCACCGCCAGCACCAAGGAGGGGATCAGCACCGAGGACGCCAAGAAGGTCGCCAAGCTCATCCGCGACCAGGGGCCGAAGAACGTCAAGACCCAGATTCAGGGCGACGAGCTGCGGGTCAGCAGCAAGAGCCGCGACGACCTCCAGGCGGTCCAGGCGCTGATCAAGGACGCCGACTACGACTTCGCCGTGCAGTTCACCAACTACCGCTGAACCGCCCACGCGAGCCTGTCCACCGCGACCCGCGTCGCTCTACGATCAGCACGGCACGCCGGTAACGGGAGTCCCGGCATTGACAGTGAGGACCGCAGAGATGGGCTTTCTGGACAACCTGAAGGAAAAGGCCGAGGAGTTCGGGGAGAAGGCGAAGGAGGGCTTCGGGGCCGCGACCGACAAGGCCTCGGACCTGGTTGGAGACGTCAAGGACCGGTTGGACAAAGACGACGAAACCTCGGTCGACAAGGTGGAGGCAGCCGCTGACTACTCGCCGGAGGCGGTCGAGGAGGCGTCGAAGGGCATCGAGGACGCGGTGGCCGAGTCGACCGCCGCGGCCGAGGTCTCCGCCGCCGACCTCATCGGGGACCTGCCTGACGTTCCCGCCGACGACCCGCTGGACCCCGGGGTTGAGGCCGTCGACCCGGTGCTCGAGCCGTCCACGTCGACCGCAACCGACGATCCACTCGAGTTCCCGCCGGACCGCACCGTCTGACCGGCCGGTAAGTCGGCTGACACGAGCCGCGGGTTTTGCCAGGCTTACGCGGGTGACCTCCCGCATCAGCCATACGACGATCGACGCGCACGACGCGCACGCCCAGTCCGTCTGGTGGGGCCGGGTACTCGGGATGACTGAGGATCCGGAGGACCCCAACGAGCCCGGGCACGAGGAGTGCATGATCTTCAGCCCGGACGGGCGTACGCGGGTGCTGTTCATCGAGGTGCCCGAGGCGAAGACCATCAAGAACCGGATCCACTTCGACCTGCGCCCCACCGACGGAATCCGGCAGGACGAGGCCGAGCGGCTGCTCGGTCTCGGCGCCACCGTGGTCGCCGATCGCCGCCGCCCCGACGGCTCCGGCTGGTTCACCCTGGCCGACCCGGAGGGCAACGAGTTCTGCGTCCTCAGGGGCGACTCCGAGATCGTCGACCCGTATGCGCATCTGGTCACCTGAACAAGTGACGCCAGTCTCTCCGCGATGGTCCGACACGCCGGCTGGTGATGAAACGCGGGGCAGTTTCTCAGGGAGACCGGTCTGGGACACCTGAATCTGCCGTGAGAGGTGGCAGCGGTAGCGTCGGTTCGTGCCCAACAGCCTGCTCATCGTGCACGTGGACATCGCGGTGGTACCGGAACAGCTGGACGCGTTCGTCGCGGCGACGGAGGAGAACGCGGCGGCGAGCCGGGACGAGCCGGGCGTGGTGCGGTTCGACGTGCTGACCGACCGTGCCGATGCGAGCCATGTCGTCCTGGTGGAGATCTATCGGGACGAGGCCGCCGCCGCCGCGCACAAGGAGACCGCGCACTACGCGCGCTGGCGCGACACCGTGGCGCCGATGATGGCCCGGCCGCGGCAGGCCGCCCGGTTCGTCAACACCTCGCCCGACGACCAGGCCTGGTAGCGGGTGGTGCACCGAGACAAGGCAAGGGGGGCGACCTCCTTGCCCCCCTTGGCGCGCCCATGACACCCGGGCGCGCGCCCTTCGACCTGGCGGTCCCGGCCGATGTACGGTTCGGGGCCGGCCGGGTCCGCGAGGTGCCGTCCGCCCTGGCCGCGTTGGGGTCCAGCCGGGTGCTGCTCGTCACCGGGCGGTCGCCCGCCCGCGCGACCGAGGTCCAGGCAGCGTTGACCGAGGCGGGCATCGCCACCGTGGCCTTCGCGGTCGCGGCCGAGCCGTCGATCGACGTCGTGCGCGACGCCGTCGGGCGCGCCACCGACGCTGACTGTGATGCCGTCCTGGGCTTCGGTGGTGGGAGCGCGATCGATGTCGCCAAGGCCGCGGCCCTGCTGGCCGGCACCGGCGCCGATCCCCTCGATCATCTGGAGGTGATCGGGGCAGGTCGTCCGATCACTGTGCCGGGCCTGCCGTGCATCGCCGTGCCCACCACGGCGGGTACGGGCTCGGAGGTGACCCGCAACGCGGTCCTCGCCGGCGACGGGGTCAAGGCGAGTCTGCGCAGCCCGTTGATGCTGCCCAAGGTCGCCGTGGTCGACCCCGACCTGCTGGCTGGCGTACCGGCGCCGACGATCGCGGCCAGCGGGATGGACGCGCTGTCACAGCTCATCGAGCCGCTGCTGTCCGCCCGCGCCAACCCGTTCACCGACGCGCTGGCCCGGGACGGGATCCGCCGGTCGGCCCGGTCGCTGCGCCGGGCGTACGCCGACGGCATGGCCGACCCCGACGTACGCGAGGACCTCGCCCTGGCCAGCCTGTTCGGCGGCCTGTCCCTGGCCAACTCCGGACTCGGCGCTGTCCACGGGCTCGCGGCCGCGGCTGGGGCGCGGCTGGCCGCCCCGCACGGTGCGGTCTGCGCCGCCGTCCTTGCCGCCACGGTGGCGGTCAACTATCGGGCCCTCAGCAACCGGGCGCCCGAGCATCCGGCACTCCCCCGGCTGACCGAGGTCGCGAGCCTTGTCACCGGCCGGACCGACGCCCGCCCCGAGGACGCGGTCGTCTGGCTCCAAGACCTGACCACGGCGCTCGCGATTCCGGGGCTGGGAAACTACGGGCTGGACGAGACCGGGGCAACGGCAGTGGTTGCGGCCGCGCAGAAGGCCAGCAGCATGCGCGGGAACCCGATCGCGCTGAGCGACGCCGAGGTCGGCGAGATCGTGGCGCGTTCCCTCTGACGAGGACAATGGGGCGATGGGTGAGCTGCGCCCGTCGGAGTGGCTTGAGGTCGGCCCCCGACCTTCCCAGAACCGGGCGAACCGGAGCGGGCGGCTGGCTGGGCTAGCGGCGGCGCTGCTGGTTGGGGTCGTCGCCATGGCCGGAGTGCGATCACTCGACGGCTCGGCCGGGCCGAGCGAACGAGACAGTGCCCCGCCGTCGGGCTCCCACTCGCCGACACCGCCACCGCGCAGCCCCTCGGCGGGACCTCCGGTGGTGGGTGCCGGCCCGACCCTGCCGGCGGCCGGCGACTGGGAGGTGTACGGCCGGAGCGACACCGAGGTGGTCCGGCTGGAGCTGCGGTCGGGCCGGATGACCCGTACGCCGGTACCGCCGCTCACCGCCGGCGGTCGGGTCAGCTTCCTCGCGACCGGCACCGGCGTTCTCGCCCGCCCGGTGCGTGGGGTGCCGGGCTACCAGGTGCCGGACGGGGAACCGGTCGGGCCGTTGCCGTCCGCCCTCGGCCGTGGCGGGCTCATCCTGCCCGGACCGGAGCCCAGCCAAGTGTGGATCAGTGGCACCAGCCGCTTCTCCAGCCGGGGCGAGATGCTGCTGGCCTCAGTCAGCGCCGGCTGGGTCCGGGTCCAGGCCAGCCTGCCCGCCGTCACGTACGGATCGGTCCAGCCCGACGGAGCCGGCTCCTACTACGTCTCCTCCACGGGAGGCACCTACGTACGGGTACCGGGCGGCTACCGGCGGATCAGCACGGGCACGGTGCTGGCGGCGTCAGCGGGGAGCCTGCTGACCGCCGACTGCGACGAGCGCCTGCGCTGCCGCCATGCCCTGGTAGACCGCTGGAGCGGGAAACGCCGGACGGTACGCCTGCTGCCCAGCTTCAACGCCGGCCTGGCCCTTGTCTCGCTGTCTCCGGACAGCCGGTACGTCGCCGTGGCCTACCGGCTCGCCACCCGGTCGCCGGCGCTGCACGTGATCGACCTGGCGACCGGCGCCGACCGCGAGGTGAGGGCGGCGTTCGACTCGGGGTTGCCGAACGGATCCGTGGTCTGGTCGCCGACCGGCGACTACGTCGCGGCGGTGGGGGCCCAGGGTCGGGCTGGTGATCCTGGCGTCGGCGACGGCCGAGGTCCTGCCGCTGAGCGGAGACCTGCCAACCATCGCCCAGCTGGCGGCCCCACCGTAGGATGCGGCCATGGCCGAGGAGCGACCAGCGCCGTTGCCCGGTGATGCTCGGGCCAAGTGGTGCGCGTACGCCGCCGCCGGCCTCGGCGGGGCCAACCTGGTCACCCTCGGGCTGATGTACGCCGTCGAGGTGCCGCGGAACGGCCCCTATGTGTTCGGCGCGCTCAACGACTTCGGGGGTGGGCTCTACTTCCTGGCCAGCGTGCCGGTCCTACGCCAGATCCACCGTCGGCTCGACGACGACAGCCCGGCCACCCGGGCCGCGCTGGGGGCCGTGCTCGGCTCCTCCGTGGCGGCCGCCGGCAGCAGCTTTCTGCTCGCCTTTCACAAGATCCCCTTCGCACCGTCCACCGGCGTCACCGTCGGCGCCATCCTCGTCCAGTCCGCCTGGGTAACGGCAGTGAGTACGCGGTTGTTGCGCCGGGGCGGCTGGCCGAAGCGTCTGTCGCGGGTGGGCCGCGGTGCCGGCGTCGCCATGCTTGCCGGCCTGCCGATCTTCGCCCTGGGCTTTCTCGTACCGGGCGGGTCGGCGCTCCGGAAGGCGGTGTTCGCGGTCGGCGGCGCCCTGAGCGGCGCGGCGTGGGTGAGCTGGCCGGCCTGGTACCTGCTGGTGGGCCGGCATCTCTCGACTGAGGCGAATCGCGCCGTCCGCAGATAAAACTCGCTGCCGCTGCAACGGAAGCGTCCGCTGCGGCGAGTACCTGTCATGGAACGCTCTTCCGCCCGCCTGACCGTTCCCAGGGCGCTCGGCGCCGCTGTGATCATCGGTGGCCTCCTGGTCGCGTTACCGCTCGCCGGCGGCGACAACCGGACGCCACTGGGCCGGAACGGGACCGCGCACGCCGGGACCCTGAAGCCGTTCAGCTCGTGCGACACCGTTCTCCAGTACTTCAAGGACCAGGCTCCCGAGTATCTGATCGCACGCGCGGCCGGCGACCACGTGGGCGCCGGCGGCGACGCCGTCGGGCCGGTGAGCGCAGGGACGGCACCCGGGCGAGACTTCGGCGCGGAGTCGGGGGGCACGCCGCCGGTCCACTCGACGACGAACGTCCAGGAGGCCGGCGTCGACGAGCCGGACATCGTCAAGACGGACGGGACCCGTATCGTGGCCGTCGCCCATGCCCGGGTCCACCTCGTCGACCTCTTCGGCGGCAAGATGACCCTGCGCAAGACCCTTCCGGACCCGGATGTACGCAACGTCTTTCTGTCCGGCGATCGTCTCCTGGTGTTTCGCGGTCAGACGGCCGAGACGTTCGGGCCTGGCATGCGCTGGGCCGGTCAGCAGTCCGTCCTGACTATGTACGACATCTCGAACCTGAGCGATGCCGAGCTCCTGGCCACGCTGACCATCGACGGCGACGTACTCGACGCCCGCTTGGTGGGAACGCAGGTCCGTGTGGCCACGGTCTCGTCGCCCGACGTGGATGCGCCGTCACCGACCTACACCCGCACCGGCCGCATCTCGGCCACGTCCAAGGCCGAGCTACGGGCCGCCGTCGCGCGGACGACCGTCGATGACTGGGTCCCGTCGTACACCCTGCGAGACGGGGCAGGCGCGCCGGTGAGCCGGGGACGTCTGGTGGAATGCGCCGATCTGGCTCGTCCCGAGAAGTTCTCGGGACTGGACACCGTGGCGGTGTCGTCATTCGACATGGGCTCGGCCCTGGAGTCCCGCCAGACCGTGGGCGTGGTCGCCGGCGGACAGCAGATCTACGCGACCGACGCGTCGACGTACGTCTCGACGACCGACTGGAACCCCGAAGGGTTCACGGCCAAGACGACCCTGCACAAGTTCGTCACCGCCCAGTCGGGCGTGAGCAGCTACCTAGGGTCGGGCGAGGTTCCCGGAACGTTGCTCAACCAGTACGCGATGTCGGAGTACCACGGGGTCCTGCGGGTCGCGAGCACGGTCTCGGAAAGTCGCGGCTGGGCCAACCCGCGGCCGGTGACCGAGGGGATGGTCACGACCTTGCAGGAGCAGGACGGCACCCTTCGCCAGCTCGGTCAGGTCGGCGGGCTCGGTCGGGAGGACAACGAGTCGATCCACGCGGTGCGGTTCATCGAGGAGCGCGGCTACGTCGTGACGTTCCGCCAGACGGATCCGCTCTACGTCCTCGACCTCCGCGATCCGGCTGCGCTGAAGGTCGTGGGCGAGCTGCAGATCCCCGGCTACTCGGGCTACCTGCACCCGATCGGCGAGAACCTGCTGCTCGGTGTCGGGCAGAGCGGCCAGCGGGAAGTGCAGTTCTCGTTGTTCGACATCGGCGACCCTGCCGCCCCGCGCCGGATCGACACCGAGACCTACGGGAGCGGTGCGGCGGCCGCCGAGTTCGACCCCCGGGCCTTCCTGTACTGGCCACAACGCGACCTGGTCGTCGCCCCGATGACCTCCTACGACAGCTCGCAAGGAGAGGAAGGGCTCAGCGGACTGGTGCTCCTTCGCGCCGATGCCGACGGACTCGCCGAGCTCGGCCGCGTCACCGTTCCCGAGCAGCACGGGACCGTGCACCGCTCAGTGGTTGTCGGCGACTTGGTCTACACGCTGTCGGACCAGGCTCTTTTGGCCAACAGCCTCGACACCCACCGGAAGATCGACGAGCTGGTTCTCTAGACGCCGGCTAAGTAGTCAGGCGGCGCGGTACAACGGGGCCGCCGGGCGCAAGTTGTCGAGAAGGATGTCGCGGATCTGCTGGGCCTCCGGACCCTCCTGGCTCGCGAGAACGCCGAGGAGGTCGTCCACCTCGCGCGCGGTCCGGAAGCTGGCGAGCTCTCGCTTCAGAGCGTCGTACGAAGCGCGCGCCTCCCGACGCTCACGCAGCGCGTCGCGGAGGGTGGAGAGGCGTTCGCGGATGGAGTTCAGATTTCTCATGTCTCAAGTCTGAAGACTCGATATCCATACGTCCAATGCATCTTTGTTGGATCTTCCATGCACTATCTTCATGAGTTGTGGATACCGAAGTGCTTCGCTACTTCCAGCAGGTGGCGGACGGAGCCACCGTCACCGAGGTCGCCGAGCTCTATCAGGTGAGCCAGCCTGGCGTGTCCCGCGGTCTGCAGCGGCTCGAGGAGGAGGTCGGCACCCCACTACTCATGCGTTCGGGCCGGCTGCTGCGACCAACGCACGCCGGCAGCGTCTTCAAGCGGCACGTCGACGCGGTGCTGCATGCCCTCGATGACGGGCTGGCCGCCGCCGAGGAGCTGATCGACCCGGAGAGCGGGACCGTGCGGGTTGCCTTCCAGCTCTCACTGGGGACGTGGCTCGTGCCCGACCTGATCGCCGGGTTCCGCACGGAACACCCGCGGGTCCGGTTCGAGTTCGAGCACTCCCACGACGCTCTGGGCTCATCGCTCGTGGCGGCTGGACGCACGGACCTGGAGTTCACCGCTCGACGGCCGCGCAACCCGGAGGTCGAGTGGGAGCGACTCTTCCAGCAGCCGCTGTGCCTGGCCGTACCGCCCAAACACCCCCTGGCCGGTCGCGACGAGGTCGCCCTTCTCGAGGCGGCCGCGGAGGACTTCGTCATGCTCGGACCCGACTGGGAGCTGCGGACGCAGTCGGACGAGCTGTGCGCGCGCGCGGGGTTCGCGCCACGGGTGGCGTTCGAGGAGGACGACATCCCCGTGGTCCGCGGCTTCGTCGCGGCCGGCCTGGGCGTGGCGATCGTTCCCGCGCTGCCCGCGGAGGTGCGTCAGGCCGGAACCGGAGCCGAACGGCTGGTGCGGCTGACCGACCCGGGGGCGTTCCGCGACGTCGGGCTGGCCTGGTCGAAGAACCGGCGTCTGTTGCCCTCTGCCGAGCTGTTCCAGCAGCACGTGCTGGCGCGCCCGACCACTCCCGTTACGTCCGCATGACTGAGGGCTCTGACCCTCCGTCGTGCGAACCCAACGGGCCGGCGAGCTCTTGGAGAAGAGCAGGACCGGCCGGTACCGAGCCCTCGACCCATTCCAGGGCGTCGAAGGGACACTCATCGACGCAGATGCCGCAGTACATGCACAGTGACCAGTCGATGGCGAAGCGGTCGAGGACATGGATCGTACGCGGGCGCGCGCCCGGCTGTTCGGCCGCCGCCACCTCCGAGTGCGAGTCGATGCTGATGCACCAGGTCGGGCACTCGCGGGCGCAGACCATGCAGGAGGTGCAGGCCGGCTCGACCAGCCGGATGGACCCGTGCCGGCTCATGGCCGGCGCCGCCGCGTACGCCCGCCGCCCGCCGACTCCGCCACCTCACCCGCCGGCGGCTCGGGAGCGGTGGGATCCCGGTCGCCCCAGACCGCGGGGTCAGGAACGCCGGGCGGCACGAGCCGGCGACGAGGACTGTCCGCTGAGCCGGTCGAAGCGCGCAGGTCGCTCTCCCCCGGCTCCTTGGCCCCCGGCCAGGCCAGCCCGGTCCGCGCCGCCAACACCTCGTCCTTGCGCAGCGGCGTCCCGGTGAACCCGGGGGCCAGGAGCAGTCGGGCCGCGTCCCCGCCGGTGAACTCGACCCCGAACAGCTCGGCCGCCTCCCGCTCGTGCCAGGCCGCCCCGGCGAACAGGTCCCGGATGCTGTCCAGCCGCGGTTCCTGCCGGTTCAGCTCGGTGCCCAGGAGCAGGACGTCCCCCGGTCGGTCGAGCCGGCGCAGGGCGAGCACCACGAGCAACGCGTCCTGCCGCCCCACCAGGTCCTCCGCCCCCAGCCAGTCGAAGAACCCGTAGCCGTCGGCCCGGGCGGCGTCGACGCCGGCCCGCCAGTCCTGCGGCGCGACGAGCCTCACGCGGGCTCCCGGCCGGCCAGCGCGTCGATGGCCTCGGTCAGGGCTCCCGGCGGCGGTGGGCAGCCCGGTACGAACACGTCGACCGGCACCAGCTGGTCGACCCCCTTGGTCACCGAGTACGAGTCCCAGTACGGCCCGCCGGAGGAGGCGCACGCCCCGAACGAGATCACCGCGGGGCGGTCCACCCCCCGCTCGGCGCAGGCGTCGATGATCGCACACACCGCCGGGGCGAGCCGGTCGGTCACCGTGCCGGACACCACGACGGCGACGGCGGTCCCCCGGGCCAGCTCCGCCGGCGCGGGAGCGACCCCCGTCGCCGCGGCCTCGAACTCCAGCGCGCAGCAGGCCAGGGCGATGTCGACCACGTACAGCGACCCGTCTCCATACCAGTCGAGCCAGCGCATGCGGTCCAACCTAGGCGCTGTCTCCGAGATCGGCTTGGAGTCGGGGACGATGCTGCCCGAGAACGCCGCCGCGCTGGTCGGCGCGGGTGTGCTCACAGTCATCGTGTTCCCTGCCGCCGCGGTCAGCCTGGGCCGAAAGACCTCGCGTCAGCTCGAAGAGACCCCAACGGCCACCGGCAACTGACCGCCCTCCTCCGCTCCCGGCCGTTCTCGTTGGCTGAGTCACAACGGACCCTGCTGAGGACCGCCATATGATGTAGATGGCTCAACAGACGACCATGGCCGCAGATCCGCCGCCGCGACAGCCGAGCCAACCTATCCCCCGGCGACCAGGGGATAGGTACGCCAAGGAAAGGCAGCAGTGAAACAGGTCCACACCCTCGACCGTGTGGTGATCCGCTTCGCCGGCGACTCCGGCGACGGCATGCAGCTGACCGGGGACCGCTTCACCGCCGACTCGGCGGTGTTCGGCAACGACATCTCCACCCTGCCGAACTTCCCGGCCGAGATCCGGGCGCCCGCCGGCACCCTGCCCGGGGTCTCCAGCTTCCAGCTGCACTTCGCCAACTACGACATCATGACCCCCGGCGACCGTCCGGACGTCCTCGTGGCGATGAACCCAGCGGCCCTCAAGGCCAACATCGCCGACCTGCCGCGCGGCGGTGTGATCATCGCCGACACCGCTGACTTCACCAAGCGCAACCTGGCCAAGGTCGGCTACGACGCCAACCCGCTCGAAGACGACTCGCTGGCCGACTATCAGGTGCACGCGCTGGACCTGACTGGGATGACCGTCGAGGCGGTCAAGCCCTTCGGTCTGTCCCGCAAGGACGCCGCCCGAGCCAAGAACATGTTCGCCCTTGGCCTGCTGTCCTGGCTCTACCACCGACCCACCGAGGGCACCCTCAACTTCCTGTCGGCCAAGTTCGCCAACAAGCCGGACATCCGCGACGCGAACCTGACCGCGTTCAAGACCGGGTACGCGTTCGGCGAGACCACCGAGACGTTCGCCGTCACCTACGAGGTGGCGCCGGCCCCGATGCCGGCGGGCCGCTACCGGCAGATCTCCGGCAACCTCGCCCTGGCGTACGGGCTGGTCACCGCGGCCAGGAAGGCCGGGCTGCCGCTGTTCCTGGGCGCCTACCCGATCACCCCGGCCTCGGACGTGCTGCACGAGCTGAGCAAGCACAAGCGCTTCGGGGTGACCACCTTCCAGGCCGAGGACGAGATCGCCGGTGTGGGTGCGGCGCTGGGCGCCAGCTTCGCCGGCCACCTCGGCGTGACCACCACGTCCGGGCCGGGCATCTCGCTGAAGTCCGAGACCATCGCGCTCGGCGTGATGACCGAGCTGCCGCTGATCATCTGCGACATCCAACGCGCCGGTCCGAGCACCGGGATGCCGACCAAGACCGAGCAGGCGGACCTGTTGCAGGTGATGTTCGGCCGCAACGGCGAGGCCCCGGTCCCGGTGCTGGCCGCCCAGTCGCCGGCCGACTGCTTCCCCACCGCGATCGAGGCGGTGCGGATCGCGGTCAAGTACCGCACCCCCGTCATCGTGCTGTCCGACGGCTACATCGCCAACGGCGCCGAGCCCTGGCCGGTGCCGGACGTGGCGGCGATCCCGACGATCGACCCGCAGTTCGCCGGCTCGGCGAACGCGGTCGACAAGGCCGGCAACCCCGCATTCCTGCCCTACCTGCGCGACCCGGAGACGCTGGCCCGGCCGTGGGCGATTCCCGGCACGCCTGGGCTGCAGCACCGGATCGGCGGCATCGAGAAGGCTCGTGACACCGGCGCGGTCTCTTACGACCCAGCCAACCACGACGAGATGGTGCGGACCCGCGCGGCCAAGGTCGCCGGCATCGTCCGCGACATCCCCGACCTCGTCGTCGACGACCCGGCCGATCCGGACGCGAGGAGCGCGAGCGACGACCGACCAGCGGGGGGCGTGGGGGGTCGTCCCCCCACACAGACGCAGCCGCACGCCCGTGTCCTGGTCCTGGGCTGGGGCTCGACGTACGGGCCGATCGTGGCCGCCGTCCGCCGGGTCCGCAAGACCGGCCGTCAGGTCGCCTACACCCACCTGCGCCACCTGAATCCGTTCCCGGCCAACCTTGGCGCGATCCTGCGCGCCTACGACCGGGTGATCGTGCCCGAGATGAACCTGGGCCAGCTGGCTCTGCTGCTACGGGCGGAATACCTGGTGGACGTACAGAGCTACTCCCGGGTACGCGGTCAGCCGATCTCGCTCAGCGAGCTGGCCCGCGACCTGGAAGCCGAAGTCGACGCAACCGAAGGAGTGCTGACGTGAGCCAGCTTGCGAGCTCACCATCCAACAGAGCACCGCTGGGAACGCGGTCGACGAGCGCCAGCGAGGAGGACGCGTGACCGCCGTCGATGACCGCCCCACCACCACAGCAGGAGGGAGCTACCGCGGACTGGCCGGAGTGCCGTTGTCCCTGGAGCCGCTGAACCGCAAGGACTTCACCTCCGACCAGGAGGTGCGCTGGTGCCCGGGTTGCGGGGACTACGCGGTGCTGGCGGCGTTCCAGGGGTTCATGCCCGAGCTGGGCATCCGCAAGGAGAACACCGTCATCATCTCCGGCATCGGCTGCTCCTCGCGCTTCCCCTACTACGTCGACTCGTACGGCATGCACTCGATCCACGGCCGGGCGCCGGCCATCGCGACCGGTGTGGCCACGGCCCGGCCGGACACCGCGGTGTTCGTGATCACCGGCGACGGCGACGCGCTCTCCATCGGTGGCAACCACCTGATCCACGTGCTGCGCCGCAACGTCAACCTGACCATCCTGCTGTTCAACAACCGGATCTACGGGCTGACCAAGGGCCAGTACTCCCCCACCTCCGAGATCGGCAAGGTCACCAAGTCGACCCCGATGGGCTCGCTGGACAATCCGTTCAACCCGGTGTCGCTGGCCCTGGGCGCCGAGGCGACGTTTGTGGCCCGGACCATCGACTCCGACCGCAAGCACCTGACCAGCGTGCTCAAGGCCGCGGCCGACCACCGGGGCACCTCGTTCGTGGAGATCTACCAGAACTGCCCGATCTTCA
>OCZS010000552.1_pt1 | contig 12458 bp, 14 predicted proteins | sample 1539071 | NCBI WGS metagenome assembly OCZS01 (sample SAMEA3113584, study PRJEB22503) | soil metagenome | reverse complement strand
GAACGCTTGCTGGCCACGGTGGACCCGGATCACCGACAGCGGGCGGCCCTCCAGCCCGGGGATGATCCGGTCGCGAGCCCCGTCCAGGTACTCCACCAGGGCTCGTTTGGTCGCGTCCGCCCCGTCGAAGAGCGGCTGGTCGAGGTTGGTGAAGGACACCCCCTCCCGTGCATCGTCGCCGCTCGTACCGGTCATCACGGGAGACGCTAGTGACTGATCCCGACGGAACCGGTTACGGCAGTACGGCAGGCATCAGTCCGTCTTCCGACGCCGAGACGTCTACGCCCCTTCGAAGCGCCAACGGGTCTGGCTGTAGCGCTCGCCCCTGCCGAAGCCGAATGCGGTCGTCGGCGCCACCTCGTAGACGAGCGCCTCGATGTCACCCTGGTGGAAGGTGCCGTCGCGCACATCGAAGTGCCAGTCCTCGCCGTACTTCGACTCGTACGCATCGGCGAGCGCGTGGAGCCTCGCGTCGTCGGTGATGCGCCTGGCGTCGCCCTCGACCACGAGGTCGAGGCCCTCGCGCAGCCCGTTGGACCCCGTCGTCAGGATGACGTGGGGATTGTGTTCGAGGTTCTTGGCCTTCCGCTCCGTCGCGCCGGTGCAGAAGCTGAGCGCCCCGTCCTGCCAGACGGCGATCAGAGGGGTGACGTGCGGTCGTCCGTCGGGACGCACCGTCGACAGCCAGTAGACCTCCGCGCCCTCCAGGCCCTTGCGCGCCTGCGACCAGCCCGTCGGTGTCGCGCTCTCGCTGCTGAACCGAGCGTCGAGCTCGGTCACGGGTTCGCTTCGTGCCATGGCGTCACTCCTCGCCAGTCCTGCGGACAGAGATCAGACTGCTCCCGTCGGGAAATCTCATCGCTCACGCGCGGAGCGCCGGCGTTCGTGTCGAGACGTCGCCGCCCGCTCCGACTTATCCGATGACCGGCGCCCGCACGGGGTGCCGCAACCTGGGAGTGACAACGTGAAGTACCTGCTCATGATCTACATGAACCCGGAGATGTTCGAGACCCTGTCGGAGGAGGAGCGCAACGCTGTCTTCAGCGCGCACGACGCCTTCCAGGCCGCGACCAAGGACTCGGGCGAGCTGGTCGGCTTCGCGGCCCTCGCCGACCCCTCCAACAGCTCCACGGTGCGCGTGCGCGACGGCGTGCCGGCGGTGACCGACGGTCCGTACGTGGAGGCCAAGGAGTTCCTGGCCGGGTACTACGTGGTCGAGTGCGAGACCGCCGAGCGGGCCGGCGAGCTGGCCGCCCAGATCCCCGACGCCCGGTACACGGCGATCGAGGTGCGGCCGGTCATGGACGCGGGCGGTCTGGAGATGTGAGGACCGACGCCCGTCTCGACGACCTGCTGCGTCAGCTCGCACCGCAGGTCCTCGGCGCGCTGGTCCGCCGCTACGGGCACTTCGACATCTGCGAGGACGCCGTGCAGGAGGCGCTGCTGGCCGCCGCGGTCCAGTGGCCCGATCAGGGCCTGCCGGAGCGGCCGCGGGCCTGGCTGACCACCGTCGCCTCCCGCCGGCTCACCGACCAGCTCCGCAGCGACGACGCGCGTCGGCGGCGGGAGGACGCCTCCGCCGCCATGGTGCCCTCCGACCACGCACGTGCACCGGCCCCGGGCGACAGCCACCCGTCCGACCAGGACGACACGCTCACGCTGCTGTTCCTGTGCTGCCATCCCGAGCTGCCGCCCGCCTCGCAGATCGCACTCACGCTGCGCGCCGCCGGGGGCCTCACCACCGCCGAGATCGCCCGCGCGTTCCTCGTCCCCGAGGCGACGATGGCCCAACGCATCAGCCGGGCGAAGCAGCGCATCAGGGCCAGCGGCACCCCGCTCCGCATCCCACCCGAGCCCCTGCGGTCCGAGCGGCTGCGGGTCGTCCTGCACGTGCTGTACCTCATCTTCAACGAGGGGTACACCGCAACGTCCGGCCCCGACCTGCACCGCAGCGAGCTGACCCGCGAGGCGATCCGCCTGACCCGCGCGGTCCGTCGGCTGCTCCCCGACGACGGCGAGGTCGCCGGGCTGCTCGCCCTGATGGTGCTGACCGACGCGCGGCGCCGGGCCCGGGTCCGGCCCGACGGTGCACTGGTGCCGCTGGCCGAACAGGACCGAGCGCTCTGGGATGCCCACGACATCGGCGAGGGCATCGGCCTCGTCAGCGATGCGCTGTCGCGGGGGCCGATCGGGCCGTACCAGCTCCAAGCCGCGATCGCCGCGGTCCATGCCGAAGCGCCGCGCGCCGAAGACACCGACTGGCCCCAGATCCTGGGCCTGTACGACCTGCTCGCCCGGCTCGCGCCCAACCCCATGGTCTCGCTCAACCACGCCGTGGCCATCGCCATGGTGCGAGGGCCGCGGGCTGGACTTGCCCACCTCGCGGCCCTCGACGCTGACGACCGCATGGCCAACCACCACCGCCTCGACGCCGTCCGGGCCCACCTGCTCGAGCTGGCGGGCGACCACGACGCCGCCCCCAAACGCTACCGGGCCGCGGCGCGCCGCACCACCAGCCTCCCCGAGCAGCGCTACCTAGAGGCCCGGGCCGCGCGGCTGTCGGCCCACGACGGCGACACGAGTGCATGATGCTCCACCAGGTCAGAGCGCGGCGAGCATGGCCTCGGCGACCGCTTGGCCGACCTCCCGGCCTCCGGCCGCGAGCGTGACCCCGACGAAGAAGTCGTCGCCGGAGGCGACGAACTGACCGGCGCCATCCTCGGAGTCCTGCCACGCGGCCGCATTGCCGACGCCCGACACGTCCTGCACGGCATCGTCGCCCATCTCGTCCCGAATGATGTCGATCGACTGCTCGTAGTGGTCGCCGACCTCGACCGCGAGGATCATGCCGGACGCGTAGCTGCAGATCCTGCGCTGGTCGGGATCGTACGCCGACGGCGTGCCCTTCCCGGGATCACCACCCAGCAGGGCGGCCAGGTCGGCGGCGGGCAGGAGCGAGCAGGGATCGGGCACGCCGCCCTCCTCCGCGCTTGCCTTGTCGGCCGCGGGCGATCCGTCGTCGCCGCCGCACGCCGAGAGCACCAGAGCCACGCCGAGCGCGGCGGCGACGAGGTGCTGTCGAGCCGTCTGTCGCACGGTTCCTCCATGGCCATGGCGGTGCCCCAGCCGTTGGCGTCCGCCGCCGGAGACGATCCGCCCTGCTCGCACGGGTGTCAATGCCCAATTCGTCCGGCAGCGCGGCGCGACGTCCCGCCACGGCCGCCGGCAAGGGTGTCCCCCCGCTGGCAGACTCGCCGGCCATGCACGAGACCACCACCGTCGATCCGGCCAACCTGCGCGTCGTGGCTACGGGGCTGCGGTTCCCGGAGGGACCCGTCGCGCTCGCGGGCGGTGCGGTGCTCGTCGTGGAGATCGCCCGCGGCACCCTGACGCGGGTCGAGCCGGATGGCATCACCGAGGTGGTGGCCGAGTGCGGCGGCGGGCCGAACGGCGCGGCGGTCGGGCCCGACGGCGCCGTGTACGTGTGCAACAACGGCGGGTGCTTCGACTGGCAGGACCGGTTCGGCCTCACGTTCCCGGGTTCGCCACCGCCGGCGTCGTGGCCCGGCCACGGGTCGCTGCAGCGGGTCGACCTCGCCACCGGCGACGTGACGACGCTGCTCACCGAGTGCGACGGGCACCCGCTGCGGGCACCCAACGACCTGGTGGTCGACGCGGCCGGCGGCATTTGGTTCACCGACCACGGCGTGCGCCAGGAGCGCACCAGCGACGTGACCGGCGCCTACTGGTGTGCGCCCGACGGCGGCGACGTGCGGGAGGTGGCGTTCCCGCTCGACGCGCCCAACGGCATCGGGCTCTCGCCCGGCGGCGACCGCCTCTACGTGGCCGAGACGCATACGGGCCGGCTCTGGGGCTGGGACGTCACCGGCCCCGGACAGCTCAGCCGTACCGGGCTGCTGGCGCCGCACGGTGCCGAGCTGATCGCCGACCCGGGGCGTGGTGCCCTGTTCGACTCGCTCGCCGTCGACGGCGACGGCTGGGTCTGCGTGGCGACGCTCGGCGGCCAGCCCGGGATCACTGCGTTCTCACCCGACGGCACCCGGGCCGAATACACTCCGCTGCCCGACCCGCTCACCACCAACATCTGCTTCGGCCCCGACGGGCGCACCGCGTTCGCCACGCTGTCGGGCACGGGCCAGCTGGTGGCGTTCGATTGGCCCCGCCCAGGTGGCCGGCTCGCCTTCGCGGCCTGACCGGCGCCGGCACTAGAACAGGGTGGTCAATCCGGCGACGCAGAGGGGGACGCCCATGCCTGTCCTGGATGCCACCCACGACTTCGCCCACGAGGTCGAGGGCGACTCGGCGTGGAGCGAGTCGTACTACTTCAACGCCTACGATCCGGCGGTCGACGCGGGACTGTTCACCCGCATCGGCGTGCGGCCCAACGAGGGCACGATGGACGTCGGCCTGTCGGTCTGGCTCCCGGGCGACCGCATCGCCAACGTGCGCGGCGTACGCGAGCAGCGGGTGATGACCGACGACGACCTCGACGTTGGCGGCGTCCGCTACCAGCGGCTCGAGCCCATGCGGAGCTGGCGATTGACGGCGCGGGCCGACGCCGAAGTGCTCGATCTCGCCGCTGGGTCGGACCGCGGAAAGAGCCACCCGGTCGCCCTGGATCTCACGTTCGAGTCGCTCACCCCCGCCATCGGCACCGACGGGCAGGGCCGGTCGCTCCGCAGTGACGGCACCGCGGCGTCGACCGCCACCACAGTGGGCAAGGGCCATCTCGAGCAGGCCGGGCGCTGGTCGGGGACGATCAGCTGCGACGAGGAGACCTGGACGCTCGACCCCGCGTCGGCCCGCGGCAACCGCGACAAGTCGTGGGGCCCCCGCCGCTGGGGCGGCCCACAGATGTGGCGCTGGTTCTCGGTCAACGTGGGCGACGACGTGCACTTCGGCGGCATCCGCATCGGCACGCCGGCGGGCGACCTGCACCGCGGCTGGGTGTGGCGCGACGGCGAGGCGACGTCGATCCGCAACTGGGACGTGTCCAGCGAACTGGCCGACGATGGCGTGACCCACCGCGTGAGCCAGGTGCGCGCCACCGACAAGCGTGACCGGGTCCACGAGATCCGCGGCGACATCCTGCGGGTCTACGGCGTGCCCCACAAGACGGGCGACCGCCACACCGTCGTCAACGAGGGGCTGACCCGGTGGACCTACGAGGGCCGCACCGGTTACGGCATCAGCGAGTACCTCCACCAGCTCGACGACGAGGGCCGCCCCCTCGTGCCGATCGAGTGAGTCCCGGGGTCGCCGAGCTGGCAGCGGATCTCGCGGCCGCCCTGGGCGCACGCGAGGTGCGCGACGTACAGCGGCTGTCGGGCGGTGCGTCGCGGGAGACGTTCGCGTTCGAGGCCGACGGCCGCGCGCTGATCCTGCAGCGTGACCGCCCCGGTGGGATGCGCCAGGCGGGCATGGCCGCCGAGGCCCGCCTGCTGCGCGCGGCCGCCGCGTCCGGCGTCCCGGTCCCCGGGGTGGTGGCGACCGACGCGGATGCCGACGGTCCTGGCGTCGCCGGCACGGCGCTGGGTGGGTCGTGGTTGGTGGTCGAGCGGGTGGCCGGCGAGACCATCCCCCGCAAGATCCTGCGCGACGACGAGTTCTTGGCCGCTCGGCCGCAGTTGGCCGCCCAGTGCGGGCGGGCGCTCGCGGGCGTCCACGCCATCGACCGGGCCGCGGTGCCCGGACTCGACGGCGCCGATCAGTTCGACCAGTTCCGCGCCCTGCTCGACGCCATGGGCGAGCCGCATCCTGCCTTCGAGCTGGGGTTCCGGTGGCTCGAACCCCGGCGCCCGGCCCGGCGCGCCGACACGGTGGTGCACGGCGACTTCCGCAACGGCAACCTGGTCGTCGGGCCCGACGGCCTGCGGGCCGTGCTCGACTGGGAGCTGGCCCATCTGGGCGATCCGCTCGAGGACCTGGGGTGGCTGTGTGTGCGGGCCTGGCGGTTCGGCGCCGAGCGCCGGGTCGGCGGTTTCGGCGACGTCGACGACTTGGTCGCGGCTTACGAGGCGGCCTCCGGTATCGCGGTCGATCGGGGCGAGCTGGCCTGGTGGGAGGCGATGGGCACGCTCAAGTGGGGGATCATGTGCATGGTCCAGGCGGCGACGCACCTCTCGGGCACGGCCCGCTCGGTCGAGCTGGCCGCCATCGGCCGCCGGGTGTGCGAGGTGGAGCACGACCTGCTCCTGTTGCTCCCGTGATCCGGGGTCTGGACTGACGCCGTGAGCGGGCCACACGACGCCCCGAGCGCCGTCGAGCTGGTCGAGGCCGTGCGCGAGTTCCTCGAGGGCGAGGTGATGAGCGCGACCGACGGTCGCGTTCGCTTCCACGCCCGGGTGGCGGCGCGGGCGCTCGCCATCGTCGAGCGCGAGCTGGCGGCGGGCGGCGGTCCGGCTGCGGCCCACGCCCGGCGGCTGGCGGCGCTGGGCTTCGCGTCGGATGCCGAGCTGGCGGCTGCCATCCGGTCGGGGCGGCTGGACGACCGGTGGGACGAGGTGGCCGCCGCCGTCCGGGCCACCGTGGCCGACAAACTGGCGGTCGCCAACCCCGACTACGCCTGACCACGCACACCCTCCCCCGGCCTTCGGTGTCGGCACCCGTGGGGACTACCGGCCGGTCGGTGACCGGCGGGAGGGCGGCGTCAGGCGGCCGGCTGAATAAGGGGCGGCGGAACGGGTAGCGGTCTGAGCATGAAGTTCAAGCTCGGAGCAGCCATCGGGTTCGTCGCCGGCTACGTGACGGCGACAAAGGCCAGCCAGGAGAGTCGCCAGAAGGTGGACGACACGATCAACCGCATCCGCGAAAACCCGCGCGTGCGGCACGTGAGTGACGTGGTCACGCGCGACGCCAAGCGGATCGGTGACGCGGTCGAGCATCGACTCGCGGACAGTGCCGACCACGCGGCCAAGACCCTTGTCAGCACCGTCGAACCGTCGAGCGAAGAGGGCGGCGACGGCAAGACGACCGGCCCATCGGCTTCCAGCTCCCCGCCGAGATCGACCGCGAGCGGCACCAGTCTCTGACCGCCCAGCACCGGCACCCGCAGCACCTCGGCGTGCCGCGGGGCAATGTGTCGCGCGTGCGCACGCGTGCGGTACCGGGACGTCGGGGGAATCATCTGATCCGTGGATGACCGCCCCGAGGTCGCCCCCGGCCCGGACGTCGAGTCTGCGGAGCCGGCTGCGCCGGGGGCGTCCGGCGACGGCGCCACCGCCGAGTCGGCGGACGCCGGCGAGCCCGCACCGCCCTCCGGGGATTGGGTGGCGCGGGCCCGGCGGTGGGCGCCGACCATTCGCGTCGTGCTGTTCGCCGTGGTGGGCTCGGGGATCGCCCTGGTGGTGGGCGGCCGGGTTCCGGCCAAGGTCGGTCCCTTCGATACCGCGGTTGGCGTGCGCCCGTCCCTGTCAGGGGTCACGGTCGTCCACCTCGCGCCGTTGGGCACGATCGAGCTCGACACCCACGACTGGCCGGTCGCCCTCGACCTGCGCGTCGAGGAGCTGGGGCTCAACGAAGCGGAGCGCATCGCCGAGAACCCCGAGCTGATCGACGAGCTGGGCGACGACGTCGCCGACGATGTCCGCGACGCGATCGGCCGGCTGGTGCTGCGATGCGCCCTCGTCGCGGTCGGTGGCGCGGTGGTGGGGGCGCTGGCGGCTCGGGTCCGTTGGCGCTCGGCCGCCATCGGCGTGGCCACTGGTGCGCTCGTCGTTGCGGTCGCCGGGGCGGGGGCGGCGGCGACCTTCAGCACAGACGCGGTTGCCGAGCCGCGTTACACCGGCCTGCTCACCCGGGCGCCGACGGCGGTGGGCGACGTCCAGAGCATCATCGAGCGCTTCGGTGAGTACCGGGCGCAGCTCAGCGATCTGGTCGGCAACGTGGTGACCCTCTACCTGGCCGGCGACAACCTGCCCACGTTCGAGCCGACCGACGACACCATCCGGGTGATGCACGTGAGCGACGTGCACAACAACCCGCAGGCGTTCGACCTCATGGAGCAGGTGGTCGACCAGTTCGGGGTCGACGCCGTGGTCGATACGGGCGACATCACCGACTGGGGCACGGAGCCCGAGAGCCGGCTGCTGGCGCAGATCGGCGACCTCGACGTGCCCTACGTCTACGTGCGCGGCAATCACGATTCGCATGGCACCCAGCGAGCCGTCGCCGATCAGCCCAACGCCGTGGTGCTCGACGGCGAGGCGACCGAGGTGGCCGGCCTTCGCTTCTGGGGCATCGGCGACCCGCGCTACACGCCCGACAAGGACCAGGCCGCCTCCGGCCCGTCCGAGCAGGAACGGGCCGAAGCGTATGCCCCGGAGGTCGCCGACCAGCTCGCCGGGTCGCAGCCGCCGGACGTCGACGTGGTCCTCGTCCACGACGAACGGATGGCGACCGACATCGGTGGGGAGGTGCCGCTCGTGCTGGCCGGCCACACCCACAAGGCCCGCGAGGCGCGCCTCGAGCGCGCCGACGACGGGTCCGACGAGGAGACGACCGATGGGGCGGGAGAGGACGCCCCCGGCGACAGCCTGCTGCTCGTCGAGGGGTCGACGGGCGGCGCCGGGCTGCGGGGGTTGCAGGGCGACGAGCCCAAGCCACTCGAGGCGTCGGTGCTCTATTTCGACCCCGACACGCATGAGCTGCTGGCCTACGACCGCATCAGCGTGAAGGGGGTGGGCGAGACGGGCGCCACGATCGATCGCCACATCCTCGTCGAGGACGGCGACACCGCCTCCGCTCGCACGACGGGTTGAGGGTTGTCAGGTGGCGATGCGGTGGATGCGCCGGTGGAGCGCCTGGCCGGCCTCCTGGGCGGCCAGCACCACGAAGAACTGCCCCACCGCCAAGCCGGCGATGGTCGCCCCGCCGGCGGTGCCGTGGTGGTAGCTGACCATCAACCCGACGACCACGACCAGGGCCCCCAGCGCGACGGCGGTGGCCATGACCAGGGGCACGCGGCGCACGAGCAGCCCGGCCGTCGCGGGCGGGCCGATCAGCAGGCCGAACACGAGCAGTGTGCCGATCGCGTCGAACGAGGCCACGATCGAGACGGCCAGCAGCGCCATCAGCACGGCATGGGTGGCCACCGGCCGCATGCCCAGCGTCGCGGCCTTGTCGGCGTTGAACGTGAGGGCCATGAACGGCCGGTACAGCAGCACCGAGACAGTCACGACGACCGCGGCGGCGATCGCCTGGCCCCGCAGGTCGCCGGTGGTCACGCCGAGCACGTCGCCGAACAGCAGCGCCGTCACGTCGGTGGCGAAGCTCTGCGAGCGGGAGATGATCACGACCCCGAGGGCGAGCATGCCCACGAACAGCAGCCCGATGCTCGTGTCGTCGCGCACCCGGGTGCGGTGCGACACCAGCGTGACCGCCCCGCTCATCACCAGCGCGGCGGCCAGCGCGCCGACGGTGGGGCTGAAGCCCCAGAGCACCGCCAGCGCCAGACCCGGCACGACGCCGTGGGCGAGGGCGTCGCCCAGGAAGGTGAGCCCACGCAGCACCACCCACGTGCCGACGACCGCGGTAGCGGCGCTGGCGAGCAGCCCGGCCAGCAGCGCCCGCTGCATGAACGCAGGCTCGAAGGCGTCGGTGAACCAGCTGATCACGGGTGGCTCGCGGCGTGCGGCTCAGGCCGACAGCGCGTCGGCGATCTGCTCGGCATCGCTGCGCATCATGCCAGCGTAGGTGTCGCCGGCCGACCCGTCCGGGCCCAGGGACTCGGTGTACAGCTCGACGACCTGCACCTCGCCGACCTCGTCGGCCAGCGAGTCGGCGAGCCGGGTGGGCGACGAGGTCTCGGCGAAGATCGCCGGGACGCCGGCCTCCTCGATCGTGTGCGCCAGTTCGTCGAGCTCGCCCGCGCTGGGAGCCGCCTGGGTCGTGCCGGTCGGGATCACGGCCCCGATCACCTCGAAGCCGTAGCGCTGCGCGAAGTAGCCCAAGACCTCGTGGTTGGTGACCAGCTTGCGCCGATCGGCCGGCACGGCGGCGAGCGTCGCCTCCATCTCGGCGTCGAGCGCGGTCAGCTCGTCGACGTAGGCCGCCGCCTGCGTGCCCAGCTCGTCGGTGTCGAGCGCAGGCACCTCGTCGGCCAGGAAGTCGGCGATCGCCTGTGCCGCCGTGGCCACGCGGCGGGGGTCGGTGAAGAAGTGGGGGTCGACGCGCCCGGCCCCGTGGTCCTCTTGTTCGGCGTCGTCTTCGTCGTGCGGCTCATCCTGGGCGAACGTGAGCGTCTCGACTGCGTCGATGGCGGCGTAGGTCGCCACGCCGTCGGCCTCCGCAGCCTCGATGGGGTCGCCGAGGCCCTCCTCGAACCCGCCGCCGTTGACGATCATCGCGTCGGCCTCTCGCATCGCCGCCACCTGACGGGGCGACGCCTGGAACTCGTGCGGGCTCGATCCGGCCGGCATCACGACCTCGACGTCGGCCAGATCGCCGACCAGGTTCTCGACCACGTCGCCCAGCACGCTCGTCGTCACCACCAACTGCGGTCGTCCGGAGCCGGCGCCGGCAGCCGTGTCGTCGTCGCCCCCACAGGCCGTGGCGGCCAGCGCGAGGCTGACCCCGAGGGGCAGCGCGATCGCCGACTTGCGGTTCAGGTGGAATCTCGTCAGCATCTCCAGCCGGTCCGTAACTATGGGTCCTGGTACGATTTGGACTCTAACGAGAACCATTCCCGGTTTACAAGGTGAGTCACCCCCCGTGCCCGCACCGCCCCCCACAGCCCCCGCCGCCGCCGTGAGCGCCACCGATCTCGTGTTGGCCTACGGCTCCCGGACCGCGCTGGCCCCGGCCTCCTTCGAATTTCTCGCCGGATCGTCGGTGTCGCTGATCGGCCCCAACGGCTCTGGCAAGTCGACCCTGCTGCGCGCCATCGCCGGCCTGATGGCGCCGCGCGAGGGGCGCTTGGAGGTCCCCGCGCGGGGCGCGCCGGGCGCGGTCGCCCTCGTGCTGCAGACCACCGACGTGGATCGTTCGCTCCCGATCACCGTGCGGGAGACCGTGACCATGGCGCGCTACGCCCGCAAGGGGCCGTTCGCGCGGCTCGACCGTGGCGACCGAGCCGCCGTCAACCGTTCGCTCGAGCGCCTCGGCGTGGCCGACCTGGCCAGGCGCCAGCTCCACGAACTGTCGGGCGGCCAGCGCCAGCGGGTCCTCGTCGCGCAGGGCTTGGCCCAGGAGGCCGACCTGCTGCTGCTCGACGAGCCGGTGACGGGCCTCGACGTCGTGTCGCGCGAACTGATCCTCGAGGCCGTGGCCGCCGAGCAGGCGGCGGGCCGCACGGTCGTGCTGTCGACTCATGATCTGACCGACGCCCGCCAGGCCGACCGGGTGATGCTGCTGGCCAACCGGCTGGTGGCGTTCGGCGCGCCGGACGAGGTGCTCACCGACCGGCCTCTGGCGGCCGCCTACGGCGGCCGGGTGCTGGCGCTGCCCGAGGGCGTCGTCGTGGTGGACGACCCGCACCACAACCACCACGACGACCACCAGACCGGCCACCACAGCGACCGCCATCGGGTATGACCCAGACCGTCACCATGTCGTTCTCAGTGCTTCTCATTTTGTTGGCTAGGCTGCCCCCGTGACCGCGACCGCCGATGTGCACGACGTCGCCGCGACGCGTCTTCGTCGGCTGGACCACCGCTACAGCCGCGGGCGCCGGGCGCTGGTCGACGTGCTGGCGTCGGCCGCGGCGCCCCTGTCGATCCCCCAGCTCCTCGGGCGCGACGGAGCGCTGAAGCAGTCGTCGGCCTACCGCAACCTGGCGGTGCTCGAGCAGGCGGGGGTGGCCCACCGCATCGTGACCAGCGACGAGTTCGCCCGGTACGAGCTGGCCGAAGACCTCACCGAGCACCACCACCACCTGATCTGCTCGGCGTGCGGCGAGGTGCGCGACTTCACCGCTCCGGCACGCATCGAGGATGACCTCGACCGTGCCCTCCGGCGGGTCGCGTCACAGCACGGCTTCGAGCCCGATCACCACCGGCTCGACCTGGTGGGCACCTGCTCCCACTGCCGTTGACGCCGCGATGACTGGTCGCGGCGCCAGCCGCGCTGAGACCTCCCGGTTCTGGATGGCCTCGGGGCGGCTCTAACCTCGTTGCCCTTGACCGAGATCGAGACATGGCCGGGGACGCCCTACCCCCTCGGCGCCACCTACGACGGTACGGGCACCAACTTCTCGCTGTACTCCGAGGTGGCCGACGGCGTGGAGCTGTGCCTCTTCGACGCCGAGGACGGCGAGCAGCGAATCGCGCTCACCGAGGTCGACGGCTTCTGCTGGCACGCGTACCTCCCCCGGGTGGGAGCCGGCCAGCGCTACGGGTTTCGGGTCCACGGTCCGTGGGACCCCGACCGGGGCCACCGCTGCAACCCCAACAAGCTGCTCCTCGACCCCTACGCCAAGGCCGTCGACGGCGGGGTCGACT
>OCZS010000551.1_pt1 | contig 12464 bp, 13 predicted proteins | sample 1539071 | NCBI WGS metagenome assembly OCZS01 (sample SAMEA3113584, study PRJEB22503) | soil metagenome | reverse complement strand
GCTAGACGAAGTACCCGCTGATGTCGACGATCACGTGCACGCTGCCCCGGGTGGAGGCGTTGTGGAGGCCGATGCTGGCCTGGAACTCGCCGTCGGCCGGGGTGGCGGCGGCGACGATGGCGTAGTTGGCCACCGTCTGGCCGGTCGTCCAGTTCAGGTTGGAGACCAGCGGGATCACGTCGCTGTTGCCCGGGAACGCGCGCAGGTTCCCGCCGGAGGTGCCGCTGGTGACGGTGAGGTTGCAGGCCAGCGCCCTGGCCTCGGGCGGGACCTCGTTCGCGGCCCCGGCGAAGTAGTCGGGGCTGCCGAAGTCGAAGATGAAGAACTCGCCGACGGACCCCTGGGGCGGGAACGGCCCGCCACCGTCGAAGCGGGTGTCCAGGTAGCGCTGGGGCGAGATCGTGTGGAAGGACAGCGGCCCGCTGACCGCCAGGACGGCGACGCCGGCGGTCTGCTGGCCATCCGCCCGGACGACCTTGCGCCGGGCCGGGATGTTCGGGGCCGCCGCGCCAGGCACGGCCGCCCCGGCGACCTCGGCACCGGCCTGCCCGGCCACGGCACCGGCGGCGACCATCGCCCCGGCCGTGCCGACCCCGGCCGCCCGCAGGAAGCGCCGTCTGCTCAACCCCGGGTCCTTCGCCGCTCGTCCCTTGCTGTGCCGACCGGTGAGCATGGGGGACCTCCTCGTCATGCCCCCCCGTGCACGAACGCCCGGACTCAACCGCTTCTGCGCCCAACCGACAAGTCCGCGGGCACATCGTTTTGATCACAACCCACACGCGGGCAGCCTCAGGCTCGGGCGGGTACCGCCGTCAGGGGCGCAGCCGGGGTGCAAACCTGGCCCGCGGCGTGGGTCGGCGTGGGCCGGCCCACGGGTCGCCGGCGCGACCACTCGGCCACGCCGGTCCTCTCCCGGGCCTGGGCAACTGCACGGGCGGGGCGAGCCTCGCCGCGAGGGGTGGCCCCGCCCTGATGGGCTAGCGGAGGCGGCGGAGGACGGCGACGACCTTGCCGAGGATCTGGGCCTGGTCGCCGTCGATCGGGTCGAAGGCCGGGTTGTCGGGGAGGAGCTGGACGTGGCCGCCCCGGCGGGAGAAGTGCTTGACCGTGGCCTCGGACTCCTCGTTGGCGAGGAGGGCGGCGACCATGTCGCCGTTGTCGGCGGAGTCCTGACGGCGCACGACCACGAAGTCGCGGTCGAGGACGCCGGCACCGACCATCGACTCCCCTCGGACCTGGAGCATGAACAGCTGGCCCTGGCCGACCAGCTCGCGCGGCAGCGGCAGCAGCTCCTCGACCGCGTCGTCGGGCAGGGTGCCGGTACCGGCGGCGACCGGGGCGCTCATCAGGGGCACGTAGGTGGGCAGCGGCCGCGGCACCGCCGCCACCGGCTCCTCGATGTGGACCTCGATGGCGCGGGGCTTGGTCGGGTCGCGGCGGATGAAGCCCTTTCGCTGCAGCGCCTCGAGCTGGGAGTGGACGCTGGAGGTCGAGGTCAGGCCGACCGCTTCGCCGATCTCACGGATGGACGGGGGGTAGCCCCGGTCGGCGACCGCGTCCCGGATCACCTCCAGGATGCGACGTTGCCTGGTGGTGAGCTCCTCCGCCATTGCTGTACCCCCTGACGCCGGACCCGCTTGCCGCCTGATGAACCGGACTCTAGCAGCGAGATTGGCCCGAGGCAAACACCAGTTCGATATTGTGGACGAGGTTGACAGCGAACACGTGTTCGGGCAGGATGGAGGTCTGATCGAACAGGTGTTCCCCACTCATTGTCGCGGCTACGACGAGGGAGGTCAACCGGATGCGTGCCCGGGTGCTCGCGATCGTCCTGGTCGTCGCCGGGTTCCTGCTGGTTGCCCCGGGGCTGGCCAGAGGCGACGGGCCGGAACGGCCGGCGCCGCGGGTCACCTACGTGGTCGAGCAAGGGGACACGCTCTGGTCGATCGCGCGCCGGGTCGCGCCGGGACGCGATCCGCGCCCCGTGGTGGACGGGCTGATCGAGGTCAACGACGTCCGCGATGGGCTCCAGGCGGGGCAGGAGCTCTCCATCCCGGTCCCGGAGCGCTAGCGCCCGGTCCGGATGGGGTCCGGGCGGCGAGCTCCACGACCGCCTTCTCCCGGCCATGGCTCCCGCCTCCCGGCCCCTTCTCCCAACCCTCCTCCGGCTCGTCCGGCAGCCGTCGGTGCGGGTGGTCAGGTCGCGGTGGCGCTGGAACGGGGCTTCGGGGGGGTGGTCTTGCGGAGGGAACCGAGGTCTTCCAGCTCGCGCTCGAAGTCGGCCGGGTCCTGGAAGTCCTTGTAGACGCTGGCGAAGCGCATGTAGGCGACCGGGTCGAGGTCGCGGAGGGCGTTGAGGAGCTCGATGCCGACCTCCTGGCTCTCGACCTCGCGTTGGCCGCGGGCCCGGATCGACTCTTCGATGTCACTGGCGATGCGTAGGATGGCGTCCAGGGAGATGGGCCGGTTCTTGCAGGCCTTCTGTAGGCCGGAGACCAGCTTGCCGAGCTCGAACTGCTCCCTGGAACCGTCCCGCTTGAGCACCAGCAGAGGAGCCTCCTCGACCCGCTCGAAGGTGGTGAAGCGTCGACCGCAGACCGCGCAGGCACGCCGACGGCGGATCGTCCCTCCGTCCTCAGACGGCCGGGAGTCGACCACGCGGTCCTCGTCGGACCCGCAGAAGGGGCAACGCACGGCTGATCCTCCCTGGGCCGGCCGGTGCCGGCCACCACAACATATAGTGGTATAATCGGTCCCAGGAGGCAAGTTTTCCACAACATCTTGTGTCGAGGGTGCTTGACCCGGACCTCAGATCAGTGCTTAATCACATCGCTGTAGTTCGTGGATCTGTCCGTTCGTCGTCCCGCTCGGCTCTGCTGACCCGGTCCGCAGCACCGTTCAGCGCCGCTTCTCCAGGGGACGGAGGTGCGCGACCCCGTTGAGCACGGGGGTCGCAGGAGGTCAATCATCGTGGCCAAGACCCGGGATGCCCTGTCCGTCGAGAACGGCCCCGCCCGCCGGGGCCTACAGGTGCGCCGCCTGTTCACGAACAAGGGAACCCACCCCTACGACGAGCTGACCTGGGAGCGCAGGGACGCCGTCATCACCAACTGGCGCGATGGCACCACCGCCTTCGAGCAGCGTGATCTGGAGTTCCCCGCCACCTGGTCGCAGAACGCCACCAACATCGTGGCCCAGAAGTACTTCCGCGGTCCCCTCGGTACCCCGCAGCGCGAGCACTCGGTACGCCAGATGGTGGACAGGGTCGCCGGTACCATCACCCGCTGGGGCGGCAAGGACGGCTACTTCGCCACCGACTCCGACGCCGAGGCCTTCCAGGCCGAGCTGACCCACCTGCTGGTCAACCAGAAGGCGGCCTTCAACTCCCCGGTCTGGTTCAACGTCGGGGTCGAGCCCGAGCCGCAGTGCTCGGCCTGCTTCATCCTGTCGGTCGAGGACACCATGCCGTCGATCCTCAACTGGTACGTCGAGGAGGGCATGATCTTCAAGGGCGGGTCCGGGTCGGGCATCAACCTGTCGACCATCCGCTCGTCCCGGGAGCAGCTGGGCAACGGCGGCGAGGCCTCGGGCCCGGTGTCGTTCATGCGGGGGGCCGACGCCTCGGCCGGGACCATCAAGTCGGGCGGCAAGACCCGGCGGGCGGCCAAGATGGTCGTGCTCAACGTCGACCACCCCGACGTGCGCGACTTCATCTGGTGCAAGGCCCGTGAGGAGCACAAGGCCCGGGTGCTGCGCGACGCCGGGTTCGACATGGACCTGGACGGGCGCGACTCCATCAGCATCCAGTACCAGAACGCCAACAACTCGGTCCGGGTCAACGACGACTTCATGCGGGCCTACGAGGCCGACACCAGCTTCGACCTCAAGACCGTGCTCGACGGCCAGGCGATGGAGACCCTCCGGGCCCGCGACCTGATGCGCGAGATCGCCCAGGCGGCCTGGGAGTGCGCCGACCCGGGCATGCAGTACGACACCACCATCAACGACTGGCACACCACCCCCGAGTCGGGCCGCATCAACGCCTCCAACCCGTGCTCGGAGTACATGCACCTGGACAACTCGGCCTGCAACCTGGCCAGCCTGAACCTGCTCAAGTTCCTCGGCGGCGACGGGAGCTTCGACGTGGCCGCGTTCCGGCACGCGGTCGAGATCGTCTTCCTGGCCCAGGAGATCATCGTCGGGAACTCCTCCTACCCGACCGAGCGGATCACCCAGAACGCCCGCGACTTCCGGCAGCTCGGCCTGGGCTACGCCAACCTGGGGGCGCTGCTGATGGCCCTCGGCAAGGCCTACGACTCGGACGGCGGGCGCTCCTGGGCGGGGTCGATCACCGCGCTCATGACCGGGCACGCCTACCGGACCAGCGCCCGCATCGCCCAGGTGACCGGGCCGTTCGCCGGCTACCCGAAGAACCGCGAGCCGATGCTGCGGGTGATGGGCAAGCACCGCGCCGCCGTCGACCAGATCGACCAGTCGCTGGTCCAGACGGACCTGTTCGAGGCCGCCCGCACCGCCTGGGACGAGGCCATCGAGCTGGGCCAGGAGCACGGCTACCGCAACGCCCAGGCCAGCGTGCTCGCCCCGACCGGGACCATCGGCCTGCTGATGGACTGCGACACCACCGGGATCGAGCCCGACCTGGCCCTGGTCAAGACCAAGAAGCTGGTCGGCGGCGGCTCGATGTCGATCGTCAACCAGACCGTGCCGCGGGCCCTGCGGACCCTCGGCTACGCCGACGAGCACGTGCAGGCGATCGCCGAGTACGTGGCCGAGAACAACTCGGTGAAGGGCGCGCCGGTGCTGCGGGCCGAGCACTACGACGTGTTCGACTGCGCCATGGGCGACTCGCCGATCCACTACATGGGCCACATCCGCATGATGGCCGCGGCCCAGCCGTTCCTCAGCGGGGCCATCTCCAAGACGGTGAACATGCCCGAGCACGTCACCGTCGAGGACGTGGAGCACGCCTACGTCGAGGGCTGGAAGCTCGGCCTCAAGGCGCTGGCCATCTACCGGGACAACTGCAAGGTCGGCCAGCCGCTGTCGGCCGACCGGAAGGTGACCACCGACACCGGCGCCGTCATCGAGGTGGACGAGGCCCCGGTGCGCAAGCGCCTCCCCAAGCAGCGGCCCTCCAGGACCACCTCGTTCCGGGTCGGGGACATCGAGGGCTACCTCACCGCCGGGTCCTACCCGGACGACGGGCTGGGCGAGATCTTCGTCAAGGTGTCCAAGCAGGGCTCGACCATGTCGGGCGTGATGGACGCGTTCGCCATCGCCGTCAGCGTCGGCCTGCAGTACGGGGTGCCGCTGGAGGCGCTGGTGGCCAAGTTCACCAACATGATCTTCGAGCCCAACGGGATGACCGACGACAAGGACATCCGCATCGCCCAGAGCCTGGTCGACTACCTGGCCCGGCGGCTGGCCATCGACTACCTGGACGTCGAGACCCGCCACGCCCTCGGGATCAAGACCACCGCCGAGCGCACCGCCGAGGTCAACGGCACCACCGCCGAACCCGCCCTGGCCGAGACCGGCACCGCCGAGCCCAGCCCGGCCGGGCCCGCGCCCGCTCCGGCGCAGGCCGAGCTGCCGTCCGGCCCGGCCGGCGGCCCCCCGGCACCGACCGGCGGCGCCCCGGCCCCGGCCCCGACTCCGGTGTCCCAGGCACCGGCGTTCACCCCGGGCATGGCCGCGGTCGACGCCCCCTACTGCTCGACCTGCGGGGTCCGCATGCGCCCGGCCGGTTCCTGCTTCGTCTGCGAGTCCTGCGGCACGACCAGCGGGTGCAGCTGAGGACGGGTCCCACCGGGCGGTGACCGCCCGGACGTAGGTGGAGCGGGGTGCCGGCCAACCGTCGGCACCCCGCTCGGCGTTCGGAACCGGCGTCGGTCGACCGGCAGGCGGTCGCACACCAGCGGCGCCGTGGAGCAGCACATAGGTGGCCATCGTCAGGTGTCCTCCGGCGGCGGAGATCGGTCGGCGAGCGCACCCGGTCGATCGTAGGCTTCCGGTATGACGGAGGACGTCCTGCTCCGGGCGCTCGACCCGGGACGCGACCGGGCCCAGCTGGAGCGGCTCTGGGAGGCCGCGCTCGGGCCGGTGTGGCCGCTGCTGCCCGGCGCGCTGGACATCGTCGAGCGGGGCGTGGTCGCCGAGCTGGGCCACCACGAGGGCCCCGGCACCCGGAACCGGGACGGCGGGCACCCGGGCGGTCGGGTGGTGGGGGTGGTGGCCGTCGACCCGGCCGGGAGCATCCCGTTGCTGCTGGTCGACCCGGCGCAGCAGCGGCGGGGCGTGGGCACGCGGCTGCTGGGGGCCGGGATGGCGCGGCTCGGGGAGCTGGGGGCCACGACGGTCGGGCTGGGGAGTGGGGGGGACGACTACATCTGGCCGGGGGTTCCCGACGACCTGCCGGGGGCGGTCGGGTTCTTCGAGGCGCGGGGGTGGGAGTTCGACCACACGGTGATCGATCTCGTGGCCGACCTGCGCGGGTACGAGGCGCCGGCCGGGGTGGGGGAGCGGCCGGGCAGGGCCGGGGTCTCGATCGAGGTGATGGCCGAGCCGGAGCGGGCCGAGGTGATGGCCTTCGAGGCGGCGACCTTCCCCGAGTGGGTGGTGTGGTTCGAACGGCTGGACTCCTCGGTGCTGGTCGCGCGGGTCCGGGTGGGGACGGTTGTCGGCACCTTGCTGTTCCGTGGCCCGCTCGGCGCGACCATCTACGAGCCGCTGCTCGGCCGGGAGGCGGGCACGATCGGCTGTGTCGGCGTGGCCGCCCCGGCCCGGGGAGCCAGGGTCGGCAGCGCCATGGTGGCCAGGGCGTCGGAGCTGCTGCGGGACGCGGGAACCCGCGCCTGCCACATCGGCTGGACCCAGCGGGAGCAGTTCTACGCCCGCGTCGGCTACGCGCCCTGGCGGCGCTACCACATGGCCCGGCGGCCGGCCTCGGGCTGATGAGCTGGGTCAGCGGGTCGGCGGGAGGCCGCCCGAACTCATCGGTCCCGCCGATGCGACATGCTGGACGCGATGCACCCCACTCCTGAGGAGCGTGTCGATGGCCGACCGGGCCGAGCCGCGTCATGGGCCGATGACCGAGGAGGACCTGCGGGCGGCCTGGGTGATGGAGCCGCCCAAGCTGGCCGGGAAGGTCCAGGTGGTCGACTACGACCCGGCGTGGCCGGGCCTGTTCCAGCGTGAGGCGGAGCGGATCAGGGCGGTGCTGGGGGAGCGGGTGGTGCAGCTCGAGCACGTCGGGTCGACCTCGGTGCCGGGCCTGGCCGCCAAGCCGATCATCGACATCATGCTGATCGTGCCCGACTCGTCGGAGGAGCCGGCCTATGTCCCGGACCTGGAGGCGGCCGGCTACGTGCTCGTCATCCGGGAGGCCGACTGGTACCAGCACCGCTGCTTCAAGGGCCCGGATACCAACGTCAACCTCCACGTCTACTCGCCCGGCTGCCCGGAGATCGAGCGGTACCTCATCTTCCGCGACCGGCTGCGCGGCCACCCGGACGACCGCGCGCACTACCAGCAGGTCAAGCGCGAGCTGGCCGAGCGGAACTGGACGTATGTCCAGGAGTACGCCGACGCCAAGACCGAGGTGGTCGAGTCGATCATCGCCCGCGCCCGCGAGGGTGACGCCGGCGGCTGAGCTCCTTCAGGCCTCCGTGGCGGGTTCACAACTCCTTCACGGCGGGACGGCAGCATCGGGAACGACCGAAGCAACGCCGTCAGACGAGGAGGACGAAATGCGACGGACGATGGTGGTCGGGGCGGTGATCCTCGCCGTCCTGGCCGTGATCGGGATCGGGGTCGCGGCCTTCAATGCCGGGGTCGACGAGGGGATCTCGAGGGAGCTGGCCCAGCGTGGCGACACCGACCAGGTGGTCAGGGTCGTCGGGCACGGCTACGGGTACGGCTACGGCCGTGGGTTCGGGTTCCCGTTCGGGCTGATCCTGTTCCCGCTGTTCATCATCGGGCTCGTGCTGCTGTTCCGGGGTGCGTTCGCCCGCGGCCGCTGGGGCGGTCCCCGGTGGGGACCTGGCGGCTGGGGACCAGGCGGGCCCGGCGGCCCGGGCGGGTACGGCCCTCCCGGTCCCTGGGGCGGCCCGGCGGCGTTCGACGAGTACCACCGGCGCCTCCACGAGCAGCCCCGGACGCCGGCCGGTCCGGGTGACGCCCCCACTGGGAGCGCCACCCGCGAGACCCCGGCCGACCCCGGGACCGCATAGCCCGGGACGTGCAGGACCGGCGCGCCGCGACGGCGCCGGGGCGGGGCGGAGGGTTGCCTCCGCCCCGCCGTCTCGTCAGGCTTCGGGCGAGCTGGGAGGGTCACCGTGAGAAAGATCCTGGTCGTCGAGGATGAGGGGAAGATCGCCCGGCTGGTGCGGGACTACCTGGAGCATGCCGGGTTCGAGGTGGTGGTCGCCGGAGACGGGGAGGTGGCGCTGGCCGAGGCTCGGCGGTCCCGGCCCGACCTGGTCGTGCTCGACCTGGGGCTGCCCGGGCGGGACGGGCTGGACGTGGCCCGGGGCCTGCGCCGGGTGTCCAACGTGCCGATCGTGATGCTGACCGCCCGGGGCGACGAGACCGACCGGATCGTCGGGCTGGAGCTGGGCGCCGACGACTACGTGGTCAAGCCGTTCAGCCCCAAGGAGCTGGTGGCCAGGGTCAGGGCGGTCCTGCGGCGGACCGAGGCGGCCTCCTCCGGCGGGACCGAGGTGCTGCGGGTCGCCGACGTCGAGGTCGACCTGCCCCGCATGCGGGTCGTGGTCGGCGGCCGGCCGGTCGAGCTCACCCCGACCGAGTTCCAGCTCCTGGCCGCGATGGTCCGCGAGCCGGGCCGGGTGTTCACCCGCGGCCAGCTCCTGGACGCGGTCCACGGCGTCGCCTTCGAGTCCTACGAGCGGGCGGTCGACGCCCACGTCAAGAACCTCCGCAAGAAGATCGAGCCCACCCCCGGCCACCCCCGCTACCTGCTCACCGTCCACGGCGTCGGCTACCGGTTCGCCGATGCCTGACGACCGCCCGGCCGGCGAGGGTCCGGGTCCCGCACCGGAGCCCGGGGGAGGGGCTGGGCCGGGGGAGTCCGGCTGGGGCCCGGGACGGGGGCCCCACGGCCGGTACCACCCTCCGGGCTACCGGCGATACGGCCCAGGCGGGTTCCGGCCGGGAACACGACCGCCCTGGTGGCCGGAGGGTGAGCCGTTCCCGCCGCCGGGGTGGCGGGGTGGGCCGCGGCGGTTCCCGCGGCGGGTCGGGCTGGTGGTGGCGCTCGTCCTCGCCTTCTTCTTCGTGGTCAGCGGGGGGGGGGGGGTTGGGGCCGGGGGACGGCGGCAGGGGCTGGTCGGGACCGCCGTTCCCGCTGATCCTGCTCGGGCTGCTGGGCGTGGCCTTCCTGGCCGGGCGGGCGGTGCGGCGGATGGCGGCGCCGATCGGGGACGTGATGGAGGCCGCCGACCGGGTCGCCGGAGGGGACTACTCGACCCGGGTCCAGGTGCGCGGACCGGGCGAGGTCGGCCGCCTGGCCAGCTCGTTCAACCAGATGACGGAGCGCCTCCAGGCCAACGAGACCCAGCGCCGGGCCCTGCTGGCCGACGTCGCCCACGAGCTCCGGACCCCGCTGTCGGTGATCCGGGGCAACGTGGAGGGGATGCTGGACGGGGTCTACCCGCCCGACGAGGCCCACCTGGGGCCGGTCCTGGAGGAGACGGCGGTGATGGCGCGGCTGCTCGACGACCTCCAGATCCTGTCGACGGCCGAGGCCGGCGTGCTCCGGCTGCACCGCGAGCGGGTCGACCCGGCCGCCCTGGCCCAGGACGCGGCGGCCGCGTTCCGGTCCCGGGCGGACCGGCACGGGGTCGGGCTCGACTGCCACGCCGCCGGGCCCGTCCCCGAGGTCGAGGTCGACCCGGTGCGGATCGGCGAGGTCCTGGCCAACCTCCTCACCAACGCCATCCGGCACACCCCCCGGGGCGGGTCGGTCCGGGTCGAGGTCGGGCCCGCCCCGGAGGGCGTGGCCTTCACCGTGTCCGACACCGGGCCCGGGATCGACGCCCGCGACCTGCCGCACGTGTTCGACCGGTTCGTGAAGTCGGCCGACTCGGGCGGGGCCGGGCTGGGGCTGGCCATCGCCAGGAGCCTGGTCGAGGCGCACGGCGGCCGGATCACCGCCGAGAGCGTCCCCGGGGAGGGGACGATCATGCGGTTCGTGGTCCCGGCTGTGGAAAGCGCAACCGGTTCGTCGGGGTGACGGCATACCCTTGTCTTCGCACCCTTCGGGCGTGCAGCATGAAGGGACGCAACGGGCATCCCGACCGAAGCCGACGGATGGGCGGAGGGGTAGGCGGGTGGTGGTCTGGTGACGAACGGCGAGCTGGGCGCGACCGGCCAGAAGATCTACGACTTCATCCGGGAGTCGCACGCGTCCACCGGGCTGGTCCCGACGGTGCGCGAGATCCGCGAGGCGATCGGCGTCAGCTCCATCGGGACGGTCGGCTACTGGCTCGACAAGCTCGAGGCGCTGAACCTGATCCGCCGTGACGCCGGCAAGAACCGCTCGATCCAGCTCCGGGGCGAGTCCCCGACCGTCCCGGTGCCGCTGGTCGGCGAGATCCGCGCCGGGTCGCCGATCCTGGCCGAGGAGCGGGTCGACGGGAACTTCGTGCTGCCCCGCCAGCTGGTCGGGGAGGGCACCCTGTTCATGCTCCGGGTGCGCGGCGACTCGATGATCGACGCCCAGATCGCCGAGAACGACTTCGTGGTCGTCCGCGAGCAACGGGACGCCCAGAACGGCGACATCGTGGCCGCGCTGGTTCCCGGCACCGAGGACGGCGCCACCATCAAGACCTTCTCCCGCAACGGCGGCCGGGTCCGCCTGCTCCCCGCCAACAAGCAGTACAAGCCCATCCCGTTCGGCCCGGAGGGCCGCATCCTCGGCAAGGTGGTGACGGTCCTCCGCCGGGTCTGACCGGCGGCGGGGCGGCGGCTCAGGGCAAGGTGCGGACGTAGCGGCCCACCCTGGTGTCGTGGGTGTAGCCGGCGGCGAGCCAGAGGGCGACGGCTGGGTCGTGCTCGGACATCACGATCGCGCTGAGGCGGCGGGCGCCCTTGGCCGCGAGGCGGCGTTCGGCCTCGTTGACCAGCTGGAGGGCGATGCCGCGGCGGCGGGCGGACGGGAGCACGGCCAGGCGGTAGAAGTTGGCCCGCCAGCCGTCCCACGCGGCGATGATCGTGCCGACGATCCGGCCGTCGGCCTCGGCGACGAGCAGGGCGTCCGCGCTCGTCTCGAGGAGTCGTTCCAGGCTGACCGGGTCGTCGCTGACACCGGGGACCGACCCGGCCGCACGCCACAGCCCCAGTACCACCGGGACCTCCTCCGGCCGCCCCGGCCGGACCACCGCCGATGGCGTCACTCGGCCCGGAGGAGGACGACGGTGATGTTGTCGGGGCCTCCGGCGTCGTTGGCGGCGTCGATCAGGGAGGCGCAGGCGGCGGTGCCGTCGGGCTCGGTGGAGAGGATCTCGGCGATGCGGGGGTCGGGGACCGCCTCGGTGAGGCCGTCGGAGCAGAGGAGGACCTGGTCGCCGGGGTGGAGGTCGATGGGGTCGGGGGTGTCGACGGGGATGCGGGGGTCGAGGCCGACGGCGCGGGTGAGGATGCTGCGCTCGGGGTGGATGGCGGCCTGGGCGGGGGTGAGGCGGCCGCGGCGGACCAGCTCGCCGACGACGGTGTGGTCGGTGGTGACCTGGTCGAGGGTGCCGTCGCGGAGCAGGTAGGCGCGGCTGTCGCCGACGTGGGCGAGCTGGAGCTGGTCGCCGGTGGTGACGGCGGCGGCGGTCACGGTGGTGCCCATGCCCCACAGGCCGGGTTCGCCGGCCGCCTGGTCGAGGATGGCCGAGTTCGCCTCGGCGATGGCGCCGGCCAGGGCCTCGGCCGCCTCGGCCGGGTCGGCGAAGTCGCGGCCGTCGAGGGCGGCCAGGGGCTCCACCGCGGCCGCCGAGGCGACCTCGCCGCCCTGGTGGCCGCCGAGGCCGTCGGCGACCGCGAACACGGTCCGGCCGCAGAAGTGGCTGTCCTCGTTGCCGGACCTGGTCCGCCCGACGTCGGTTCCGGCGAAGCTGCTCAGGCGCATGTCGCTTCCTCCATCCGTCGGGGGGAAGGTTCTCACGTGACGGCGCTATCGTGGGGGCCGACAACCGGCCGACGGCAGGAACGCCATCCGAGGAGGACCCGTGACCACTGCGGCGGAGCTCGACCCGGCCCCCAAGCTCGGTGAATACGCCCATCCGGAGCGCCTGGTGACGACGGCCTGGCTGGCCGAGCACCTGGACGACCCCAACCTGGTGGTGGCCGAGTCCGACGAGGACGTGCTGCTGTACGAGACCGGGCACATCCCGGGCGCGGTCAAGATCGACTGGCACCTGGACCTCAACGACCCGGTC
>OCZS010000550.1_pt1 | contig 12474 bp, 13 predicted proteins | sample 1539071 | NCBI WGS metagenome assembly OCZS01 (sample SAMEA3113584, study PRJEB22503) | soil metagenome | reverse complement strand
ATCGCGATTGTCGTCGGTACGGTAATCACATCTCCTTGCATTTAGAGAAACCGTTCCTTCATCTCCTGAGGAGATTATGAGCGAGAGATGGCCCCGCGCAAATATGCCACATGGCCAAATTTCTTTTAGCATTTCAGCATTTCAGCACGCTACGCCCTTCGGGCTTCGCTTGTCAGCACGGCGCTTCGCGCCTTGTCAGCAATTCAGCATTTCAGCTAAGCAATTGGAGTAGATAGTCCGATAACTTGGTTGTGAGGGACTTCAGGGAGCTGAAGGTTTGGGAGAAGGGGCACCGGCTTACCCTGGCCATCTACGAGGCTACCGGAGGTTTCCCTGGTAGAGAGCTCTACGGGTTGACGGCTCAGCTTCGCCGCTGCTCCGCCTCGATTCCGGCAAACATCGCCGAGGGCTGCGGTAGGAGTGGCGACGCGGAGTTGGGCCGCTTTATGCTGATCTCGATGGGCTCGGCGAGCGAGCTCGAGTACCATCTGCTGTTAGCTCGCGACCTCGGCTACCTTCACTCTGAGCAACACCAAGACCTCTCCCGGAGAACCCAAGAGGTCAAACGCATGCTCTCGACGTTCATAATCAAGCTACGCCACACCAAACCCTGACAAGCTGACATGCTGACAAGCGACAGCCAGAGGCTGGAGCGTGCTGAAGTGCTGACAAGCTGAAATGCTGACAAGCGTAGGCCGCAGGCCGTAGCGTGCGGCCAAGCTACGCTTGGCCACGGCCGAGGGCGTAGACCATCAGCTTGAAGTCCTGTGGGCGGCTGGAGATCCTGATGGCCTCCTCGTAGTCAACCCTATCCTCTTCGACCAGTTTCAGCAGGGCCTGATCGAAGGTCTGCATGCCGTAGTATTCGCCCTCTGAGATGGCCTGCTCGATCTGGCCGGTCTGGGCCGGGTCCATGATGAAGTCCCTGATGCGCCCTGTGGTGACCATTACCTCGCAGACGGCTGCCCTGTATCCGCTTTTCGTGCGGATCAGACGCTGTCCAATGATGCCCTTGATCGTGCCCGCTATCATGGTGCGCACCTGGTTCCGCTCGTGCGGTGGGAAGAGGTCTATCAGGCGGTTGATGGTCTCGGTAGCGTCCAGGGTGTGGAGCGTGGAGAGGACCAGGTGGCCGGTCTCGGCCGCCGAGAGGGCCATCTGGGCGCTTTCGGCGTCCCTGATCTCCCCTATGAGTATCACGTCGGGGTCCTGCCTCAGCACGCGCCTCAAGGCCCGCGCGAAGGAGGCCGTATCCGTACCCACCTCGCGCTGGTTTATGATGCTCTTGTCGTCTCTATGAATGAACTCGATGGGGTCCTCGATGGTGACCACGTGCTTGGCGATGGCGTGATTGACCATGTCTATCATCGAGGCTAGCGTCGTCGACTTGCCGCTGCCTGTGGTGCCTGTGATCAGGACGATACCGCGCTCCTCGAAGGCGAGCGTGCGGATCACCTCGGGCAGACCCAGCGTCTCGAATTCAGGGATCTCGAAGGGGATGAAACGCATCGCTATGGAGACCGCGCCTCTCTGCCTGAAGGCGTTGACCCTGAACCGGCCATCCTCCGTCTCGTAGGAGAAGTCCGCCTCTCCGACCTGCTCGAACTCCTCGACCAGGGGCTTTGGGATGATCTCCGCGAGGAACGCTTCCGTGTCAGGCAGGTCCAACACACCGTATCCCTCAACGGGGGTCAACAGACCCTGAACCCGTGTAACGGGCGGCGAGCCCACCTTGAGGTGCAAGTCACTGCCCCCTTCTCGAACCAGCAGTCCGATAAGATCTTCCAGCTTACCGCCCCTCACCATATCCTCTTCCCACCTTTCTCAAAAACTCAAATCTCATGTATCTTAACAGTCAGGCTTAACACCCAGGCAGTCCCGTCCGATTACCTGTACCAAAAGCCAAGAAGCTGAAATGCTGACATGCTGACAAGCGGAGGTCGAAGGCCGGAGCGTGCTGAAATAATGTCCACATGGCATATAGGCGAATCGCCTGACCGCCGCCATACTCTGTAATCGGCAATGTACCCGAGGAGAGCCGGTCCGTCGTGGACCTTTTGAGGAGAACAGACAGGTGAGTTCCGAGACAACAGGTCGGGAGATCGAGCTCAGACAGAGTGTCCCTTATCCCGAGATCCCTGACAGCAAGAGGATCAGCGTCGAAAAGATCACCGACGTCCTCGTCTACCAGGGCAAGGTGAGCGAGGAGCAAGTGCGCCTGGCGCTGGAGGCCCAGAAGAACAATCCCAGGCAGGATCTCGGCAAGATCCTGCTCTCGTTGGGGTTCATCTCCGGCGCGGACCTGGCCCAGGCCCAGGCCCAGCGGCTCGGGCTCGACTACGTCGAACTCTATGAGAAGGATTTCGATCGGGACGTGGTAGCTCTCGTGCCCGAAAGAGTACTGCGCAAGCACGGCGCCATCCCACTCAGGATATCCCGTACCAGGCACCTCGTGGTTGCGATGAGCGACCCGAGCAACCTCTACGCTCTGGAGGACCTGAGGATCATCTCCGGCTACCAGATAACTCCTGTCGTGGCCGCCGAGGACGAGATTCGTAACATGCAGGCCAAGCTCTTCGCCACAGGGGAGCGGATCACCAAGATTCTGGAGGAGGCGGCCGAAGCCGGCCTGGGAGACGACGAGGAATTGGACCTCGGGATCGAAGCCGGCCCAGACGAGAGGCCTATAGTCCGCCTTGTCAGTTCCGTTCTGCAGCACGCGGTCGGTGATGGCGCCTCCGATGTCCACATCGAACCCCAGGCGCGCGAGGTGACGGTGCGTTTCAGGGTAGACGGCGTCCTTAGGGAGGTCATGTCTATCCCTCCCAAGCTCCAGAACAGCGTAACGGCCAGGTTCAAGCTGTTGGCCGAGATGAACATCGCGGAGAAGAGGTTGCCCCAGGACGGGCGCTTCTCCGTAAAGCTCAACGGCGAGAAGATAGACTTCAGGGTCGCCTCCTTGCCCACGGCCTTCGGTGAGAAGATCGTGCTGAGGCTGCTCGATACGGTCAGCGTCGAGGCGGATCTGGGGAAGCTGGGCTTCGAGCAGAGAGACTACGAGCGTTTCGAGGCTGTGTTCCGCAGGCCGTACGGGGCCACCCTGGTTACGGGGCCGACAGGTTCGGGCAAGTCCACGACGCTCTACGCCACCCTCAAAGAGTTGAACTCCCCGGAGAAGAACATCATAACCGTCGAGGACCCTGTCGAGTACAAGATACCAGGTCTCAACCAGGTGCAGATCAATCCAAAGGTCGGCCTGACGTTCGCTTCAGGTCTGAGGAACATCCTGCGCGCCGATCCCGACATCGTGATGATAGGCGAGATACGCGACAAGGACACGGCCAAGATCAGCGTCGAGGCGGCCCTGACGGGCCATCTGGTCCTGGCCACGCTGCACACCAACGACGCTCCCGGGGCCCTGAGCCGCCTTACCGACATGGGCGTGGAGCCTTACCTCACCTCCTCGGCGGTCGATTGTGTTATCGCCCAGAGGCTTGTCAGGAAGCTCTGTGATCGGTGCAAGGAGCCCGTCGAGATCGAACGCGAGATCCTGGAAGGGATGGAGTTCCCGTTCCGGTTGGCCTCGGAAGGTCTGCACTTCCACAGGGCTGTAGGCTGCCGCCGGTGCGGCGGGAGCGGCTACCGGGGAAGGACCGGGATCTTCGAGCTGATGGTGATCTCCGATGAGATCCGTAAGATGATATTGCTGCGTTCCTCGGCGACCGAGATCAGCCGCGTCGCCGAGAGCCAGGGGATGGTGCGCCTGAGGGACGACGGTCTGTTGAAGGCAGCCAAAGGCATAACAACCATCGAAGAAGCGTTGAAAACCCTGTAGATATCTCGTGGGTGGCCACCGGAGGATAATATGATTACTCAGAGCGGGTTGGGCGACTACTTACTCGACGCCGCAAATATGGGGGCGAGCGACCTGCACGTCACGGCCGGCCTGCCACCCATGGTGCGGATCAGCGGCAAGGTCGAGCCTCTAGATTATCCACCCCTGACGGCCAACGCGACACGCGACCTGATCTACGACCTCCTCTCCAACGACCAGCGCCAGCGACTGGAGAACGAGTGGGAGCTCGACTTCAGCTACGCGCTGCCGCGCAGCGCCCGCTTCAGGGTCAACGTCTACTTCCAGAGGGGCGCTATTGGCGCGGCTTTCCGTACCATCCCCAGCGAGATAAAGAGCATCAGCGAGCTCGGGCTGCCAAAGGCCGTAGAGGAACTTACCGAGAAGCCGCGTGGGCTCGTCCTTGTTACAGGCCCGACAGGGAGCGGCAAATCGACCTCCCTCGCCGCCATGATCGACAAGATCAACGAGACCAGGCACGAGCACATCATGAGCGTGGAGGACCCCATAGAGTTCCTGCACGAACACAAGCAGTGCATCGTCAACCAGCGCGAGGTCAACCAGGACACCAAGAGCTTCGCCCAGGCTCTCAAGCATGTCTTGAGGCAGGACCCCGACGTGATACTCGTAGGCGAGATGCGCGACCTCGAGACCATCGCGCTCGCCATAACGGCGGCGGAGACCGGCCACCTCGTCTTCGGGACGCTGCACACCCAGGACGCCCCGCAGACCGTCGACAGGGTCATAGACGTCTTCCCTCCGCACCAGCAGCACCAGATCCGTGCGCAGCTCGCAAACGCCCTGCAGGGCATCATCACCCAGACGCTCATCCCCACCTACGACGGCAAGGGGCGGGTCGTGGCGTGCGAGGTGCTGATGCCGACGCCAGGGGTGAGGAACCTCATCAGGGAGGGAAAGAACCATCAGATCTACTCAGCCATGCAGACCGGCGGCAAGTTCGGGATGCAGACCATGGACGCGGCGCTCGTAGACCTCGTGCGGCGAGGACGCATCTCCCGCGCGGAGGCAGAGAAGCGTTCCAGCAATCCTGATGAGCTCCTCCGTCTAGCCGGGGGATCTCTCGACGCTCCATCCACTGGCCAATCCCAAGACCGCATGGCGTACGGGAGGAGGTAGCGGATGGCGCTCTATGCCTACAGGGCCCTCGACAAGCAGGGCGAGATCGTCCAGGACAAGTTACAAGGGTCGGGGGAGCTGGCCGTGGCCCACGAGCTACGCCAGCAGGGGCTTGTCGTCATTGATGTAAAAGAGCAGAGCGTCGCCCAGAAGGACATTCTCGCGCCGTTCAAGGGGATCAGGCTTGGCGATCTCGTGGTCTTCAGCCGCCAACTGGCGACCATGATCAATGCCGGCCTCCCTATCGTGCGAGCTCTCTACATCCTCTCCGAGCAGACCGAAAACCCCAAGCTAAATGACGTCGTGGTCGCCGTGCGCAAGGACGTGGAGGCCGGCCTCTCCCTCTCCGAGTCTCTCGGAAAGCACCCCGAGGTCTTTTCCCGCCTCTACGTCGAGATGGTGAAGGCGGGGGAGATCGGGGGCATCCTCGATGGCGTCCTGCTGCGCCTGGCCGACCAGCTGGAGAGGGATCAGGACCTCAGGCGCAAGATCAGGAGCGCGCTGACCTACCCTATCGTGGTTCTGATCCTCGCGATACTGGCCGCTTCTTTCATGCTCATCTTCATAGTGCCTGTATTCGCCAAGATGTTCCAGGATCTTGGGGGGACGCTTCCGCTGCCAACCCGGATTTGCATGCTCATCTCCGACATCTTGACCAGCATATTGGGGGTGCTTGTGTACGCTGGCATGGGGCTCGCCGTGGTCCTGTTCCTCCGATGGAAGAAGACCGAGCGCGGTAGGAAGGTGTGGGGACGGGCCGTTCTGAGGATACCAGCCAAGATCGGAGACGTCGTGAAGAAGGCAACCCTCGCCCGCTTCGCACGCACACTCGCCACCCTGAGCGCGGCCGGGGTGCCGATATTGCAATCCATAGAGATAACCGCAACGTCCTCGGGTAACTGGGTTGTGGAGAACGCCCTCCTGAAGAGCAGGGACGCCATCCGCGAGGGCATTCCTCTCTACAAGCCGCTGGAGACCGAGCCCGTCTTCCCGCCGATGGTGACGCGCATGATCGCCGTCGGGGAGGAGACGGGAGACATAGACGGGATGCTGACCAAGATAGCGGAGTTCTACGAGTCTGAGGTGGATGCTGCGGTAAAGGCTTTGACCTCGATCATAGAGCCTATCATGATAATCGTGGTGGGTAGCATAGTCGGTGCCATCGTAATCTCGATGTATCTGCCCATGTTCAAGATCTTCGAACTCGTCGAGTAAGCCTCGATGCCGGGGTAATGGAGACCGGCGTTTCGCCACCGGTCCTTGCTGGGGCGCTCTGGATTTCCACCCAGGGACCGATGCGCCATCACCCACTTCCTCTCGAAATGACCGTCATTCCCGCGAAGGCGGGAATCCACTGCCGCAGGCTCTCCGCACCGCAATCTCGAAGAGATCTACCGGATTACGTATGTTAATTCTTGTGGCCGTCCTTTTTGGCTTTGTGGTTGGCAGCTTTTTGAACGTCGTGATCCACCGCGTGCCGCGCCGCGAATCTATAGTGTGGCCCGCATCCCACTGCCCACATTGCGGGGAGCCTATCCGGCCCAGGGACAACATTCCCCTCATCTCCTATGTGCTGTTGCGCGGGCGGTGCAGGAACTGCAAGGAGCCTATATCGGTGCGCTACCCCGCTGTGGAGGCGACTACCGGGCTCCTCTTCGGGGCGGCAGCCTACGAGTTCGGGGTGAGCCTGGCCCTGCTCCACGCGCTGGTCTTCGTCTCAGCCCTGATCTCCCTGGCCGTCATCGACCTCGAGCACAGGCTGCTCCCTAACGTGATCGTCGGACCCGCCGCGCTGGTGGGACTCGTACTCTCGATCCTGGCCAATCCGGCAGGCTGGTGGATATACCCCCTCTCCGCGATAGCCGTAGCCGGGGCCTTGCTGGGGCTCGCGCTCGTCTACCCCGCCGGAATGGGCATGGGCGACGTCAAGATGGGCGGAATGCTAGGAGCTTTCCTGGGTCCCTACGCCGCCCTGGCCGTGTTCCTCGGCGCCTTGCTCGGAGCCGTCTCAGGAGGACTGCTTATGGCCGCAGGGAAGGTACAGCGGCGCAGTGCCCTTCCTTTCGGACTCTTCATGGCCCTGGGAGGCCTCATCAGCCTCTTCGCAGGCCCGCAACTTTGGGAGCTGTACATGAACCTGATGTGGGGCTAGAGGCGAATTCTCGACACCCGTCACCTGTTACCTGCGACGAAAATGTCCGTCTGGCCTATTCGTAAATGGCCAGATGGCATATAGGCATGTTCCTTGGCCTTCGCGATACGAGGAGCGTCATGACTGCGATGGCCCTAACCAGGACCCGTGCTGCAGGCGACCCGGTAGTTGATTTGATCGAGGCCTACAGGGAGCGGGGCGACCGGCGTGCTGTCGAGCAGATCCTCTCCATGAACGTCAAGATCCTGAACCACATAGTCCGCAGGTACGCCTCATCTTCGGACGAGTCGTACGAGGACCTGCTCCAGGTTGGCTACGTTGGCATGATGAAGGCCGTCAACGGCTACAAGTTGGACTCGGAGGCGAAGTTCAGCTCCTACGCTTATGCGATGATAGAAGGCGAGATCAAACACCACCTCCGCGACACGGATCTCGTCAAGAGGCCCCGTTGGGCGCGCAGCCTGCACGCGAAGGTTTCCGAGGCGACCAGCAGGCTCACAGCCGAGCTCGGCAGGCCGCCGTTCATCGAGGAGGTGGCGGATGAGGTGAACGTCACCCCTGAGGGCGTGGCCGAGCTGATGAAGCTGTTCAGCGACACCGACGTACAGTCTCTGGACGTACGCGGAGATGATGATGTCGATGTCTCTGCCATCAAGAGCCTCCGCTACGAGACTTTCTCGCTCCCGGTCGAGGACCGCATCCTTCTCGAGCAGGCGCTTGAGTCCCTCACCGAACTCCAGCGCAAGGTGGTCTACCTGTTCTTCTACAAGGACCTCTGCCAGACAGAAATCGGGAGGAAACTGGGACTCTCCCAGCGCAAGACATCGCGTACCGTGGCCTCGGCCATTAAGGTCCTGAAGAACTCGGAGGCCCTGAAGGATTCAGAGGGCGCGGGTAGCTGGGGTCTGGAGTGAGATAAGTGAGCCGGCAGGGTGCCCGGGAAGACGAGCGCGGCTTTACCCTGGTCGAGGTGATGATCGTTATCATCCTCCTGGGCATAGTGCTCGCGATAGCCAGCTCTACCTGGTTCGGCGTCGCAGAGAGCCGCCGGGTAGATTCCGCAACCAACCAGCTCGCTGCGGATCTGCGGTTGGCCCATTCCAAGGCCACGAACAGGCTTACGCCACAGACGGTAACCCTGACTAGTGGGAGCTCAGACTACACCATTACGGGCGTGGGTACCCGCGACCTCGACGAAGTAACCGGCGGGGACCTGGTCGAAATCAACACTGCAGTGACCATCGTGTTCAATGCCGATGGATCAGCCGTGGTTACTGGTCCCAACCCGATTACGGTAGAATCGTCGAACGACGCCACTAACAATCACACGATCGGGATCAACAATGCAACTTCGAGGATACAGGTTGTTCCGTAGACTCTTGAACATGGAGTCCGGCTACTCGCTAGTCGAGGTGATGGTCTCGATCATAATCCTTACCATCGCCATCCTGCCGATGGTGGGCATGTTCGACATGGGCCTTAGGTCGGCTACCACTGGCAGCAACTACGACAAGGCGCGTGCCTTGGCGAACCTGAAGATGGAGGAGGCTAAGAGCCTGCCCTTCGCCACCGTCAGGGACGACTTCCCGGTGGCCGGAACTACCTTCACCGCAGGCTACTACGATTCGGGCTTTATCGCGGAAACGGGACCGACAGCCGCAGACTTCGCGAACTTCGAGTACAGGGTCGAGAAGCAGTACATGACTCAACCGCCCCAAACTCCAGGTTCTTCTTCTCTATCCTTCGGTACGAGTAGCTCTGCTACCAACCTGATCAGGGTAAGGGTGACCGTCAGATGGGGCGGCAACAGCACGTACACCGCCTTCGGGCTCGTGACAGGGTGACGATGTCGGGCTTGAGAGAGCGTTTCTCGAAAGACGAGCGGGGCTTTAGTCTGTCCGAGATGCTTGTCACCATAATAATCATGATTGTCGTCCTCTTCGCCCTGTTCAGCATCTTCGACATGAGCCTTAGGGTCTTCAGCTTCGGCAACAACAAGGTCGAAGCGGTGGAAAGCGCCAGGGTTGGCCTAGAGAAGATGGAGCGGGAGATAAGGCAAGCGTACAAGTTCAACAACGCCGCATCCCCGGCCCAAGACCACCTGTTCTTCGATACGGCAAGCCCGACGACCCCGCTGACCGTGCCTCCGACCGCCGTCACCCAGCTCACCTTCGGCAACGATTTGGGCGCCCCGGGCGCGGGCAACGGCATAGTCGAGTGCGGCTCTCCCTGCGAGTACATAACCTACAAGCTGACCAACGCAAGCGGTACCGCCACGTGTGCTGCGGTTCCGTGCACGCTTTGGAGGGACAACGGGCCTAACTCAGGACCCGTGGTCGAGAACGTTGCATTCAACGGGCTCTCCTTCACGTTGTTGCAGAGCGACGGCACCGCTCCGGCCAGCGAGGCTCAGGTTGGCATGGTGCTCGTAGAACTGGATGTTGTCGTGGATCAGGGTGTAGGCAACCCTGGCACCCAGGAGCTTACTACCGTGATAGATCTGAGGAACAGATAATGATCGTGGCGCGACGGTTTGTGAACGACGAGTCGGGGATGACGATGGCCCTCGCGATCATGATGATTGTTCTGCTCGGTGTCATGGGCGCCGGACTTCTGACCTTCGTTAGCAGGGACCTGAACACCGTGACCGAGGAGAACCGGGGGCAGAGGGCCTTCGAGATGGCCGACGCCGGGATTGGGGCCGCCAAGCGCCAGCTCTTCTCCGACTGCGGCAGCAACACTAACTGCAAAGACAACTACAACGATACCTCCCCCACGGTCTTCGTCGGAACGGAGGACAAGAGGTGGTCGAAGGCAAAAGGCGGCCTGACCCTCAACAACCTCGATGGGGTAACGGGCACGACTGACAGCGCAAAGGTCGAGATCCAGTTCACCGGCTCGGGCGCCAACCCGTACAATTTCACGGTCACCTCTACGGGCGACTACGGAATCTCCAAACGCAAGATCGAGGTAAAGTTCGAGGGTATCGGGGGCGTTGGTGGCGGTGGCAACAACATCGTCAACCCCGGCTACTACACGCCGAGCGACATCTTGATTAATGGCAGTTTCAGGATGTCGGGTGTGAGCCTGTTTACGGAGAAGGACATCATCATCAAGAACCTCGCCCCCAAGACCCGGCAAGGTTTCCAGGATGATGCCTCCACCAATAGTGGAGGGTGGAGGCGCTCTTAGGGGTGCCGACTCCAACGACCCGCTCGACGACTGGTACTCTCCTAACCTCGTGCCTCCCGACAACTGGAACCTGGTCAGGCGCGAGAAGAAGGAACCCAGCACGCAGTCATACTCCAAGGTCGGCTTTGCCGCCGCAGGGAAGATATGTAGTCCCACCACTATTACTCAGAATGACTGCTTGAGTACCGATCCTAGCGTTGCGGATGGGGTGTACGGCTACGACAGCACTACGGGCGACCTTACCGACTCGACGCTCACAGCCCCTTCCCTTGGCAGCAACCTCAAGCGATTCTATACCAAGGATGCTGCCTGCACACCGGCAGGCGTGTGTCCGACGCCGGATGCCAACCAGCCCTCCAACAAGATCACCTTCCCCTTCCCACGCCTTACGCCTGACCCCTCGCGTCTGAAGACCCTGGCCCAGAACAATCCGCGTACCTCCACGGCCTGGGCCTGCCCCAGCGCCGCCCCCTCGACCTGCACTCCTCCGTGGGACACTACGCTCTTCCCCAACAACGCGGCCGATGATCAGGTGGTCTTTGTGGACGCAAAGAACAACACCCTGAATCTCGACATCGGCAATCAGTCCACAGGAGTACTGGTCGTCTGGTGTGGTAGCCTCACCCTGTACAGCCCGTACAAAGGCATCATTGTAAACATGTACGGTAACGGCACCGCGTTCGGCGCCACCGACTGCAGCAGCGACCCAAGCAAGGGCATCTTTACGCTCGCGACCGCCAATAATGAGAACGTGCAGGCCTGGGTGTTCTCTAACGGGGGCATCCCCGCTATCCCTCCCACACCTGGCATACCTGGCATAACGTTCAACGACGATACCGAACTAAAGGCGGTGCCTGGCGGCGGAGACCTGGCCAGCATCGCCTTCGGGAGCAACGCTTCCCCCCCGACATCGTTCGAAATCGAAGGCTGGCGAGAGCTCTACGAGTAGCACGTCCGCAGAGTCTAGTGCCCTCCCCTCCCACCTCGGGCAGGGAGTTCTCGTAGGCCTCTGAGCAGCGTCCCGGCGGGGTGGCGAGCTTGTCAGAGTTGCCTTAGAATGCTCAAACCTTTAATCTGATTGATGCAGGCGCCTGGTCGCCTTCGAAGATCCGGATGGGGCGATGGTGCGTTTTAGGGAGTAGGGAAAAGTGGGAGACACGGACGAAGCTACGCCGGCACGCATCCTCATAGCGGACGATCACGCTCTGGTCAGAGAAGGTCTCAGAACCATGCTCTCCGGTGAAGACGGCATCGAAGTCATCGCCGAAGCCAATAACGGTCAACAAGCCCTCACCTTGTGCAGGGAGTTGCGGCCACACCTCGTCCTCATGGACGTGAGGATGCCCGTCATGGATGGCCTAGAAGCTACAAGGAAGATCAAGGACGAGATGCCGAAGACCAGCGTCATGATGGTGACCATGCACGAGAACCCCGACTACCTCTTCGAGGCGGTGAAGGCAGGGGCAGCGGGCTACGTGCTCAAGGACGCGAGTGGGGAGAGACTCTTGAGTGCGGTGAGGAGAACGCTGGAAGGAGAATCGCCGCTGAACCAGGAGCTTGCTATGAGGCTACTGGTAAGGCTGTCCAGGGAGAGTAGGGGCAGTAGCGAGGAGGGGACTGAGGGAGGATCGGGAGAGAAACCTGGGAGGGCATCCCCCGGAGTCAGCGGGACGACACCGGAGGAAGGGACCAGGGAAGAGGGCGAGCTCCTGGCATCGCATCCTGAAGCAACCGGGCCAGAGACATCTCAACCCGAAGCAACTTATCCTGGGGCATATCAGGCCGGGTCAGGCGGACCTGGGCGGTCGAGAGGAACGGAGCAGATGGAGAGTCTGACTCCGAGGGAGATCGAGGTGTTGAGGCTGCTGAGTCAGGGGCAGACCAACCCCCAGATCGCCCAGAACCTGCTGGTCAGCCGCGGTACCGTCAAGATCCACGTGCAGCACATAATCTCCAAACTTGGAGTGTCGGACAGAACCCAGGCCGCCGTCCGCGCCATCGAGGCAGGGTTACTCGGTGCCGGTACGCAAAGGTAGGATGGATGTAGATCCAGCCGTCGGGGTACTCTTTGGAGAAAAGTCATGATCTCGTCCTAGTCGTAGTGCTTGACCTGCGGCCACAATTCCTGAAGTGACACCCT
>OCZS010000549.1_pt1 | contig 12482 bp, 6 predicted proteins | sample 1539071 | NCBI WGS metagenome assembly OCZS01 (sample SAMEA3113584, study PRJEB22503) | soil metagenome | reverse complement strand
GGCCAGCAGCGCGACGTGCCCGGCATGGGTCGCCAGCAGGCGATCGAGATGGTCCTCGTCGAGCGAGCCGTCCCTCGCGGCGCGCACCCGTACCACCCGGACGCCCGGCCCCGCCCCGGCCCGGTCACGCCAGGGGAGGTCGTTGGAGTGGTGCTCCAGCAGCGTGGTCAGGATGACCGCGTCGGGGGCCAGGCGCAGCGATCGGGCCAGGCGGTTCACGGCTTCGGTCGTGTTCTTCCCGAAGACCACCACGTCCCGCTCGGGATCGGCGCCGACGAACCGGCCGACCATGGCCCGGGCCTCCTCGAAGGCGGCCGTGCTCATCCGGGACAGGTAGCCCGTGCCCCGGTGGACGCCGGAGTAGTAGGGGAGGAAGTCCTCGACCGCCCGCCACACCTCGTGGAACGCCGGCGTGCTGGCGGCGTTGTCGAGGTTGACGTAGGGCAGCATCCGCCCGTCCACGACCGGGACCGGCTGGTCCACCCCCACCACCGTCTGGCGCAACGCCCACGCCGAGTCCACCGCCGTCATGGGCGCCATCCTCCGCCCGGCCCGCCGCCGGCACATCGGTAGGCCCACGCAAACGGATCGGCGCCTCCGCCCGCCGGCCCTCCCGCCGGCGGCCTATGCGACCTCGGTGGCGGCGGCGGCGAACTGGGCGTTGTAGAGGCGGGCGTAGGCGCCGCCCTTCGCCAGGAGGTCCTCGTGGTCGCCCTGCTCGACGATCTGGCCGGCCTCCACCACGAGGATGATGTCGGCGTCGCGGATGGTGGAGAGGCGGTGGGCGATGACGAAGCTGGTGCGGGAGGACCGCAGCGCCGCCATGGCGTGCTGGATGAGCACCTCGGTGCGGGTGTCCACCGAGCTGGTGGCCTCGTCGAGGATGAGGATGGCCGGGTCGGCCAGGAAGGCCCGGGCGATGGTGAGGAGCTGCTTCTCGCCGGCGCTGAGGCTGGTGGCGTCGTCGTCGAGGACCGTGTCGTAGCCGTCGGGCAGCGAGTGGACGAACCGGTCGACGTAGGTGGCCTTGGCCGCCTCGAGGATCTGGCCCTCGGTGGCCTCCGCGTTGCCGTAGGCGATGTTGTCGCGGATGGTGCCGCCGAAGAGCCAGGTGTCCTGGAGGACCATGCCGATGTGGCGGCGCAGGTCGCTGCGGCGCATGGTGGCGATGTCGCGACCGTCGATCGTGATGCGCCCGCCGTCGAGCTCGTAGAACCGCATGATGAGGTTGACGAGCGTGGTCTTGCCGGCGCCGGTCGGGCCGACGATGGCGATGGTCTGGCCGGGCTCGGCGACGAACGACAGGTGCGAGATGAGCGGCACGTCGGGGTCGTAGGAGAAGGAGACGTCCTCGAACGCGACCCGGCCCCGGGGCACGCCCTCGAGCGGGGTGGCGTCGCCATCGGGTGTCTGCTCGTCGGCGTCGAGCAGGTCGAACACCCGCTCGGCGGAGGCCACGCCGGACTGCAACACGTTGAACTGCGAGGCGATGGCGGTGAGCGGCATCGTGAACTGCCGGGTGTACTGCAAGAAGGCCTGGACGTCGCCGATCGACATCGCCCCCGACGTGACGCGCATGCCGCCGACCACGGCGATGATCACCCAGTTGAGGTTCCCGAGGAACATCATCGCCGGCTGGATCACGCCGGAGACGAACTGGGCGGCGAAGCTCGCCCCGTAGAGGTGGTCGTTCGTGGCCCGGAACCGGTCCTCGACCTCGCGCTGGCGGCCGAACGCCTTGACGATGGCGTGGCCGGTGAAGGCCTCTTCGACCTGCGAGTTGAGCTCGCCCGTGTGCCTCCACTGGCTGATGAACCGCTTCTTGGACTGCGCCGCGATGCCCCGCATCGTGAGGATCGACAGCGGCACCGACACGAGGGCGACGATCGCCAGCAGCGGCGAGATCGACACCATGAAGATCAGCACGCCGACCACGCTGAGCACCTGCGTGAGCATCTGGTTGAGGGTCTGCTGCAGGCTCTGGGCCAGGTTGTCGATGTCGTTGGTGACCCGGCTGAGCAGGTCGCCGCGGGACTGCTGGTCGACGTAGGCCAGGGGCAGGCGGTTGAGCTTGTCCTGGACGTCGGAGCGCAGCCGCTGCATGGTCCGCTGGATGATCCCGGCCATGAGGAAGCCGCTGGCGTAGCTGAGCGTCGAGGAGGCGACGAACAGCACGAGCGCGATCCCCAGGACCCGGTGCAGCTCGCCGAAGTCGATGCCGCTGCCGCTGACGAGGCCCTGGATCACGATGTCGGTGGCGTGGCCCAGGATCCGCGGGCCAACCACGGTGAGCGCCACGCCGGCGATCGCCAGGCAGACGACCACGCCCAGCCCGACCCGGTCGCGGCGCAGCAGCGCCAGGAGCCGGGTGGAGGCGTTGCGGAAGTCGCGGGAGGTTTCGCCCGGCATGCCGGCGTTCCAGGTCCGCACCGCGCTGACGCTGGCGCGGGGCGGGGCCACGGGGTCGCTGCCGTTGGGCCCGTTCGTCCCGTTCGTGCCGTCCGCGCCGCCGGGCGCCGGGGCCCGGCCGTCGGTGCCGGGCGAACCGGTGGTCGTGCTCATGCCGCCTCCCGGGCGCTGGCCTGCGACTCCACGATCTCGGCGTAGGTGGGGCAGGTCGCCAGCAGGTCGTCGTGGGTGCCGAGGCCGACGGCCCGCCCGTCCTCCAGGACGAGGATCTGGTCGGCCGTGGCGATCGTCGAGACCCGCTGGGCCACGATCAGGACCGTCGAGCCGGCGATCGTGGGCGCCAGCGCCGCCCGCAACCGGGCGTCCGTGGCGGTGTCCAGCGCCGAGAACGAGTCGTCGAACAGGTACACCTCGGGCTTCTTCACCAGCGCCCGGGCGATGGCGAGCCGCTGGCGCTGGCCGCCCGACACGTTGGTGCCACCCTGCTGGATCGGGGCGTCGAGCCCGCCCGGCATGGCCGACACGAAGTCCTCGGCCTGCGCCACCCGCAGCGCCTCCCACAGCTCGTCGTCGGTGGCGTCGGGCTTGCCGTAGCGCAGGTTCGTGGCCACGGTCCCCGAGAACAGGTACGGCTTCTGGGGCACCAGGCCGATGCGGTCCCACAGGGCGTCGGGCTCGAGCTCGCGCACGTCGACGCCGTCGATCAACACCGCGCCCGACGTGACGTCGACCAGCCGGGCGACCAGGTTGACCAGCGTGGTCTTGCCGGCGCCCGTGCTGCCCACGACGGCCGTGGTCTGGCCGGCCAGCGACCTGAAGGAGATGCCGTCGAGCACGGGCGTGTCGGCGCCGGGGTAGTGGAACCCGACGTCGCGCAGCTCCAGCGAGCCGACCGGGCCGTCGACGGCGACCGGGCTCAGCGGCGCCACGACGGTGGAGTCGGTGTCGAGGACCTCGACGATCCGCTCGGCGCAAACGGCCGCCCGCGGCGCCATCATCGCCACGAACATGCCCATCATCACGTTCATGAGGATGAGCGTGAAGTAGGTAAGGAACGCCACCAGCGAGCCCACCGTCATCGCGCCCGAGTCGATGCGCTCGGCCCCGAACCAGATCACCCCGACGCTGGACGCGTTGATGATCAGCAGCAGGGTCGGGAACATCAGCGCCATCAGGCGCCCCGCCTCCAGCGACGTGGCCGTCAGGTCGTCGTTCACGGCGCCGAAGCGGCCCACCTCCTCCGGCTCGCGCACGAACGCCCGCACGACCCGCACGCCTGTGATCTGCTCGCGCAGCACGCCGTTGGCGTTGTCGATCCGCTCCTGCATGCGGCGGAACACCGGCACCATCCGCCGCACCACCATCCCGACGCTCAGCGCCAGCGCCGGCAGGCTCAACACCAGCAACCACGACAGGCCCATGTCCTGCTGGAGGGCGAGGACCACGCCGCCCACCACCGTGATCGGGGCGGCGACGGCCAGCGTGCACGCCATCACGACCAGCATCTGGACCTGCTGGACGTCGTTGGTGATCCTGGTGATGAGCGACGGGGCGCCGAACACCCCCACCTCGCGGGACGAGAAGTCGGTCACCCGGTGGAACAGCTCGCTGCGCACGTCGCGGCCCAGGCTCATCGCCACCCGCGAGCCGCAGTACACGGCCGCCACCGCGAACACCACCTGCACCAGCGTCACGCCCAGCATGACGAGGCCGATCCGGCGGATGTAGCCGTCGTCGCCCGCCAGCACGCCCCGGTCGATGATGTCCGCGTTCAGCGTGGGCAGGTACAGCAACGCCAGGGCCTGTACGCCCTGCAGCAGCACGACGGCGACCAGCAGCCTGCGGTACGGGCGCAGGTAGGAACGGAGAAGACGGGTCAACACGGGGCGGCCTCGGTCGATCGGGTCTCGTCGGTGCGGTCGTGGGTGTGGTCGTCGGGGCGGTCCGGGCGGACGGAGATGCCGTGGAGCAGCTGGTCGACGATCTCCTCCGGCGTGAGCGGCACGTCGACGGCGGCGGGATGGCTGGACGCCAGCGTGAGCGCCCGCAGCCGCCTCGCGGCGACCGGTGCCGGCAGGCGCACGCGGTGGTCGTGACGGGCGAGCAGCTCGACAAGGGCGGGGGAGTCCGGCGGTCGGGCGGGCGGCTTGGCCCCCACGAACGACAGCAGGCGCCAGATCACCGAGAGCCGGCGCTGGATGATGCCCACGGCCTCGACCAGCTGGGCGTCGAACGGCAGGTCGGGGTCGATGGCGGCGATGGCCCGCTCGGTGGGGCCCGGGTCGAAGGCGGCGGCGAGCGTGGCGTCGACCACCGCCTCCTTGTCGGGGAAGGCCCGGAAGATCGTGCCCTCGGCCACGCCGGCGGCCTCGGCGATCTGCCGGGTGGTCACCCCGCGCCCGCGGTCGAGGAGGAGCGGCAGCGTCGCGTCGACGATCGCCGCTCGTCTCTCCTCCGGGGGCATGGCCGAGGCTCGGGACACCCGGGCGACGCTACCGGAGTGAGTGCTCACTCACACAAGCGGTTTTCCCCTGAGTCACTGGTACGAGACGAACATCGGGGAGGGCTCGATCGCCGTCGTCTGGGCCGGCGTGAACATCGGCCGGTCCTCGTCGACGAAGTTCTTCCAGCCCCACCAGATGTTGGCCGGCGGCGACTGCTGGAGCCGGTCCCAGGTCTCGAACTTCTGCCCCGGCGTGCCGAACCCGTCGGCGTGGACCAGCACCGCCAGCTCGTCGTGGTCGGTGCGGATGCGGTCCCGGTCCCGCAGCATGTCGGTGCGGAACTGGTGCAGGAGCAGCAGCTTCTGGGGCAGGTCGTAGGTCTGGGTCAGGTCGGCCAGCCAGTCGGCGACCTGGTTCACCTCGTCGGCGGCGACCGAGCCGATCTGGTCCAGGTGGACCTGGTCGGGCCCCAGGCGCCACTCCGGGTCGAGGGCGAGGCCGACGTGGGGCTCGGCGAGCAGGTCCTGGTAGCGGCGCGCCTGCGTGAGGAAGTCGGTGCGCCCCGGCTGGATGTCGAGGACGACGTAGACGCCCGCCTCGCCGGCGGCGTCGATCCACGGCCGGAGCTCCTCGACCTCCGACTCGTTGGCGTAGTTGCCGTCCGGGCCGGGGGCGCTGCTGGCCACGGTGGCGATCAGCTCGAAGGCGGGGACCACCGGCTCGTGCACCAGGTCGTCGTACTGCGCGGCGAGGCCCTCGGCGCGGGCGATCGACTCCTCCAGCGGCTGCTCGCCGAGGACGCCGAGTGCCGCCGTGGTCGGGTTGCCGTACAGCGCCGCCATGCGCCGGCCGGGGAACAGCACCTGCCCGCCGCCCGGCAGCTCCACGCCCGTGGCCGCGACCCGGGCACGCTGCCACAGCCGCTCGGCCGGGCCGAACTGGGCGCCCACCCCGACGACGTGGGCGAACTCCTGGCCGCTGAGCGCCTCGATGGCGGCGGGGTCGGCCCGCGGGTCGGGGTGGCTCGCGGGGACCACGTGCGCCCCGGCGGCCCGGGCCGTGGCGGCGGCCGCCACGCCGTCCGGGCGCCTTCCCACGAGGACGGCCACGTCCTCGAGAGCCACGCCGGGCGTGGTCGCCACCAGCTCACCCCGACCGGCCCCGGGCGTCTCCGTGCCCGTCGTGTCGGTGCTCGGTTCGTCGGGGTCGGCGAGCGTGAGCAGGGTGGGGTCGTCCTGCGTGAGGCCGGCCACCTGCTCGACGGCCTCGTCCCCCGTCACCTCGGTGGCGTCGCCGGACGGCAGCCCCGCCGCCGCGGCCAGTGCCTCCGCGTCGGCCGGCGTCGTGACGACCTCACCGGCGGGGGAGCCGTCCTCCGCCCAGGCGGCGGCGCCGTCCCCGACGGCGAGCACCGCCTCCGGGGCCAGCCGGGCGAGCTCGTCGGCGACCGGGCCGGCGGCACGGTCACCCCCGGCATCGTCGCCGCCGTCGTCGTCCTCGCCCTCCGCCGCGGGCCCGGGCGTGAGGAGCAGCGGCATGCCCAACCCCACCGCAGCGGGCGCCGCCGCCACCTGGGCGGCCGGGTCGTCCTCGGCCGCCAGCACGACCACCGGCGCCGACACGAACAGCGTCTCGCTGGTGGCGGCGGCCAACTCGGCGCCCGACCCGCCCTCCACCACGACGGCGACGCCCTCCGGCGCCGCCGCCTCGGCGGCGATTGCCTCGGCCGAGGCTGTCGAGCCGCTCGTCCCCGCGCCCGCCTCGTCGTCGTCCGGCGGGTCGCCCTCCGCGCAGCCCGCGAGGCTGGAAAGCACCAGCGCGACGACGACGCCCCGGCGCACGGCCGGACGCCTGCGAGGTCCCTCCGGCCCCAGCGGCATGACCCCAGTCCAACACACGGGACGGGGCGCCCCGTCACACGCCGGTCACACGGGGCCGTTGCGCGACGGGGCGCCGATCCGGCGCTACGTGGCGGCGGCCGGGGATCCCGGAGGGGACGGGTACTCCGGCACGGCGTCCTCGCCCGTGAGCTCGTCGAGGACCGTGACCGAGTCCTCCTCGTCGGTGAACGGGCGGGGTGACGGCGCCTCGTCGGCGGTGAACCGCTCGCCGCCGTTCGACCGGCGCCAGGCGCCCACGCCGGTCTCGCCCCGCTCGTCCTGGACTTCGACGTCGGGGTCCCACCAGATCTCCGCGGAGTCGTCGACGCTCTGGTAGTCCATGTCCTCGAAGAAGCCCCAGTTGCCGTAGCTGACCTGGGGGTTGGCCGGTCCGCCGCCGCGGGGCGGGATGCGGAACAGCCCGCGGGCGAACGTCTCGGGCGTCAGTTCGGGGCCGGCCATGTGGATGCCGGCCGCCAGCCAGGCTGCTCCCGGCGACAGCAGGGCGTACTGGTTCTGCGCGGCCGGGAACGCGTCCTCGCCGTAGAACCAGCGGTACAGGCGGATGTTCTCCTGCAGGTCCTGCTCCGTCGGCGCCGCCAGTTGGGAGATGCCGTAGGCGTGCGCCATCTGCGCCTGGTCGTACTGGCGGCCGAACGTGTTCGTGTCGGTCAGCGCCGTCCCGGTGAAGATCCACTCGGGGTAGTAGTCCTGCTGAGTGGCGGCCTGGGTCAGGTAGATCGGCATGAACGGGTCGCCGAGGAAGACGATCCGGTTGATGCCCTCGGACTTGAAGCGGGCGATGAGCTCGGCGGCCCGGGCCGGCAGGCTGGGGAAATCGAGGACGTACGACTCCTGGAGGTCGACGTCCCGCATCCGTTCGGCGCTGGCGGCGTCGTCGGTGTTGTAGAGCGGCGGGTCCTGCTCGAAGTTGATGACCCCGGTGCGGGCCTCCTGGCCCTGCAGGTCGCCGCCGGCGAATTGGGCCGTCGACCCCGCGCCGGCCTCCACCCCCTCCGCCACCCAGGCGTCGAGGTTGGCGAGGAACTGCTCGGGCGTCGGCAGGCTGGCCCACACGTACGGCGCCATGTCGAGGACCATCTGGTTGGGCAGGACGCCGGCGCAACCGAAGCACATGACCCCGGCGTCGGCGAGCTCCTGCGCGAACGTTCCCCGGTCGAGGGCGGGCCCGCCGAGCACGGCGAACGGCTCCATGGCGAGGACGTCGGTGGCGTCCGCGCGGGACGCCACCACGTCGTCGGCCGCCCCCGTGGCGGCGAAGCGCTCGAGCACGACCTGGCGCCCGTAGGTCTCCCCGAGGGACATGAACAGCTCGACGTAGTGCTCGACCGTGTCGCGCCGCTGCTCGGACGTGTCGTTGGCGCCCATGCCGCCCAGGATCGACTGGAGGTCGGCCGACCGCTCGGGGGCGTAGAAGACGATGCGGATCTCGTCCGCGGTGACGCCCGGGGAGGTCTCGCCGCCGTTGTCGCCCTCGAACGCCGGCACACAGGGGGCGGCGAACACCGACGGGATGGCCAGCGTGCCGCGCTCGGTGTCGCACGACTCCGGCCATTCGTAGTCGTCGACCTCGCCGGCGGCCTCCGCCTCCGCGTAGGTCACCGGCATGCGGCCCTCGGGGGCCGGGGCGCCGGGCTCGTCGCCGGGCTCGGCCCAGCCGGACAGGGAGTCGGCGTTCGCGCCCTCCTCGGCGGACTCGTCGCCGTCGTCGCCCCCGCCGCCGGTGATCACCACCGCCCCGACGACGACGAGGAGCGCCACGATGACCGCGAGGGGCCCGTAGCGGCGCAAGTGATTGGATCGGCGACGCGCGCCGTTGCCATCGGATGCCGGTTGCATCGTGTTCCCCCTCTCGGGCGTCACCCGGGCCCGTCGGCCCGGGTGCCGCTACGTGCGATGACGGCCTCGTTGGTGCCGAGGTACGAGGCGATGACCTGCGGGTGCGCCAGCACCTCGTCGGGCGGGCCCTCCGCGACCAGCCGGCCCTGGTCGAGCGCCACCAGCCGGTCGGCCACGCTCGTGACCAGCGGCATGTCGTGCTCGATGAGGACGAGGCTTGCGCCCAGCTGCTCGCGGATACGCAGCAGGACCGGGACGAGCGCCTCGGCCTCCCGCTGGGCGATGCCGCTGGACGGCTCATCGAGCAGGATCACCGTTGGCCTGTGGGCGACCAGGCAGGCCAGGTCGACGATCCGCCGGGAGCCGGTCGACAGCTCGTGGACGAACTTCGAGCGGAACGCGCCGAGTCCGAGCAGGTCGATCAGCTCGTCCACCCGGGCGTCGACCGCCGCCTCGGCGTCGAACACCGCCGGCAGGTGCAGGGCCGCCTGGATCGGGTCCCGCACCTCGACCCAGCGGTCGAGCGCCACGGCGATGCACTGCTCGACGGTCAGGGCCGGGAAGAGGCGGGCGTCCTGGAAGGACCGGCCCAGGCCGCGCCGGGCCCGGGCGTCCGGCGGCAGCTTCGTGACGTCCTGCCCGCCGAGGAGGACGGTCCCGCCGTCGACCGGCAGGAAGCCCGAGACCAGGTCGAACACGGTGGTCTTGCCGGCGCCGTTGGGCCCGATGAGGCCGACCACCTCGCTCGGGGCAACGTCGAAGCCCACCCCGTCGACCGCCCGGATGCCGCCGAACGCCCGGACCAGGCCGTGCACCGCGAGCACCGGCGTGACGCCGGGGTCGCCACCCGGGGCCTCGGGGCCCTCGGTGGCGGCCGGGGCGTGGCCGTTACCGCGCGGTGGCGCGCCGTTCGAGGACACGGGCCCGGCGGAGGCGCCGGTCCCGGACGCAGCGACCTCGCGGATCGCCGACGAGCCGTTGGCGCCGTCGGGATGGGAGGCGGCGCCGTGGAGGAAGACCGACCGCAGGACGTCCGGCCGGGCGAGCAGGTCGGCCGTCGGACCGTGGAACCGGACCTCGCCCTTCTCCATGAAGTACGCCTCCTCGGCCAGCGTGAGGGCGACGTTCACCGACTGCTCGACGACCACGACGGTCGTCCCCTGGTCGCGGATCTTGCGGACCACCTCGACGAGCCGCTCGACGACGACCGGGGCCAGCCCGAGCGACAGCTCGTCGATCAGCACGAGCCGCGGCCTGGACAGGAAGGCCATCGACAGCGACAGCATCTGCTGCTGCCCGCCCGACAGGTCGGCCGCCGGGTCGGACATCCGGGACCGCAGCTCGGGGAAGATCTCCAGGACCTCGTCGACCCGGGTGCCGGCCCCGCGCTTGGCCCGGCGGTGGGCCCAGGCGGCGGCCCGCAGGTTCTCGGCCACGGTCAGCGACGGGAACGTGCCCTGCCCGCCGGGCACGAGCACGACGCCGCGCGGGGCGATCTCGTGGGCCGGGGCGTAGGTGATGTCGCGCCCGTCGTAGATGACCGTGCCCTTGTTGGCGGGGACCAGCCCGCTGATGGCCTTGAGCAGGGTGGACTTGCCGGCACCGTTCGTCCCCAGCAGGGCCACGATCTCGCCCTCGTCGATCTCGAAGTCGACCCCGAAGAGCACCTGGACGTCGCCGTACTTCACGTCCAGCCCCCGTACCACGAGGAACTTGGCCCGGCCGGCTCGCCGGGCCGCGAGGACCTCGCTGCGGGCCGCCGACGCCGTCCACACCTGCTGGATATCGCGGGCCACGAGGTCGCCGGCGGAGGCGATGACGAGGCCGCCGATCAGGAACAGCGGGGTCATGAACGTCATGCCCCAGCGCATCCCCCACGACTCGCCGATGGCGGCGATGACCGGCAGCGACAGCAGCCCGACGAGGATGAACACCGCCCCCATGGCGAAGCCCATCGAGCGGGCCCGGGGCGGGATCGCCACCGACAGGGCGGCGAGCACGCCGGGCAGCGTGAAGGCCAGGCAGGCGCTGATCACCACGTGGGCACCGACGGCGACGTAGACGTTGGGCGACCAGGCGAAGACCAGGACCGCCGCCGTGGTCAGCAAGTTGGCCTTGGCCAGCAGGCCGAACACGAGCCGCGGGTCCTTGGCGAACAGCCGCATGCCGATCGTCGCCCCGATCGTCAGGCCGATGAGCTGCGACGGCCCCTCGACGAGGCCGACGACCCACCCCCGGGCGGACTCGTCGAGCCCGTACACGTCGACGTACATGAAGACGGCGAACAGGCCGAAGCCGGCGACGGCGGGCGTCAGGAACGGCAGCGTCCGATAGATGCGCCGGAGGCTGTCCACCTGCCAGCACATCCGCCAGCCCTCGGCCAGGCTCGGCGCGTCCTCCTCGGTCTCGATGGTGTCGGCCGCCGCCCCGGCGAGGGCGCGCTCCTGGGCGCCGCGCACCGGCTCCTTCAGCCGCCCGCCGACGAGCACCAGCAGGGCGGTGGGGACGGCGAAGAGGAAGAACGGCGCCCGCCAGCCCCACGCCTCGGCCACGTAGCCGGCTCCGACACCGCCCACGAAGGCGCCGACGGCGTTACCGGCCCGGTGGAACGAGAAGATGCGGGGCCGCAGCCGCACGGCGTAGTAGTCGGCCAGCAGCGACGTGTGCGACGGCTCGATGAACGCCTTGCCCAGGTTCGACCCCGCGACGAAGATCGCCAGGGCCCAGATCGTGGGCGACAGGCCGACCATCGCCGAGAAGACGGCGAAGATGACGCCGCCGAGCATCGCCAGGCGGACCCGGTTGTGCTTGTCGGCCAGCGTGGCGATGGGAACGGACAGGGCGAAGGCGGCGGCGAAGGCCAGGATGAAGGGGATGACGATCCCCGCGATGCCGACGTCGAAGTGCTCGGCGATCGACGGGGCGACGACGGCGAACGAGACCCGGGACAGCTCGTCCACCGCGTTGAGGCCGGTGAGGACCAGCAGCGCCAGCACCGGCCCCTCGCCGGTGAGCCGGTCGAGCCACGCCCTGGGGTGACGGACGGCCTCCCGCAGGCGGACGTGCCAGGGCTGGTCGTGGACCGGGGGAGGGGTGAAGCCGATCACGCGGGGCCCCCCGGGGTCGCGGCGCTCGCGGGGGTGACGGGCACCGGCCCGGCGTTCCCCGCCGATGTGGTCGGCGGATGGCCCTCCGTGCCTGCCTCCTGCGCCATGGCGTCGGCGCGGGCGGCGAAGGCGTCCTCGGCGTCGGCCTCGAGCGTCCGGACGTCCGCCAGCAGGCTGGGGACCACGATCCCATTGCGGCGGGCGACCCAGCGCAGGGCGAGGTCGCGGCCCCGAAAGAGCCAGCCGCCGAGCCCGCCCGGCAGCAGGAGCAGCACGATCAGCACGCCCATCGACGAGGCGAACAGCCGCCAGGTGTCCTGCAGGAACCACTCGCCGCCCTTGAGGAACAGCGCCCCGACGGCGGCGCCGGTCACCGACCCGAGCCCCCCGACGACGGCGGCGGTGAAGACGACGAGGTTGTCCTCCTCCGGGAACAGGCCGAGCGTGAACCGCCCGTTCTGGGTGACCAGCAGGACGCCGGCGATCGAGGCGAAGAACCCGGAGATGGCGAAGGCGGTGAGCTTGGCCCGCACGATCGAGACGCCGAAGGAGGCGGCGCCCCGCTCGTTCTCCCGCAGGGCCATCAGCACCCGCCCGGTCCGGCTGTGGCGGATCCCGAGGATGGCGACAACGACCAGGGCGAACGTGCCGAGTGCGAGGTAATAGACGCCGCCGGGCGTGTCGTAGTCCCACACGCCGAGCAGGTCGCGTGGCTCGAACCGCCCCGACGGCACCCAGTCGAAGAACGTCGGGTTGAGGAAGTAGCGGGTCGTGGCCAGGGC
>OCZS010000548.1_pt1 | contig 12482 bp, 14 predicted proteins | sample 1539071 | NCBI WGS metagenome assembly OCZS01 (sample SAMEA3113584, study PRJEB22503) | soil metagenome | reverse complement strand
TGAAGGCTATCCCTGGTGCAGACGGAGCTGGACTTACGCTCCTTGAAGAGGACAGGTCTGACACGGTGGTGGCGACTGCACCTTTCGTCCGCGAAATTGACGACGTCCAGTACGGAATGGGACAGGGCCCGTGCATAACTGCCGCCCGAGATGCCCGCACGGTCAGATCGGGCTCGCTCGGAGCGGACACGCGCTGGCCGCGGTTCGGCGGCACGACCGCCCGGCTCGGCGTGCACAGTGTGGTGTCGTTGCCATTGATTACCCCGGATGGAGTCGTCGGTGCAATGAACGTGTACGCGCATGCCAAGAACGCCTTCGATGACCGCGCCGCCGAACTAGGTGAGATCTTCGCGATACCGGCAGCCATCTCAGTGCAGAATGCCCAAGTGCTCGCTCGTACTCAACGGTTGGCGGCCCAGCTGAAGTCGGCACTGGAGATCCGAGGCGTCATTGACCGCGCGATCGGCATCATGATGAGCCGGAGCGGCGGCACCGAGCATGAAGCTTTGGAGCGGCTGCGAGCCATGAGCCAGCACGAACATCAAAAGCTCGCTTTGGTAGCGGGACGGATCGTCGACGAGGCGGTGCGTCGGGCTCGGGCCCGTCACCACACCGACTGAGTGGGTCCGGCGCGGGGCCGTCACTACGCCGACCGAGGGTAGGTGCCGTTAGGCAACGCTTGCTGGGCGGCGTAGATTCATGCTGACGCGGCTGCACCATCCCTGGTCCGTACTGCCGCAGCCATTGGTTTTGGCGACTTGCCGAACCAAACGAGTGGAAGACACGATCAGCGGGCGGATCCGCTTCCTCGGAGCAACACTGTGGATGTCCCCACAGATCCGCTCGGCCACGTCACCCAACTCGCCGCCAGCATCGGTGCCGATACTGATCTGCTGCACGTCCCACTGCTGGCGCTAGCCAGGGATCTACGCGCCGCCGTACCTTCCTACCGCGGACTTCAGCTGACCGTCGTACACAGTGGGCAGCCGGTCACAATGACCGACATGGTGCCGGTCGAAGCCGACGGAGTTGTGCTCACTTCCCTCAGGGTGCCGCTGATCGCCATGGACTCCGCCTACCATCCCGACAGCCGAGTCACCTTCTACGCTGGCAAGCCTGGAGCCCTCGTCGACATGGCGGCCGATCTGGCCTACGTTCTGAAGACATCGGTCCTCACCAAGAGTGACCAGCTTGTTTCGGACGGCGACGGTCGAGCGCAACCGGGACACCTTCAGGCCGGCCGGGTCCTCGTTCTCGACGCCGATGTTCCCGCGGCCAGGCCGGCCTCCGGATTGTTCGGGTTGTCAGAGCTCTCCGCAGTTCATCGGGCGGTCGGGATCATGATCGGCCGAGGCCAAGACCCCGATCACGCCTACATGACGCTGCGACAGGAGGCGATGGCGGCCGGGGTGGAACTCCACGTCTTCGCCGCCCGGGTGGTTGGGTCGTTGAGCTGAGGGTTGGGAGGCCCCGTCTGTACTCGTCAAGCCAAAATGTGGATCGCATGATCGTGGAGAAGGGCTGCAGCGAAGTATCCCTGAGCTACACCGCCTCGCTACCTATGTAACCACCTGCTACAGGACGGACGCGGACAACGTTCTCCTCTGAGAAGGCCGAGAGGGCTCAAAGCCTGCGCTTCGAGCCCCCGCCAACTCGGATGAAGCTCCAGACTCGTACGGCATTGTCCCGGTCGGGAGCCCCGGTCAGTGACGCACGAATGCGCGCCGGACCCAGCTCCACCTTGACGACCGCTGAGTAATCCGCGGCGCCCGGGGCAGGGCTGATTCGGCCAGCGATCTGGTCGCGCCGACGACGGCGTACGGAACCATGAGCATTGGCCCTCCTCCCATAGAGAGCACATCGATAAATGTGCATTTAGTTCAATGCTGTTGTTGCCCTGCAAAGTCCCGGACCGCCTGTGAGTTGCATGACAAGCAAGCAGGGATCAGGCACGCGGTGGCTGTCGGACCTGACGCAGTCGGCGTTCAGAAATCGACGTTCTGCAGCCGTCGGTACTGGTTCCAACGCCCGGCGGTTCCAAGGATGTATCGAGTGCTGCCAGGCTAGGGATCGACATGGACCATTCAGCGGCAGGCCAGGACCTCGCTGCGTTGGAAAGGCGGCTTGCCGGCGAAGTCCTAGTGCCCGGATCAGCGGGGTACGAGTCGACGCGCAAGCCGGCGCACCCGCGCTTCGATCACATTCGCCCCCAAGCCATCGCGCTATGCGCCGGCAGCAGCGACGTGGCCGAGGTGCTCGCCTTCGCCCGGCAGTCAGCCATTCCCCTCGCGGTGCGCAGCGGCGGCCACTGTTTCATTGGACGCTCGTCCACGGAGGGAATCGTTCTGGACCTGACAGCGATGCATTCCGTGTCGCTAGGCGATAGCACGGCGACCGTCGGGGCCGGTACTCGCCTCGGGGAGCTCTACGACCGTCTCGACGAGCATCGCGTGACTTTGCCCGCCGGGTGTGGTTCTACGGTGGGAATCTCCGGCCTGACTCTGGGCGGGGGGATTGGGGTTTTTGGGCGTAAGTACGGGCTGACCTGCGACTCGCTGCTCAGCGCACGCGTGGTTCTCGCCGACAGCGAGGTTGTCGAATGCGACAACAGCCGCAATCCTGACCTCTTCTGGGCGCTTCGGGGCGGCGGCGGAAACTTCGGGGTAGCTACGTCACTGGTCTTCCAGACGTCGCCTGCCGCGGCGGCGACGGCCTTCCGCTTTACCTGGCCTCATTTTGAGGCGGAACAGACATTGCGCGCCTGGCAGCAGTGGGCCCCCGATGCTGCGAACGAGGTCTGTGGCGTCCTTCGGATATCCGTCTCGGGTGATGCCGGCGAGCCGCCCGTGGTGAGCATGGTCGGCGTGGTGTTGGGCAGCATGTTGCAGACAGAGGATTACCTCGCCGAATTCCTGGAGCAGTGTGGCGGTCAGCCGACGCACCGGTCGTTGGACACTGTCGAGGCGGGCGGAGGCCTCAAACGGTCGGTAGCAAAGATGGATTCGGTCGTGCTTGAGGGAAGCGACTCGCGAGCCGTCTTCAGCAAGTCGGAGTTCTTCCGGCGGCCGCTGACGCCGGGCGCCGTAGCTGCCCTGCTACGCAACCTGTCCGAAGATCGGCCGTCCGGCGAATCGCGCGAACTGAGTTTCACGCCCATGGGTGGCAGGTACAACGATGTCTCGCCTCAGGCGACTGCTTTTGTGCACCGTGCCGAACAGTTCCTGGTTGAGCACGTGACCACGACCGCGCCGGACGCATCGGACTCCGCCGCTCGCGCCGCTCTTTCTTGGGCAGAACGCTCTTGGCGCTGCGTGCATGAGCAAGCTTCCGGCGGGGTCTATCCCAACTTCCCAGACCTTGATCTGCGGGACTGGAAGATGGCCTACTACGGCGCCAACTATGAGCGCCTTCGGCAGATCAAGTCGATCTATGATCCCGACGGCGTTCTCAACGGTCCGCAGTCCATCTGAGCTTCGTAAGAAGCGGGGCCGAGCTGGCACTGGCGGACCATGTCGTGGCGTCTCAATCTGTTGCTGGGTGGTCGGCACTTGGTGCAGCATCTGGATTAGAGCGTTGATCCGGTGCGGATGGAGGAGGCAGAGTCGTGGCGGACATGCCGGCGGGCGGCTTCACGGGAAAGGCAACCAAGTTCTTCGCGGGTCTGGAGAGCGACAACTCAAAGGACTACTGGACCGCGAACAAGGCGGTCTTCGAGAAGGACGTCAAGGAGCCGATGGCCGCACTGGTGGACTCGCTGCCAGGACGGTTCCAGCCGTTCAAGGTCTTCCGAATGAACCGAGATATTCGATTCTCCCCGGACAAGTCGCCCTACAAGACCCAGCATGGGGCCGCGCACGAAACCGATGGCACGGTCTATTACCTGCATGTCGATGCGCAGGGGCTGATGGTCGCGTGCGGTGCGTACATGATGTCGCCCGATCAGCTGGAACGGTATCGGGAGGCAGTGGCGGCCGATACCACTGGTCGCGCATTGGAGAGCATCCTGATCGATCTGAGACAGCGCGGGATCGAGGTCGGGCATGGCATGGGCGAGCCACTCAAAACTGCGCCCCGCGGGTATCCCAAGGATCACCCCCGCGTCGACCTCCTGCGGCGGAAGGCGGTAACTGCACATGGCAGGCTGACGGGGACTCCACTGCGCGACGCCACCGCGACACGGCAGTTCGTGGTCGATACTTTCGACGCCTGCGAGCCGTTGAATGAGTGGATCAAGTCCAATGTCGGCTCGGCTCGGACAGGCTCTGCCAGGCATTGAGGCGCTGACTGCTGTCCGCCGCGTCGTGTCTGCGCCTCCAAGCCTCGCAACCTGATGAGGGCACAAATGACAATGACCGCAGTCCTGTCAAAGACGTCGGTCCTACCCGACCGCAGGCGGCGAGGCGATCTCACCTTGTTCGAGCGCGTCGGCCCGGAATTTACCGATCACTACGTCGAGTTTGGATTCGCACTCCTGGCGAATGCGCTCACACCTGATGAGGTTGCTGCAGTCAACGCAGACGCGCTCAAACTGTGCCGCGGCGACTTCGGCACCATCCAATATGGATTGTCAGGTGTTGAAGGGGAGGAGAAGCCAGCCGACTTGGCACGTCCGGGCACCGACGACGAGATGCTTCGCAGGTATCTCTGCATCCACTTCCCCCACAAAGTCTCTACCGCTGCACGCGAGGCGGTGACGAATCCCCGGATCGTGGAGGGGCTGACGGCCGTCATCGGTCCCAACGTCAAGGCGATGCAGTCGATGCTGTTCATAAAGTCGGAGGGCAAGCCCGGCCAAGCCTGGCATCAGGACGAGTACTTCATCCCGACGCGCGACCGCTCGTTGACCGCAGTATGGATTGCGCTGGACGATGCGACCGTCGAGAACGGCTGTCTGTGGGTGCTGCCGGGCTCGCACCGCCGTGGAGTGCTTTATCCCACCCACCCGCAGACCGACCCGCGGTTCGACTGCACGGTCGAGGCCTATGAGTTTCCCTACGGTGATGACGATGCGGTGCCGGTCGCGATTCCCGCCGGGACGGCCCTGATCTTCAACGGCTACTTGCTGCATCGCTCACTGGAGAACTCCGGCCGGCACGGCTACCGGCGCGCGCTCGCCAACCACTACATGAGTGCAGAATCGCTGCTGCCATGGCGCCCACCGCGTGAAGGTGAGCACATGGGAATGGTCGACTACCGCGACATCGTGATGGTCGCCGGCGAGGATCCCTACGCCTACAAGGGCACCGAGGAGATCGCCAAACCATATTCTCGACCGGACATGGACGGCGGCTGCGATCGCTAGGTCGAAGTCAAACTAAGACACGTCTAGGGCGGGGACGTGGCGGCTCCGAACTGATCTTTAGATGCGCCTCATCGTGGTGTCGTGTCAGTCCTGGAGATGCCCTGCCTCTGCCGGACGGTCCCCAAGAACCAGCCGTCACTCGTCGGGGCCGAAAATGCGACAAGGGGAGTGGCAATGCCGTTTTCTGAGATGCAGATCACACAGAGCAATAGGCGCTGGCTGAAATACAGCCGGGATCTGGTCAGTTGCATTCCCTCGGCGGGCAAGAAGCGTCCCGACCAAATCACAATCTCCAGAAGGAGAAGCATGACCACCAGCACCACCGACCATAACGACGTGATCAGCGATAACCGCGCTGTCGCTTCCCGAGACGGCGACCGTCGTCTTGCTAGGGAGACCAAGCCGTCGTTCAAGACCACCGAACTGATCGTCTACGTACTGTCGGTCCTCGGTGTCCTGATCGCCTCCTGGGCGGTCGACGTCAGCGCGGACGGTCAAGGGTTCAGCGCCTACCAGGGCTGGTTCCTGGTCACCTTGCTGACGATCGGCTACTTGATCAGCCGCGGCTTGGCCAAGTCCGGCAGCCGCGACGATACCCGCTGACCTCGAAGTTGGTCAGGGTCCGCTGAATTGTTTGCGGATAGCTAGAGGCGTTGATCTTTGAGATTTGACGCCATAACCCCAGATGCGCCCCTTGCGGAAGATCCCGCAAGGGGCGTACCTGTCATTACGGCGCGCTATAAGTGGACAGACGGACCGGGCTTGCATTGCCGCCCGTGAAAGCTGACCTCTGGAGCGGGGCGACCGGGGCGGCTGCTGCTGAACCGACCCGGCCTAAGTGTTGGCAGCCCCTAGGTACGGACAACACCTGCGGGTCACATACCCGACAAGTTCCTCTCTAACCCCCGATGACCGGCCTCGGCCTCTCTCACGGCGGCTCGAGAGAGACAGCTCTGGCCCTTGACCCGGAGCCTTACGGGGGCTCACGCCCTGCCGGCCGCCCCGCGCCGAGCATGCGACGGGCTCTCACACACGGCTCGGTACACACGTAAGGGAAGGCATTCAGCAGATCGTCGCCGTATGAGTTCAAGCGCGCTCGCAAGGCAGAGAAGTTAGCGATCTGTGACACGAGCTCTCCTCCGGGCGCTCTAAGGACTTAGAAGTTAGCGATCCGTGACTCGCTCGCCGAACCGGCGGTACCATAAGCCGCTATACATATAGCCAGCACCCAACTCGGGTTCTACGGGACCAAGCTCAGTCTTTCCTTCGGGAATGTCTCAGCCGCCCGAGCAGCCGGACCCAGTACAGAGGCCGCGTCCGCAGGCCCCCGACATGCAGCAGATACCGTCACAGGAAATGCCCACGCAGCGCATGCGAGGGGGATTGCAAGAGAAAAGGGAGAAAATACCCAATGACCAGACTAATCAAGGCGACGATCTCCAGCCTAGTCGCCGCATCTCTCACCGGATTGATAGTCTCGTCAAGCATTCCGGCGTCTGCGGCGGTTGTAGAGCGACTGCCCGACTTGAAGATGTTGAAGCCGAGTGGTTTGTACATTCAAAATACGACAACCGAGAAGCGCCTCCGATTCACCACAATTATCACGAACGCCGGAACAGGTAAGTTCGATGTGCGAGGTTCGCGTCCTAGTACTGCGTACTCGCGGATGAGCCTGAAGCAGCGGATATATCGCTCTGACGGCACCTATCGGAGTATCTCGATTCCGACCACGGACTCCTGGGCCTTCTATGCTGGTGACGGTCACGCTCACTGGCACGTCTATAAGTTGCAGCATTTCACTATTCGCCCGGCCTACGCCGACGGCACTTACGGTGGCGTTGTCGGGCGCGGGGCGAAGACGGGGTTCTGCTTTCGCGACAACACTCAAATCAATCTTGGCCTGCCGTACGCACCACAGACGCCAAGCTACACCGGATGTGGCGGTGCCTCGTCCTTGAGTATCCGCGAAGGTCTTTCGGTCGGTTGGGGCGACAAGTACAGCTCGAACCTCGCCTACCAATGGATCAAGATCAACGGACTGAAGGATGGACTTTACCGGGTCACCGCCAGAGCTGACCCCGGTTCTGATTATCTAGAGTCGAACGAGTCCAATAACGCCAGCTGGGTAACCATCCGACTTACTGGAAATACCGTCACAGTCATTTGATCTAGTGCGACAATCGCAACGTTATCGCTAATAGGCCCTCATGCGGTACTCGCTTGCTACATTCGCTCAGCGAGAGGGCAAACGAGTCGAGGCGTTACGGCGCGACCTCCCGTAGGAAGGACGCTGCTCGCCGGGGACATCCGGCTGAAGGCCGGCTTTCGCCACCGCGAGCATCCCGGCACGCAGCACTCACACTTTGCGGCTGGGTTAGCTGAGGCCGATGTGACCTCGGTAGACGAACGTAACGGGGTCTCCGACGATGTCCTTGAAGTCGAGTCGGCCCTTGGCACCCTCGAATCCGCCAGTGCCGCTGCCCTCAACGATGGGATGCTGGCAGCGTCCGCGAAGCTCAACGCCGGTCAACGCGTCCGGATCCCACTTCGATTCGAATCTGTACGTTGTCGCGAAGGTACCCTGGGGGCCTCCATCAAGGCTGCCGACGAAGACCTCTTCGCCGCTTTCGAGGTACACACCGCCCGGAGTCTCCTTGCTTGTCTCGACCTTGGTGTACAAGCAGCCTTCAAGGCTGCCCGTCATGACGAGGCCCGGGTAGCTGGTGAAGTCCTCATACCCTGGCGGTGGAGCCGGACATTCAACCGCGTCGTAGTTCGCAGTCCCGGAGAGCCGAATTGACGCTGCGTTAGCAGCCACCGGACTCACAGTCATCAGCCCCATCGCCAACAGCAGTAACACAAGTCGTCGACTCTCTGTCAGCACCGCGTCCCCCTTCGTGTGCGGCGGTGTCGTTGCCGTCGTGATCATCGCGCACGCACCACCCACTTGTCGATGGCTAGGTCAAAGTGCCGCGAAGGACAGACTTAGGCGGCCCATTACTGAGGCGCACGCCCTCACGCCGAAGGTTTAGCCGCTATGAGGGGCGCAAGAAGGTGCCGCCCAACTGTTTCTAACTTCACTGGCTACTGCCGTGCAAAGTTGCTCCCGCCTTTGCAAGCGTCTCCAGGATTGAAGAGGCGCGGATCCTGCAGGCCCAGCCTGTTTTCCTGGCCGTAGGACTGCGAGACGCCGCCGGGGTCGAAGACGTCTAGAGGCCTGTCCGGGGCATCGTTCTTCCCGGAGAAGACGCAGATCGAGTTCGCGTGCTCCACAGCACCGGTAGGATCCCCGTTTCCGGTGACCTCACCGGCGAACGCAGCATTCGCACTCGCGCCTGCGACGACGACGCCGCAAAACAGCGTTGCAATCAGCGACTTGCCCTTAGACATGTGTCCCCCCATTCGTGATACCCCCCTGGTGAGGGGGAAACTACTGCCGTCCGCGACGCGACGTCAAGGCGTAAAGTCGATCTTCACCGCCTTCTTAGCCAGGCAGCGTCATCTCGAAGGCTGATTGCTCTACACGCCAGATGCGGGAATTCACCGGGCCCGACACCTCGCCATCGGAGCTGAAGTAGAACGGCGTCCCGGAGATGGATACGGCATTCCCGCGCCTGTGTACCACGTCCCTCCGCGCAAGATGGCGTGAGCGCAACAGATCGATTCCGTAGCCAAGTCGCGCCATGGCGCCGGTAGCAAGGGACACGATGACATCCATCTGACCGCTCTCCGGGTCTGCACCAGGATTTACGGGGACGCCACCGCCAACGGTGGCACCGTTGCCAATTGAAATGTCCAGGACCGGGCGGTCGCCGTCCGCTACAACCTCCGTGTCTACTTCTACCCGTAGCCGCAGATCCAGCGGCCGGAATGTGGCGAAGAGAGCGCCAACGGCGTACCCCGGGCGGCCCAGCCGATCCTTCCACCGGCGCGCCTCTCGGCTCGCTTCCGCGCCGAGCCCTACCCGTACGTTGTTGACGACGATGTTGCCGGCCTCATCCATGACCAGATCGATCGGGCCGATCCTTCCATTCAGTACCAGGCGTGCCGCCTCTTCCGGGTCGAGCGGGATTCCGGCCCCACGCGCGAAGTCGTTGCCGGTGCCGACTGGAATGAGACCGAGGACCGTTTGCTTGAGCTCGTTTCGGCGGCTGAGGGCGGCCACAACGCCATGGAGGCTGCCGTCTCCGCCGGCCACAACAAGCCGCCGGCTTCCCAGCCGGTCTAGAACCTCATCGAGCTCACCTGGATGGGACGTTACACAGACGTCGACAGTTGCCGACGGTTCCAGCACTGCGACAGCCGCGCCGAGGCTCTTGCTATCCGCAGTGCCAGCCCTGACGTTCGTCACCAAGAGGATGGAGTCCACTGGTTTCGACACTACAAAGCCGAGCCACGGAATGTGCGTACTGAAGCGAGAATGCGGATGTCCGGAATTGCTGGCCAGCTCCGACGTCACCTGCAAAGGCGCCACGTTGGCGCCAGAGAGGAAGGAGAGACTGTGAAGTACATGATCTTGACTTACGCGTCGCAACAGGACTACGACGGCATGGCGGGGAAACCTGGTGAGAACCCCGCCTGGTCAGCAGAGGACTTCGCTGCCATGGGGGCGTTCATGGACGCCTTCAACAAGGACCTCGCGGATTCGGGGGAGCTGATCGAGACACGGGCGCTGGCTGCTCCTGCACTCACTCGTCGACTGAAAGGCGGAAAGGGCCAACCCGTCATCACCGATGGGCCGTACGCCGAGACCCAGGAAGTCCTCGCCGGCTACTGGATCGTTGAGTGCGACAGCCTCGATCGCGCGACCGAGTTGGCCGGTCGCTTGTCCGCCTGCCCGGCGCCCGAGTGGGTTACGTCGACCGCCGTTGCAGACGTCCGGCCGATCATCGAGTCCGAGACCGAGTTGCTGCACTAATCCGCCGAATGACCGACGCTGATCTTGAGGACCTGCTGCGACCACTGGCGCCGCAGGTCCTTGGCGCGCTGGTCCGGCGCTATGGCCATTTCGACCTTGCCGAGGACGCGGCTCAGGAGGCCCTCCTGGCTGCTGCGCTGCAATGGCCAACGGATGGAGTGCCGGATAACCCCCGCGCTTGGCTCACCACTGTCGGCTCGCGGCGGCTAACCGACCTGCTGCGCAGCGAGCAGGCTCGACAGCGTCGCGAGACCGAACTCGCGCGCCGGGTGCTGCCCGAGACCTTGCAGGCGCCCGCCGCGGACAATCCACAATCGGCATCGGACGACACCCTGATCCTGGTCTTCATGTGCTGCCATCCGAGCCTGGCACCAGCCTCCCAGATCGCGCTCACTCTGCGAGCGGTCGGCGGCTTGACAACGGCAGAGGTCGCTCGCGCCTTCCTGGTTTCGGAGGACACCATGGCGCGTCGAATCAGCCGGGCGAAACAGCACATCAAAGATCGGGGAGTCGCCTTTCGGATGCCGGCGGCCGCTGAGCGCAGCGAAGCGCTCAGCGCCGTGCTCCAGGTGCTCTATTTGATCTTCAATGAGGGTTACGCCAGCACTTCGGGGCCGCGGCTGCACCGCGTCGAGTTGTCGACTGAGGCGATCCGACTGACGCGACTGCTTCACGGCCTGCTGCCTGACGATCACGAGGTGGCCGGGCTGCTGGCTCTGATGTTGCTCACCGATGCCCGCCGCCCGGCTCGAGCCGCACCCGACGGCAGCCTGATTCCTATGGCCGATCAGGACCGGCAGCTATGGAACACGGGCTACATCGCGGAAGGGGTTTCCCTGGTCACCGCCGCCAGAGCCGGCGGACCGCCCGGCCCCTATCAGGTGCAAGCGGCAATCGCGGCAGTGCACGATGTAGCGCCTGATGCCGAGTCAACGGACTGGCCACAGATCGTGACTCTGTACGAGCAGCTCTTGCACATCGCGGACAACCCGGTCGTTGCGTTGAACCACGCCGTGGCTGTGGCCATGGTGAAAGGCGCTCAAGCAGGGTTGGACCTCCTCGCCAACTTGCAGCATGATCAGCGGATCGCGCAAGACCATCGCCTGCACGCGGTTCGTGCCCACCTCCTCGAGATGACCGGTGATCGCAGCGGTGCCTACGAGGCATATACCGAGGCAGCGCACCGAGCCAGGAGCCTGCCCCAGCAGCGCTACCTCAACACACGAGCTGCTCGTCTCTTGGAGCCGTAACTTCCTGTCCGACGAATGTCCGGAACGAGCCGCCTGCTCCGACTTCCTTACGAAGTCCCAGAAAAAGGCTCGTCAAAGGAGGCATCATGAAGGACAAGCTGTTGGCCTCCGGCATCTCCGCCGGACCGCTATTCGTGACTGTCAGCCTGACCCAGGCCTTCACCCGAGAGGGGTTCGACCTCAACCGGCACCCGCTGAGCCTGCTCAGCTTGGGCGACATCGGTTGGGTCCAAATCGCTAACTTCGTCACTACCGGGGCACTCAACCTGGCATGTGCCGCGGGGATGCGCAGGGCGCTGCGCGAACGCTCGGGCGGTGTCTGGGGGCCGGCGTTCGTCGCAGGCTACGGAGCCGGACTCATCATGGCCGGAGTCTTTGTCACAGATCCCGGCGCCGGCTTCCCACCCGGCGCACCGCTCGGCGCGCCCGAACGGATGAGTTGGCACGCTGTGCTGCACGAGATCGGCTTCCTGGTCTCCCTCGTGTCCTGGACTGTGGCGTGCTCGATCTTCACCCGGACATTCCTCGGTGCGGGTCAGCGAGGCTGGGGGGTTGCTTGCCTCGCCACCGTGGCAGCCGTTTTGGGCATCGCCCTCTGGCCTGATCTCAGTTCCATCAGCGTGCGGCTGGTCTTGGCCACGGCTCTTCAAATGGGTTTCGTCGCGGCATTGGCCGCTCGTATCAGGGGATGGCTGCCCGGCAGCGTCAAATTCCAGCATCAAGCCCGCCCGGTGCTCGCTCGTGGCTGAGCGTGTTTCAGCACGCGCGCCGGCGTACATGGATTGGAGGATGAAGATGAATCTCCCACAGAAGACTGTGACCTCGCGGGACGGCACTACGATCGCGTACGAGATGTCGGGCCGAGGGCCGGTCGTTGTTCTCGTCTCATCTGCGCTTGCGGATCGCTCTGACACCCGCAAGCTGGCTCAGCGGCTGAGCGGATCGTTCACCGTGATCAACTACGACCGGCGGGGGCGGGGGCACAGTACCGACGCTCCGGACTACTCGCCGG
>OCZS010000547.1_pt1 | contig 12482 bp, 13 predicted proteins | sample 1539071 | NCBI WGS metagenome assembly OCZS01 (sample SAMEA3113584, study PRJEB22503) | soil metagenome | reverse complement strand
CGTCCCGTCGTACCGGTGAGATCACCAGGGCGGTAGCATCCGCCCATGGACCCCTCGACGCCCCCGGACCGGCTGCGGCCGGGGCTGGTGTTCCGTTACGGGGCCCTGTTCAGCCTCGGGGCCGCCGCCACCGTCATCGGGCTGTACGCCCTGTACACGGTCAGGGCCATCCTGATCAGGATCCTGATCGCGCTGTTCATCGCCGTCAGCCTCGACCCGGCGGTGCGCCAGCTGGCCCGGCGGGGCATGCGCCGCGGGGTCGCCGTCACCCTGATCTTCCTGCTCGCCTTCGCCCTGGCCTCGGCCTTCCTGCTCTCGGTGATCCCGCCGCTGGTGACCCAGTTCGGCAACCTGGTCGACGACCTGCCCGGCTACCTGACCCGCCTCCAGGGCCGCTCGTCGCAGTTCCGCGAGCTCAACGACCGCTACAACATCTCCGACCAGCTCCAGGGGCTGGTCGGCACCCTGCCGAGCCGGCTCGGGAGCGGCCTGCTCGGGTTCACCGGCCGGGTCTTCGGGGCGGTGTTCAACGGCCTCACCGTGCTGGTGTTCACCGTCTACTTCATGGCCGACATGCCGAGGATCCGCTCGGGGATCGTCCGGCTGTTCCCGGTCTCGCGGCGGCCCCGGGCCCGCCAGGTCGTCGACCTGGTGGTCGACAAGGTCGGCGGCTACATGATCGGCAACATCATCATCTCGCTGATCGCCGGGGTGGTCTCCTTCATCGCCTTCACCATCCTCGGGGTGCGGTTCGCGGTGCCGCTGGCCTTCGTGGTCGCGATCTGCGACCTGATCCCGATGATCGGGGCGACCCTGGGGGCGGCCATCGGCGTCACCGTCGTCCTGTTCACGGCCGACCTGTGGCCAACCACCGTGCTGGTGGCGGCCTTCTTCGTCGCCTACCAGCAGCTGGAGAACTACCTGATCGCCCCCCGGGTGCTGAAGACGACGGTCGAGCTGGGGGCGGCCGCCGTGCTGATCGCCGGCCTGGTCGGAGCGGCCGTCCTCGGCCTGGTCGGGGCCCTGATGGCCATCCCGGTGGCCGCCGCCTTCAACGTCCTGCTCAACGAGCGCCTGGTGGCCCACGAGAGCGCCGCCGGCGCCGTGGCCGCGGTCGCCGGGGACGGCGCGGCCGCCGCCCCGCCCGACCCCGCGCCCGAGGTCAGGGGGTCGGAACCGCGCGATCCCGGCTGACCAGGGTCAGCAGGACGATCGCGTGGGTCCAGGCCAGGGGGGCGACCGAGCGGGGGCCGCCGTCGTCGCGCCCGACCCGCTCGGGGAAGGCGCCAAGGGCCGTGCGGTGGCCGAGCAGCCAGGCCAGGCGGGCCTCGGCGGCGGCCAGGTCGCCCGAGGCCATGGCGGCCAGGGCGAACGAGGCCGTCGCCGGGGTCCAGGGGTCGCTGCCCAGCCAGGGCCGGCCCGGCACCGCCCCGCCGGCCACGGTCAGCCGCCGCCAGGTGGTCCTGACCGCCCGCCCCACGGCGGGGTCGGGCGGCCCGAACGGCGGGGCCAGCCAGGTCACGGCCGCGTCCGGCCCGCCCCCGGCCGGGTACCGCTGGAACCCGCCCGGCCCGAACCGCGCCCGCACCCCCCGGTGCAGCCGGTCGGCCGCTCGGGCCCAGGCGTCGCGCCGCTCGTCCTTCCCGGCCTCGTTCGCCAGGCGGGCGGCGGCCCGCAGGCCGGCCAGGAGGGCGGCGGCGGTGCCCAGGGTGAGGGCGCGCTCGCGGCGCTCCCAGTAGTCGGGGCCGGCCGGGGGGAGGCCGTCGGGGCCGAGCGAGGCGGCGGCGTGGTCGGCGGCGGCGCGCACGGCCGGCCACAGCCGGGCCGCCAGGTCGCGGTCGCGGCCCTGGTCGGTGGCCAGCCAGGCCGCCCACGGCACCCAGCCGGTGGCGTCCAGCTGGGCCGGGCGGCCGTCGTCGACCGGGCGGCCGTCGGAGTGGGAGCGGGCCGGCCAGGTCCCGTCGGGCCGCTGGGCGCCGGCCAGGAACCCGAGGACGGCGGCGGCCTCGCGGCGGTGGCCGGTGACGGCCAGGGCGGCGGCGGTGAAGCTGGCGTCCCGCGGCCACACATAGGCCCAGTAGGGGGTCTGGGCGGCCAGGGCGGCGCCGCCCGGCCGGACCAGCAGGCGCAGGAACAGCAGCGACCGGGCCGCCGCCTCCCGCTCGGCGGCGGAGGCGCCCGGGACCGTCCCGGCGGCCAGCCAGGCCCGCTCGGCGGCGGCCACGGCCAGCGCCCCCGGGTCGCCGGGTGGCCCGGTGACCGGGTCGCGCGCTCCCGGGGGCAGCCAGCGCAGGCGGCCGTCGGCCAGCCGCAGCACCGTGCTCCGCTCCAGGTAGGCCGCCCCCTGGGCCTGGTCGGGCGTGACCGCCACCAGGGCGTCCCGGCCGCCCAGCAGCCCGGCCCCGAACAGGGGCGGCGACCGGTCGGGCCGGGTCGCCCCCAGCAGCAGCGCCACCAGCCCGACGGCGACCGACAATGCCAGCGGGCGGCGGTCGATCCGTCGTCCCAGGGTCAGCTCCTCTCAGGGGCCGCCCAGGCCGCGCACCAGGCGGTCGAGGGTGGGCCGGTCGGGGGCCGACAGCCAGGCGACCCGGCTGCCCCGGCAGACCAGGGCGGCGCGCTGGCCGTCGCCCGAGAAGCGGGCCGAGCTGGCGGCGCCGCTGCCTGGCCCGAAGCGGCCGGTGGCCCAGCCGCGCATGGCCCCGCAGAACTGGGCCGCCTCGGCGCCCGAGTCCCAGACGGTCCGCAGGGCCAGGGCGGCGCCGGTGCCCCGCTGGAAGGTCCGAAGGCGGCCGCCGTCCCAGCCCTCCGCGGCCGCCTCGGCGGTGGCCACGGCCAGCTCGCCCTGGAGCAGCAGCCGGGCGTCCAGCTCGCCGAAGCTCAGCTCCGCGGCCGGCCGCCAGCCGCCCCCGAGGCGGCCGCTCAGGTCGGCCAGCTCGACCTTCTGGGGCTGGTCGCGGGCGCCCAGGTAGCGCTCGGGGTGGAGCAGCTGCTCGGTCGAGGTGGGCGGGTCGCGGTAGGCGTCGTTGACCGCGTCCCAGCCCCCCTGGGCGTAGAGGGCGCGGACGAAGCGCAGGCCCTGCTCGTAGGGGAACAGCATCGACTGGCGGATGACGGCCGGGGCGGCGTCCCGCTCCGGGGTGCGCTGGGTGGAGGCGACCAGGCCGGCGTCGGCCTGCTCGGCCGGGGTGAGCCGCTCGGCCAGGTACCGCTGCATGGTCAGGGTGGCGTCGCCCTCGACCAGGCCGGAGTAGGCGGCCAGCTCGTCCTCGCGGGCGGTGGCCGCGGCCAGCCGGTCGGCCCTGGTCAGGTCGAAGCGCTGGTCGGTGACGGCGTGGGTCAGCTCGTGGGCCAGGATGATCTTGGCGTACGGGTCGAGGCCGCGGCTGGAGCGGACGTACAGGCCGCCCTTGGGGGGCCGGCCCGGCAGGTAGAAGCCGAGCACGCTCTCGGCCTGGACCCGGTTGAGCAGCCGGGGCAGGTCGGTGCCGGCGGGCAGCTCCCCGAGCAGCTCCATGGCCCGGCCCTGGCGGCGCAGCTCGTTCTCGTCGGTCTCCTCGGCCAGGACGCCGAGGAGCCGCTTGGCCAGCTTGCCGGGCGACTCGACGGTCACCGGCACCCGCCGCCGGAACTCCAGCTCGCGCAGCTCGGCCACGTCGTCCTGCACGGCCCGGACCCCCGGCCCGGCCGGGGTGGCGGCCGACGCCCGGGTCGTCGGGGTGGCCGGGGCCTGGGTCGTGGGCGCCCCCGCGGTGGCCCCGCCGGCCGTTGCCGCCGGCTGCTCCCGGCGGGTGGCGAAGACCAGCCCGCTGGCGGCCAGGCCGATCACCAGCAGCAGGACCAGCGTCGCCATCAGCCCCCCGACCCGCCGCCCGCGGGGCGGCTCAGGCGGCGGCTGGGTCGGGCTCCATCCCCGCGGCCCCTCCCCCGGCCCGGGGGCCGGTTGCCGGAGCCAGGCCGGGCGGTCGTCGTGGCGCTCCGCGCCCGGGGCGGGGGGCTGCCAGGTCGGGCCGCCGGGCGCGGGTGGGGTCACGACGCGGGCTCACCGGCGCGGGACTCGACGTCTTCCTGGGTCAGGCGGCGGAACGAGCGCCGGGGCCGGCCGCTCTCCAGCACCGCCACCTCGAGGCGGGAGTTGCCCGTCTCGCCGGCCGGGGCGGCCCGGGGCAGCACCCGCATGGCCAGCTGCAGGGCCGCGTCCAGCTCCATGTTCTCGTCGTAGGCGCGCTGGAGCTCGGTGTTGAGCTCGTCGCTCTGGCCGCCCATGGCCAGGAAGCCCTTGCGGTCGAACACGTTGCCGTCGAACACGATGTGGTACATGGCGTTGGGGGCGCCGTCGATGCCGACCTCGGCCACGCACAGCTCGACCTCGTAGGGCTTGAACTCCTGGACGAAGATCTGCCCGAGGGTCTGGGAGTAGGCGTTGGCGATCGAGCGCGAGGTGACGTCCTCGCGGCCGTAGGCGTAGCCGCGGATGTCGGCCAGCCGGACCCCGGCCTGGCGCAGGTTCTCGAACTCCGAGAAGCGCCCGACGGCGGCGAAGGCGATCCGGTCGTACAGCTCGGCCACCTTGTGCAGGTGGGTCGAGGGGTTCTCGGCCACGAACAGGATGCCGCCGGCGTACTCGAGCACGATCAGGGGCCGCCCCCTGGCGATGCCCTTGCGGGCGAACTCGGCCTTCTCCTTGGTGAGCTGCTCGGGCGGGACGTAGAAGGGAACGCTCACCGGTCAGCCCTCTCCTTGGGCGCGGGCGGCGACCAGGCGCTCGGCCGCCTTGCGCAGCTCGTCGTCGGGAATCCGCCGGTAGCCGTCGGCGGTGACGGTGGCCACGACCGGGAAGATGCCCCGGATCAGGTCGGGCCCGCCGGTGGCGGCGTCCTCGTCGGCGGCGTCGTACAGCGCCTCGACCAGGACGTCGACGGCGGCGGCGCCGTCCATGTCGGAGCGCCAGCGCTTCTTGAGGCTGCCCCGGGCGTCCTTGCCGCCCGAGCCGGTGGCGTGGTAGTCGGCGTCCTCCCAGCGGCCGCCGGTGACGTCGTAGCGGAAGATGCGGCCGGCCTGGCGGCGGGTGTCGTACCCGCAGAACAGGGGCAGCACGACCAGGCCCTGCATGGCCAGGGGGAGGTTGCCCCTGACCATCTGGCCGAGCTTGTTGGCCTTGCCCTCCAGCGACAGCGGGGAGCCCTCGATCTTCTCGTAGTGCTCCAGCTCGGTCTGGAACAGCCGCACCATCTCGATCGCCGGCCCGGCCGCCCCGGCGATCGCCACCGCCGAGAAGTCGTCGGCCGGGAACACCTTCTCGATGTCCCGCTGGGCGATGTTCATCCCCTCGGTGGCCCGCCGGTCACCGCCCATCGCCACCCCGTCGGCGTACCTGATCGCCGCCACCGTGGTCCCGTGCGGCACCTCCGGCATCGTCCCCCCCGCGGCCCGCGCCTCCAGCAGGTCGGGCGCGTACGCCCGCAGCGCATCGACGAACGACGGGCTGAACAGCTTCGGCCCCTCGAACGGGTTCCTCACGACAGTTCCCTATCGGCAACGGACAATGCGCTACTCTCCGCCCTTCTGCACGTACTGCTTCACGAACTCCTCGGCGTTCTCCTCGAGCACGTCGTCGATCTCGTCCAGGAGGGCGTCGAGCTCTTCCTTGAGCTCCTCGCCCTTCTCCTGGATGTCGGGCGACGCCTGCGCTTCCTCCTGCTCGGCGTCCTGCTTTCCGGGCGTGCGCCGCTTCTGCTCGGCGCCGCCGCCGCTGTCTCTGGCCATCGTGCCTCCCTGGACGAGCGTCGAGGCGATTGTTCCATGCCTAGGCCGCCGGCGGGGCTGGCGCCTGGGCTCTGTGGACGGGGGATCAGCTCTGGAGGTTGCGGATCAGGTCCTCGGCGGTGGGGCTGGCGTCGAGCACGGCGGCGGTGTGGGCGGCGGTGCCCCGGGTCGGCTCGAGCATGGGGACCCGCTGGAGGGTCTCGCGGCCGATGTCGAAGATGATCGCGTCCCAGCCGGCGGCGGCGATCTGGGGGGCGTAGCGGGCCAGGCAGCGGCCGCGGAAGAAGGCCCGGGTGTCGGCGGGGGGCTCGGTGACCGCGGTGGTGATCTCCTGCTCGGCGACCAGGCGCTCGACCCGGCCGGCGGCGGCCAGGCGGTAGTAGAGGCCCTTGTCGAGCTGGACGTCGTGGTACTGGAGGTCGACCAGGGCCAGCTTGGCGTCCTCCCACTCCAGGCCGTCGCGGTCGGCGATCTGCTGCATGAGCTGGTACTTGGACGCCCAGTCGACCGTCCGGGCGGCCTTGAGGGGATCCTCCTCGAGCAGGGCCAGGACGGCCTCCCAGCGCTCCAGGACCTCGACCTGCCAGTGGCTGGTCTCGCGGTCCTTGAGGTAGGTCTTGGCCGCGTCCAGGTAGTGCCACTGGAGCTCGCAGGCGGTCAGGCGGCGGCCGTCCTTGCGCTCCACGGTGGTCCGCAGGGTCGGGTCCTTGGCGACGGCCCGCAGGGCCTGGACCGGGTTGGCCAGCTGCCACTCGTCGCCGGGGATGGCGCCGTCCTCGATCATGTTGAGGACGATGGCCAGGGCCCCGGTCTTGAGGAAGATGGCCACCTCGTTCATGTTGGCGTCGCCGATGATCACGTGCAGGCGGCGGTAGCGCTCGGGGTCGGCGTGGGGCTCGTCGCGGGTGTTGATGATCGGCCGCTTGAGGGTCGTCTCCAGGCCGACCTCGACCTCGAAGAACTGGCTGCGCTGGGCGATCTGGAAGGCCACCGAGCCGTCGTGGTGGTCGCGGACCAGGCTGCCCGCGCCGGCGAACACCTGGCGGCTGACCAGGAACGGGGTCAGGTCGCGGACGATCCGGGCGAACGGGGTCGCCCGGTCGACCAGGAAGTTCTCGTGGGTGCCGTAGGAGGTGCCCTTGCCGTCGGTGTTGTTCTTGTAGACCTGGATGCGGCGGCCGCCCGGGGCCAGCTCGGCCGCCCGCCGGGCCGACTCGGCCAGGATCCGCTCCCCCGCCTTGTCGTAGGCGACCAGGGTGCGCGGGTCGAGGCACTCGGGTGACGAGTACTCCGGGTGGGCGTGGTCGACGTAGTAGCGGGCCCCGTTGGTCAGGATGACGTTGGCCAGCCCGAGGTCGTCCTCGGCCGGGGTCTCGGGCTCGCGGGCGGCCTCGAACCCGCGGGCGTCGCGCAGCGGCGACTCCTCCTCGTAGTCCCAGCGGACCTTGCGGCCCCGGCCCGAGAAGGCGTTGACCAGGAGGCTGGAGGCCAGCACCGGGTTGGAGTCGGGGGCGCCGGGCACGGTGATGCCGTACTCGGTCTCGATGCCCATGACCTTGGTGATGGCCATCCGTCGTTTCCCTCTCCCCGGCGAGCCCTGGGCCGAAGCCTACAGGTACTGCCCGGCGTTGACCTGCTCGATGGTGCGTCCGAGGTCCTTGGAGTTGCCCCCCTCGATCAGGGTCCGCACGTACACGATGCGCTCGCCCTTCTTGCCCGAGATCCGCGCCCAGTCGTCGGGGTTGGTGGTGTTGGGCAGGTCCTCGTTCTCCTTGAACTCGTCGGTCACGGCGGCGAACAGGTCGGCCGCCTTGATGCCCTTCTCGCCGGTCTCCAGGAACCGCTTGATGGCCATCTTCTTGGCCCGGCTGACGATGTTCTCGATCATGGCGCCGGAGTTGAAGTCCTTGAAGTACAGGACCTCCTTGTCGCCGTTGGCGTAGGTGACCTCGAGGAAGCGGTTCTCGTCGGCGTCGGAGTACATCCGCTTGACGCCCTCGTCGATGATCCGGGCCAGGGCGGCCTCGCGGTCCCCGCCGGCCGAGGCGACCACGTCCTCGGCCAGGGGCAGCGACGCCAGCAGGTACTTGGAGAAGATGTCCCTGGCCGCCGAGGCGTCGGGCCGCTCGATCTTGATCTTCACGTCCAGCCGTCCCGGCCGCAGGATGGCCGGGTCGATCATGTCCTCGCGGTTGGAGGCGCCGATCACGATCACGTTCTTGAGCTGCTCGACCCCGTCGATCTCGGACAGCAGCTGGGGCACGATGGTGTTCTCGACGTCCGAGGACACCCCCGAGCCGCGGGTCCGGAAGATCGAGTCCATCTCGTCGAAGAACACGATCACCGGGGTGCCCTCGCTGGCCTTCTCCCGGGCCCGCTGGAAGACCAGGCGGATGTGCCGCTCGGTCTCCCCGACGTACTTGTTGAGCAGCTCGGGGCCCTTGATGTTGAGGAAGTAGCTGCGCCCGCTGGGCTGGCCGGTGACCTCGGCCACCTTCTTGGCCAGCGAGTTGGCCACCGCCTTGGCGATCAGGGTCTTGCCGCAGCCCGGGGGGCCGTACAGCAGGATGCCCTTGGGCGGCTTGAGCTGGTGCTCGGCGAACAGGTCGGCGTGCAGGAAGGGCAGCTCGACGGCGTCGCGGATCTGCTCGATCTGGTCGCCGAGGCCGCCGATGTCCTGGTAGGAGATGTCGGGCACCTCTTCCAGGATGAGCTCCTCGACCTCCGGCTTGGGCAGGTGCTCGAGCACGAACCCGGAGCGGACGTCCAGCAGCAGCGAGTCGCCGGCCCGCAGGGTGCGGTTGCGCAGCGGCTCGCCGATCTGCACCACCCGCTCCTCGTCGGCGTTGCCGATGACCAGGGCCCGGTCCAGCCCGAGCATCTCCTTGAGCTGCACGACCTCGCCCTGGACCTCGTAGGCGCAGGCCTCGACCACGTTGAGGGCCTCGTTGAGCATCAGCTCCTGGCCGGGCTGGAGCGACTTGGGGTCGATGTCGGGGTGGACGTTGACCCGCAGCTTGCGCCCGCCCGAGGACAGGTTGATGGTGCCGTCCTCGTTGACGCCCAGGAAGACCCCGAAGCCGGAGGGTGGGGCGGTGAGCTTCTCGACCTCTTCCTTGAGGGCGATGATCTGCTCCCGGGCCTCCCGGAGGGTGGCGGCCAGGCGCTCGTTCTGGGAGAGGGCCTGGGCGAGCTGGCCCTTGGTCTCGAGCAGGCGCTCCTCGAGCACCCGGACCTGCCGGGGCGAGTCCTGTAGGCGGCGGCGGAGCAAGGCCGTCTCCTCCTCGAGGAACTGGATCTGGCGCTGCAGCTCGGTCGGTTCAGAGGCCTCCTCGAGGTTGGGGTCGGGGTCGCGACGGGACCGAGACGGCCGGGAGCGGTCGGCGTCCTTCACGTGAGTCCCCCCTTCGGCGGTGTGGAGGCTACCGATGGATGGCTAGGTAGAGTTGCCTAAACCCTATCGGCTCTTCCGATAGCGCGCTTGTGACGAAATCTGGGAGTAGTCCGCAGCGGCCATGCTACCGGCCCTCCCCCGAATGCGACGACCGGGCCGCACCTTGGCGGTGGCGGCCCGGTCTGTGATCGGCAGCGGCTCAGGCGTCCTTGATGGCGTCCTTCACCTTCTCGCCGGCCTGCTTGAGGCTCGACTTGGTCTGGTCGGTGCGGCCCGCCGCCTCCAGCTCCTCGTCGTCGGTGGCCCGGCCGATGGTCTCCTTGGCCTTGCCCTTCAGGTCCTCGCCCTGGTTGCGAAGCTTGTCGTCGGTCGCCACTGGGGCATCACCTCCAACCGCTGCCTCCCCCCCGATCCCGGGTCGCAAACGGTCAGGGGACGCGGCCCGGGGAGGGCCAGGGGCCGTCGACCCGGCGGGCCGAGACCAGGAAGCCGGTGTGGCCGACCATGCGGTGCTCGGGCCGGACGGCCAGCCCGTCGACGTGCCAGGGGCGGAAGATGGCCTCCGAGGTCTCGACCAGCCCGAAGCGGGCCGAGCTCTCCAGCGCCTCGGCCAGCCGCATGACCTGGGGCACGGTGGCCACGAAGCAGACCAGCACCCCGCCCGGGCGCACGGCCTCGGCGGCGCCGGGCACGACCAGCCACGGCTCCAGCAGGTCGAGCAGCACCCGGTCCAGGGGGCCGACGGTGCCGATGCCCTCGACCACGTCGCCCTCGTGGAGCTCGAAGCCGTCGGGGGGCTTGCCGAACCAGCGCTCGACGTTGCGCCGGGCCTGGTCGGCGAAGTCGGGACGGCGCTCGAAGGAGTGCAGCCGCCCGCCCGGGGCCAGCGCCTGGAGCAGGGCGATCGACAGGGCCCCGGAGCCGGTGCCGGCCTCGGCCACGGTCATGCCCGGCTGGACGTCGGCCGCCATCACCATCAGGGCCAGCACCTTGGGGTAGATGACCTGGGCGCCGCGGGGCATCTTGACCACCCAGTCGGCCAGGGTGGGCCGCAGCACCAGCAGCTTCTGGCCCATGTCGGTGCGGGCCACGGTGCCCTCGGCCGACCCGATCAGCTGGTCGTGGGCCAGGCGGCCCTTGTGGGTGTGGAAGGTCGCCCCCGCCTCCAGGGTGATCAGGTAGCGGCGCCCCTTGACGTCCTGGAGCAGCACCCGCTCCCCCGCCTCCAATGGTCTGACCGGGGCACCCCCTTGGGGTTCCCCGGACCCCTCCGGTGGCCTCACCGCGACGCGACCTCGACGATCGGCAGGGTCTTGACCAGGCGGGCCTTGGAGCGGCAGAAGGCGCAGACCGCCTCGGAGGCGGGGTCCTCGGGGGCCTGGGTGGTCATGCCGCAGCGGGCGCACTCGGTCAGGTCGGCGTCGTCGGCCACCTTGAGCAGGGCGGCGGCCCGGTCCAGGTAGCCGAACAGGAAGCTGTGCTTGGTGCCGGGGGCCGCCTCCTCCATCTGGTTGAGGGTCTCCTTGTGCCGCATCTGGGTGTTGCCGGCGACCAGCGGGCACTCCTCGACCACGTAGTCGATGCCCTTGAGCACGCAGTAGGCGGCGGTCTCGCGCTCGGCCACCCGGTACAGCGGCTTGACCTTCTTGACCAGGCCGGGCCGGGTCGCCTCCAGGACCGGGAACTGGCGGGCCATGGCCGCGGTGTCCCAGCGCAGGGTGTTGCCGAACAGCACCGCGGCCTCGTCGTCGAGGTTGTGGCCGGTGCAGACCACGTCGTAGCCGCCGTCCAGGGCGGCCCGGTTGAACACGTAGCGCTTGGACAGCCCGCACACCCCGCAGGAGGAGCGGCCGCCCTTGCCGGCCGCCTCGGGGATGGTGTAGCCGTGCTCGCCGGCCAGGTCGTGGACCAGCAGGGTGGCCCCACGAGCCTCGGCGAACTCCTGGCAGACGGCCTTGGAGCGCTCGGAGTAGGCGCCGATGCCCAGGCTCAGGTAGAGGCCGTCGGCCTGGTAGCCGAGCTCCAGCAGCAGGTCCCAGAGGGCCAGGGAGTCCTTGCCGCCCGAGACCGCGACCAGCACCCGGTCGGTGTGGCCGGCCATCCGGTACTTGGCGATGGCCCGGGTCACCTGCTGGCCGACGTAGTGGAGGAAGCAGTCGCGGCAGAAGGCGGCGTTGTGGCGGCGCACCTCCATGACGGCGGTGCCCCGGCAGCGCTTGCAGCGCATCGCCATCGTCAGCCTCCCCCGCTGATGGCGAACCGGACCTCGACCTTGTCGCCGTCGCGGAGCTCGTCCTGGCTGGTCAGCAGGGCGCCGTCGCGGATCACGAGGACCGCCCCGGGGAGCACCTCCAGGCGGGCCAGCAGGTCGGCGACGCGGCGGACGTCGGCCACCTCGACGACACGGTCGGGTGGCCGCAGGCGGGCGGTGACAAGCATGGGCAAAGGCTACCCGCGCTCGGCCCGCCCGGCGAGCAGGTGGGTGCGCAAGGCGGAGCGTTCGCCCTGGGTGGCGGCCTGCCACAGGAACAGGCCGAGGACGACCTGGGGCAGCCAGCGGAGGGTCTGCTGCCAGAGGGCGGCCCCGGCGCCGCCCAGGACCAGCAGGGCGGCCAGGGCGCGGCCGCCGGCGGCGGCCACCCGGGTCGCGAGCAGGCGCCGGCCGGTGAGCCGCCACAGCAGCGCCCTGGCCACCCGGCCGCCGTCCAGCGGGAACCCGGGGAGCAGGTTGAAGCCGGCCACGACCAGGTTGCCCAGGAACAGCCAGGCCAGCAGGTCGCCCGGCGGGCCGGCGAGCTGGCGGCTGGCCAGGTCGAGCACACCGGCCAGGGTGACCGAGGCCAGCGGCCCGGCCATGGCCACCAGGGCCTCGTCGCCGGGGCCGGCCGGCTCCCCGGCGATCCGGGCCACCCCGCCGAACACGAACAGCCGGATCTCGGCCGTCGGCACCCCAACGGCCCTGGCCACCAGGGCGTGGGCCAGCTCGTGGGCCAGCACGCAGGCGAAGAAGCCGACCGCGAACAGCCCCGACCACAGCGCCGCCGCCACCCCGGTGGCCGCCGGCGCCCACAGCTCCCGGCTCAGGGCGACCAGGATGCCCAGCCCGACGAACCACGACAGGTCCAGCCGCACCGGGACGCCCAGCACCCGCCCGACCCCGATCCACCGGGGCACCCCCCTGGGAGAGCCCCCCGACCGACCGGGGCACCCCTTCGGGGTTCCCCGGACCCCTCCGGCCGGACCCCTCCGGCCGACCCCCCGCCAGATGGTCACTCGTCGAGCAGGCCGAGACCCCGGGCCCAGGAGGTGGCGTAGGCGGCGA
>OCZS010000546.1_pt1 | contig 12492 bp, 15 predicted proteins | sample 1539071 | NCBI WGS metagenome assembly OCZS01 (sample SAMEA3113584, study PRJEB22503) | soil metagenome | reverse complement strand
TAGTCATAGAAGGACTATAAAAATTAATTTTAGATAAATACTTATCATCTCTTTAAGTAATAAATGAAAATATGGTAGGTCTTATTGTTGCAATTACTGGGGGATCTGGTGTTATATATGGTGTAAAATTAATTGAATCGTTAAAGTCCCTCAATTTGGAAACTCATTTGATTATAAGTGAATGGGGAGAAAAAACAATTAAAATTGAAACAAATATCAATATAGATGGTATAAAAAATCTAGCAACCCAATACTATGATAATAAGAATATGGCAGCTCCTGTATCAAGTGGCTCTTTTAAAACTAAGGGCATGGTCATTATTCCATGCAGTATGAAAACACTTGCTAGTATAGCAAATGGATTAGATGATAGTTTGATTTCAAGAGCAGCAAGTGTATGTATTAAAGAAGGAAGAAAATTAGTTGTGGTACCAAGAGAAACTCCTCTTTCAAAAATACATTTAGAAAATATGGTTAAATTGTCTGAGTTAGGGACAACTATATTACCAGCAATGCCAGGATTTTATTTTCATCCAAATACTATTGATGATCTTTTGTCTCATATTGTAGGAAAAGTTTTGGATCAATTTGATATAGACAACAATATGTTCAAGAGATGGGGATCAAAAAATAAAAGATAATAATTAAATAAAAATGATAAATATAATTACTAATATAATAATAAACAATCAAAAGAAAAATTTTTTGTAAAATAATAAAAATTTAATTTCTCAATTTTTATAAAACTTCGTTAGTTTGCTAGAAATCTTAAAAGAAAGTCCTATGCATATAAAAAATGCAATTGAGCTAAAAATTATTTGATATAATATATCTATATCAAGGTGTCGTAAAACAAATAAAACGACAATTCCAGGAAAAGTTATAATAATTGCTAAAAGAGTACTAAACTTGTAATAAGAAGATGTAGAGATTTTTTTTTTGTTTTCATCAGAAGAGGAAGGAGAAGAATTTGTAGATTGATGAGGTCCGTTTATATCGTCGTCATTGTCGTTCACAATCTTTAATCTTCATCAATTGTAATTTATATATTTATACTTGATTTTCCTTTAGCGAAGGATTGGTACTTTCCTCCCATAATTTCATTTTTTCAATTTTTGCTTTTCTTCTTATTTCCTGAAGGAAATTGTATACATTTTTATGTGATCTGCCAGAACATATTCTCGTTATTGCTTCAGTCGTTAAATTTATTTGGTCAGGGCTGCCAATTATTCCTACATGGTGACCATATATGGAGATATACGAGCCTGTTAGTTCTTCTATAGTTCTTCTTGATTTTCCCTTTTCACCTATCAACCTACTTTTAACTCGTGACAAGGAATTTGATGATTTGCCAACATAGTCTCTCAAGTCAATAACTTCTAAACTATTCTCTTCATTAAACAAATTAAACGCTCTTTCTGGAGAGAAACCTTTAGAGATAGCCATTACTATTTCCAATGCTTTATTTAAATCAAGTATATCCAAAGGATTAGTATTTCTAGATTTTAACATCACATCACCATATTCACTATCAACTTCAATGTCTATATTGCATTTATTTTCTATTTCTTCTTTGATAGATCCCTTTTTTCCTATTATGGCTCCAATTCTTTCTTTCTGGATTCTTAAAGTACGTTGATAACTCAATCTAGTTCAGCTCATTAATATAAGAAACGTTGCATTTAAAATATCTATTTAATAAAATATTAATAAAAGAAATGAATTTTATTACATATCAACTAATAGTTTTGTTGAAATTTAAAAATCATTAAAAAAGGAATATCTGAAACTATTTTTATGCTATCTTTTTTTGCAAGTCCTAAACTCAAAGTCTTATCGACAACTCTTCTTCCAATGAGATTAGCAATAGAGCATCGTTTTAATAGACGAGTTATATCATTCTCATTTACAATCTCATTAAAAAACTCGTTGGTTATGGTAATATTTAATGTATCACTTTCTATATTCTTTCCAAGTAATTCTTCATCACATATGTTTACCATTAACGAGCCTTGATAATCCATTTTTCTCATATAGAATTTCTGATTTGCATTGGAATTAGTGGAGGAGTATTTTGAAACATTATTGTTAGTATCTGTCATTTAGGTCAGGAGCTCAGATTAACAATCTGTCTAACTATATATTAATTAATTCCGTATATAATTATCTTATGATTTCTCATCTCTTGTAACTCATTATATATTACTGAAAGTGTTATATGGAGAAAATAGTTGCAATACGTTATTTCAATACATAATAGATCAATATACAAGAATTGCCTCAGAGTAAATGAAAAGATATTATAGTACAATTTCTCTTTGGTTTCTTGTTTTAGATTTAATATTCTCATAAAAAATACAAAATAATATTGTTTTACCTCAACAAATTCCTGTAAGTTTATCTTATGACTATGTCTATAATATTAATAGAAATATTATGGGATATATTTTAATACGAATGTTTTATCTATGACGACACTTTGTTTTAGTAGCATGCTCTTATAATTTTTCTCTATCATTAGCCTCTAAGATTTTATTTAGGTAATTATAATACAACTTTTATAGCTGTTTAAAAAGGAAGTATTCATATCAATAAGCAACAAAAAGTAATTACAATAGTTACAAAATCTAATTGTAATTCATAATCAATCAACTAATTATATAAGAATAATAATATAATAGATAGCATGTAAACCAATAAATCTAGAATAATAATATTATATTATAAAAATAAACTGTTAGAATGCCTTTATATGCTTCCTAATTTTTTCACATATTTTTTATAAGCATCCAAATAGGATCTTTTGTCTCCTATATCAAGGAAACCAGAATTTATTGTAAATGCTTTAACAATTTTCTTCTGTGAAATGACGTCTTTTACTATTTTATCCATTCCAATAGTACTTGAGTCAGGGATCATTCCTAAAAATTCTTTTTCCATTATATAACAACCAATATTAATGAGGCCTTCTACTTCTGGTTTTTCTCGCCATGCTGTAACAATATTTGCTTCTTCGTCTGCATCTATGAAACCATATTTCAATCTTGTTTTATATTTCATCAAAGCCATAGAAAGAAATGCCTTTGATTCTTCATGCTCATGGACCATTTTTCCTAAATCAAAATCATAAATAGAATCACCATAAAGACATAGAAATCTACCATTCAACATTTTTTCAGCAGTTTTCAACTGACCAGCAGTTGCTAATGGTCTTTCAGAACGTGCATAGGATATTTTTATACCAAATCTACCTCCATCTTCAAAGTAATCTTCAATAGTTCGATGCAAATAGCTTACACAAATTATTACTTCATCAATATTTTTTAACCGCTTGACCCATTCTACTAAATATTCAAGCAATGGTTTATTTCCTAACGGTAACATAGGTTTGGGAATAAAGAAAGTATAAGGTTGTAATCTTGTTCCTAGTCCCGCAGCAAGAATAACTGCCTTCATACTTAAAAATTTAATGTAATTTTAAAGTATAATATACTTTTAGATTAATTCATTAATATCAGTATAACTCTATTATTTTTTTTAGAATTGCTATAATCTCTGTAGGATTTTGTCCAAATACTATTATCATAGGTTCTTTTCCAACGTCCCCTTTATGATAAATTACATTTGCATTGGGTTCTCTTTGTAATGCTTCCTTGATACCCCAAGGGATTGTATATCCTTCTTTTTCTTTGAATTCAGATGGCTCCAATTGTCGTTCATATTCTGATACTTTCAAAAAGGTTTGTAACAATCCAATTAACTTTTTATCATATTTTATATTGAATCCCGATCTAATTGTAGGATTAATGGTCATATAAGAAAGCACTGCTGTTGCAATATGTTTTGATGCTCCAAATTCTACACAAGAACTTGCTTTCACTTCTGTTTCATCCATTTTTACTATTCTACCTTTAACTCCAGCAACTTCCATTATACAAGTGGCGTTTGGTATTGCATATGCAAAATTGGATTGTGTTTCTGGAATTAACTTTCCCATTCCTTTAATCTCTTCCAAACCTTTAATGGCTGTTGTTAATTTTTCAAATACTTGAAACTTAAATGATGCTAAAGAAGTCATGGTTATGCTAGTATCAACAACTGGATTTCCTTTTCCGATATACAAAAGATTTTGTAAGGCCTTATTTACAAACTGATTAGCCATAGAACATGCTCTAGGTATTTCGTGTCCTTTTGAAATGAATGCAGATAATGCTGCAGAAAAATTACAACCCGAACCGTGATTTTCTGGAATGTATAGTAGAGGATTTGAATATTCTATTATATGAAAATTCTCATCAATCAAAGTATCGATAGAATCTTTGGGACTATAACGATCTGCTCTCTTGATAATGACATTTTTAGGACCTAATTCCTTTATCTTGTGTAAAGCTTTTTTTATATCTTCTTTTGTTTCAATATTGATTCCTGAAATTTTTATTGCTTCTTTGATATTTGGTGTGGTTATTGTTGCAATAGTTAATAGCTTTTGTGTAAATAGTTGCATCGCCATAGGTTTGATCAGAGTTTGTCCAGATGTAGAAGTAAAAATTGGATCTATGATTATGGGAATATTCTCATTTTTTAAAATGTCATATAATTTAGTAATTATTGATTCATCATAAACCATTCCAATCTTTATCGATTCAATCTTTATGTCTGCTAAGATCGATTTTATCTGTTTTATAACTATTTCAGAAGGAATAGGAAATATCTCTGTTATTTCCTTTGTATTTTGGACAGTTAAGGCAGTAATAGCCGAACATCCATAAACTCCTAATGATGAAAAGATTTTGATATCTGCTTGAATTCCTGCTCCTGAACTAGGATCACTTCCAGCAATACTTAACGCAGAATTAATTTTCATATCTATGATTAAGCTAAAATATATCTAGATTCTATTAATATCAATTAATTAATGATTTCATTAATCCGATAATGAATTAAAGGTTAATCATTATCAAAATATATTTTTGCTTTCATTTGTTTCATTTTAATCTCTCTTTCGTTAAATACCTAGAATTTGTTTTAACAATGCTCTATAGTCTACTTTTTCTTTTTTACTACCAGGAGATGGAAGTTCAAATATTAAAGGGATAGGTTTTACAGAACGTATTTTTGCCAAGTCTAGTCGAATATCTTTGCCAATATCGTCACTTAATAAAACTAAACCTGCTTCATTTTTACTGATGATTTGATTTATTTTTGAAAGAGCTTCTTTAGGACTTTGAACATCAATTCCTTCGATCCCGGCCATCTGAAAACTTGATACAAATATACGATTTCCTAATGCTATGACTTTCAATTTTACTATTGTGAATAATTTTCATCCTATTATACTTTTTTTAATTTTAAAATGCATGTTATTCCCAAATTTTAATACCTTATGATAATATGTCTAAATTATTAGTAAATTTTTAAAATAATGAAAAAGGAGACCAATCCTAAAGATGCTAATAAGATAAGAGTTGCTTTCCATAAACCTGTATTCGCTTTTTCGCTAATGTCCCACATACCTCCTTCTCCTCCTCCTCCTCTAAAATGTCGCTCATCGTATTGCTTGAGATTTTCATAACTGTAGAAATTAGCAAAATCTGCAGGAGGGGTCCAACGAAATCCTTCTTGCTGTCGTTGAAAGCTTTTCTCATTTGTAAGCTTATTGTCATATCTTTTCCTTGATTTATCATCTGATAAAACCTCATATGCTTGAACAATTTCCATGAATTTTTGTTTCGATTCTTCAGAATTTTTATTTTTGTCAGGATGATATTTTAGGGCAAGCTCACGAAAAGCTTTTCTTATTTGGATTTGATTAGAATCCTTTGCTATTCCTAATATCTTATAATAATCTGACACTTAATACTTTATTCTTCAAGGTAAAATAATAATTTTTTCATAATTTTATGTATTTATAGAGAGATCTTCTATATTGGTCACTATAACAAATAAATCATAATCTATTTATCTTCGTAATGGATCTCATATTATATGGAAAGATTCTTTGGAAGGAAGATAACTAGTAAATTTAATCTAGAAGAGAAAGCTAAAGAAGAAAAACCTTCCGAACCGGAGAAGAAAAATAAAACTAGTAATATTACTGATATTCAAAAATTTGATCTTTATAATAAAGGAATTAATCATATGGCTAACGAGAAACTTTCCGATGCCATTAAATGTTTTGAATTATCTTTAAGAATTGATCCCCAATTTGTTAATGCATGGATAAAAAAGGGATATTCTCATTTCCATCTTGGCGAATACACTGTTGCTGTTTCTGCTTATGATAATGCCCTAGATCTAGATATCAATAATTTTGAGGCATGGAACCTAAAAGGACTTGCATATTATAGGATGAATAACTTGATAAAAGCCATAGAATGTTGTGAAAAAGCAATAGATATCAATCACAATGATGGAATGTCTTGGTATAATTTATCTTGCTATTTAGTTCTTGATGGAAGTGTAGACGATGGAATGGAAGCTCTAAAACGAGCAATTGAAATTGATATTTCATATGCTAAACGTGCGGTTAGAGATAAAGATTTCGAAAATGCCAAAGCAGAAGAAGGATTTAGAAGGATAGTTGAAGTTGTTGTTCTGGAAGCAATAAGGCATGGCTATGATTATGCAGGCAAAATAATATGGATTACTGGTATGGATAAAGTTGAAGTTGATGATGCTTTACTTAGGTTAACTATGAGAGGTTTGGTAATAAGAAGGGAAAAGAAAAATTTATTCAATAAAGAAGAATATTATGAACTTTCTAAAGAAATAGCTTCTAAAGTTGGTACAGTGAAACGTTCTGGGTTAATGGGAAAATCTAGAGAGGTCTCTCCTCCTGTTCAACAATTAAAAGATATAAGTGAACTATTAGGAAAAAGTAGAGAATCTATAGAACAAGGAGATGTTGAAACAACTATAGCTTATTTTGATAAATTGATAAATCCTTCTATTCATGGAAGTACTATGATTGAGAAATTTTTCAATGAACATAGAGATTTAAGATTATATCAAAATAGATTGAGAGATAAGGGGCAAGAGTATTTGAATTCTCATAAAACTGATTTTATAAAATTAATAAACGAGATTGATAGCAAGGTTAGAGGAACTCATTTTTCAAATAATATTGTAGATAACTAAAAGAAGATAAGAAAAAACACATAGAGCAATTCACGCATTCGAGAGAAAAAACATGGAATTATTTTTTTGATATTCATACAATAAAATGCATTAGTAATATATAATCAATTGATGGTGATCTAATAGTATATGCCGAAGATTTTTGCTGATGTCAGCGAGAAAGAAATTAGCCGCACAATTGCTGCAATGTTTATGGAAACCCTAAATGAATATACCGACTCCGAGGTTATTATTATTGGTGCCGGACCTGCGGGTTTATCTGCAGGCAGAGAATTAGGTAAATCTGGAATTAGAACATTAATTATTGAACAGAATAATTACATTGGTGGAGGTTATTGGGTTGGGGGTTATATGATGAATCCTGTAACTGTTAGAGCGCCCGCCCAAAAAATTTGGGATGAATTAGGTGTTCCATATAGAGTCATAAGAGATGGTCTTTATGCTACCTGGGGTCCTCATGCTTGTTCAAAATTAATAGCTGCAGCTTGTGATGCAGGAGTTAGATTTTTGCAACTAACAAAATTTGATGATCTTGTTATTAAAAATAAACGTGTTGGTGGTGTTGTTGTAAATTGGATGCCCGTTTCCGCCCTACCAAGAAATATTACTTGTGTAGATCCAATTGCATTTGAAAGTAAAATAGTTATAGATGCATCTGGTCATGATTCTGTTGCAGTAAAGAGATTGATGGACAGAGGTTATGTAAAGTGGAAAGGAATGGATCCGATGTGGGTCGAAGGAGGTGAAGATGCCGTTGTTAATTATACTGGCGAGGTATTTCCAGGACTGATTGCAACAGGCATGTCAGTAACTGAAACTCATGGTCTTCCAAGGATGGGCCCTACATTCGGTTCAATGCTATTATCCGGTAAAAAGGCTGCTGAAATAGCTGTTCGCAAGTTAAAAGAAGTACCACAAATTCCAAACTGACTTAATTAGGAATAATTTCCTTTTTTTTAATCTTTTTTATTTTCTTCTATTTTACTAAAATTTGTTGTAAAAATGTCATATTGTAAATACATAAGGTTCCATAATGAATCTTCTTGGCCTGAATTAGATATCGATAAGATTCTATCTTATTTAAAGAAAATATTTCCCTATAATATAATAGAAAAAGAAAAAGAATCTTTATTGTGTTTTAATTCAATAAATAATGAACAAACCTTCTCATTTTATAATCAAGCTGTTGTTAAAGACTTGAAAAAACCATTAGATATTTACGATTTAAATTATTATAATTCTTATAATAATATAGAAAAAAAGGTAATTGAATTCGACAAAAAACATGAATTGGTTGACCTCTTATTATATGATGGATTTCTTTTACAAAAATTTCTTCAAAAATTAATGGAAAATGATGAAAAGCAGCAACAGCAGGAATTAACATTCTCAAAAATTAACATTATGATAACTGATAAATTATTATGTACATTTGACGAAACAGATTGGCGATATCATGCCAGGTCTTTAATTTGTGGAAATCCAACTTTGATTTCTACTTCTGGAATTGTAGAGGGAATTGCTAAACCACGTGATTATTATTATAAATTGTATTTTTTTAAAGATCTTGATATTGTTGATGAGCTCAAAAAGGATTACGATGGACAATTTATCAATTATAATGATCCACGAATAAATGATGTTATTGAAGGTTTAGTTCTTCAATCCATCTTTTATTTTATCAATTCCGGAGATCCTTTTTGCGGAGACAGAAATTGCAGGTTTTTTAATGCACATTTTCAAGATGATATCTTTAGAATAAATATAAAAGAAAAGAAGATATGCCAAAGACATAAAATTCTCATAAATAAATACAATAAAGTCTTTATTAATACTGATCGTTTTAACAATGCAGGATAGAGACAATATAACGAACAAATTATTAATTGGTCTTTATTTTTATCTATAACAGACAGTATGCAAATCCATGATAAGGGTGATAATGACAATAGAACTTCTAATAATAATCAAAAATTAAATACTTTTGATGTTATTATTATTGGCTCAGGTCCTGCTGGCTACACTGCCGCAATATATACATCTCGTGCTAAACTAAAGACTTTAATAATAACTGGCAGTTTGCCTGGAGGACAATTAATGACCACTAGTGAAGTTGAAAACTACCCTGGATTTCCTAATGGAATTTTTGGACCTGAATTGATGATGAATATGAGACAACAAGCTGAAAGATTTGGTTCTATTATTGTTGATGACGAAGTAATAGAAGCGAATTTTAAACAAAAACCTTTTTTTGTAAAAACTTATTCAAAGGCATATTTATCTAAAGCAATCCTAGTATGTACAGGAGCTACGCCGAGAAAATTAGGTATTGCGGGTGAGGATGAATATGGGGGTAGAGGTGTTTCCTATTGCGCTACTTGTGACGGTCCTTTTTTTAAAGGGGAAGATATTGCTGTTGTTGGAGGTGGAGATACTGCCCTTGAAGAGGCTACCTTTCTAACAAAATTTGGAAAATCAGTAAAATTGATTCATAGACGCAATTCACTTAAAGCAAGCAAAATATTACAAGAAAGATCATTTGAGAATTCCAAAATTCAATTTCTGTGGGATAGTACTATTACTAAAATAACTGGCAATAAAAAAATTTCAACAATATCAATAAAAAATGTAAATACTCAAGAAGAAAGGGAACTAAATGTTGGAGGTTTATTTATAGCGATTGGACATGAACCCAACACAAAAATCTTTAAAAACCAACTTGAAATGGATGATCACGGTTATATCGTTTTGAAAGAAAATTCAAGAACTAGTGTTGAAGGAGTATTTGCAGCAGGAGATGTCCATGATTTTCGTTATAGGCAAGCTATTACTGCTGCTGGATACGGTTGTATGGCTGCTCTTGATGTTGAAAAATGGCTAACTCAAAAGGAAAACGATAATAACAACAAATTATAACTTAGTAACGATAAAGTACTAAATAAATAACAAAAACTTATTCCTTTTAATTATGTTTTTATTGTTTAATTACATATATGAAATTGATTATCGATTTATAATTTTCAATAGTCACAAATAAGTTTTTAATAATCATACTACTATGTTTTAAAATTTATATCTTGATTAATTAAAAGAAAATGGATTTTTATTGCTAGTACAATAATTCTGAGAGATACTTTGCATTTTGCAGAACTTTCTCATATTCTTCAGCGGTAAAAACATTTTGTTCTTTATAAAGACTCTTAAATTTTCTTCCATCATCAGCAAAAATGCCTACTATTATTCCTTTTTTAATTTTATTTCTAGTTTCCAACATTGCTGACATTACTGAACCAGAAGATGGTCCAACTAACATATTCTCTTTGTTAGCAAGTTCTTTTACCATTGTAAAAGAGTCTTTATTAGTTGCAGTAAACCATTCATCCACTACATGTTCTCGTCTTTTAAAAAGATCAGGCATAGAAGATTCTTCAAAATTTCTTAAACCCTGCAATAAATGATTTCTTTGAGCTTGAATTGCAACAACTTTAATATTAGAATTCTTTTCTTTCAAATAGACACCAGTACCTGTTATAGTTCCTCCAGTTCCACATCCTGTTAGAAAATGAGTAATCTTGCCATTAGTTTGATGCCATAGTTCAGGGCCTGTGCTATCGTAATGAGCCATAAAATTAGCATCATTTTCATATTGATTTAGCATATAGTAAATATCTGGTCTTGGAGTAGATATTGCCTTTGCAAGTGCTATACTCTGATCTGTACCAGCTCCTACTCTGGGACATAAATCGTCTGATGTTTCATGTATTTGAGCTCCTAATTTTTTAAGTATCGATTTTGTTTCAGCACTTACTTTTTCTGGAATAACTATCTCAACCTTGTATCCTAAAGATGATGAAATCCCTGTTAGTGCTATTCCTGTATTTCCTGAAGTGGGTTCTATAATTATGCTTTTGTCTTTCTTGATTCTTCCTTTTGATTCTGCATCTTTTATCATCCAAAATGCAGCTCTATCCTTAACAGAACCAAAAGGATTATGCCATTCTAGTTTAGCAAAAAGTTTTATGCTATCTGTTGAAAAAGAAGATAATTCTATTAAAGGAGTATTTCCTATTTTTTCTATTACTCGATTTCTTGTTATTGTTTGAGTCATTTTATTTTGCCTTTTTTATTACAAATTCTAAATCTGATTCCTTTTTATTTACTGATATTAAATCATGTCCATTCCTGTTTACCCATCTAGAAATATCTTCTTCTGATTGTGGATCATCTGCAACAACCTTTAACCTTTCACCTATTGTCATTTTTTCAATTTCTATTTTTGTTCTAAAAACAGGTTCAGGACAGTAAAGACCTCTTACATCAATAACTTTTTTAAAATTACTACTATTGTTATCAACCTTGTTATTATTATTAATATTATTATTCTCCACTATTTTCCCACTATAAAAAGAAGCTGTTGCAATATAAAATGTTTATGACCATATTTTCTAGTTAAATTCATCGGAAAATATCGTTCTTTTCTTTTCTTATAATTTTTGTAATTGAATTATTACGTTTAGAGTATTTAACATTTCTAACTATTGCTATTGGGATACCTTCAGTCTTGCCCATAACAAGTTCTGCTGCACCTGCTATTTCATCAACAATAGCTATTTCTGTAACCCTTAAAATTTTGCCAAACATATCCTGTTTTCCTTTATAACTTTTTAAAGGATTTATACCTGCAATACCTATTGCAACATTAGTCTGGCCCATTCTAAATGGACGACCAAAGGTATCTGTTATTACAACAGCGATCTTTTTTCTGGTTTTTTCATATATCTCTTTTCTTACTGATTCCGCAGATTTATCAGGGTTTATTGGAAGTAAAAGGACTTGATCCTTTTTATTACTCACATTACTTTGATCTATACCTGCATTTGCACAAATAAATCCGTGATGAGTTTCAGCAATTATGATATTATTAAATAATCTTACAATCTTATTGGATTCTTGTAATATCAATTCAATAATTCGAGGGTCTTTGTCTATTTGTTTACTAAGATCTATAGACTTTTTAGAAGGATTAATGTCATCTAGGTTAATTAATCTTCCTTCAATTTTTGAAATGATTTTTTGAGCTAAAACTATTATATCTCCATTCTCAATACTCTGATTATTATTATTTTCTTTTATTGCAGTTAATAGAGTACTTACTAAGTTTGAGTTTGGTGTAAGTTGACCTTTTATATATATTGGAATTATCTCTATTCTTTTTAGCATTAGGATTTGTTATGATAAAGTTATTTTATTTTAATTAATTTTATTTTAATTAATTTTATTTATTTCAGTTTGTTTTTCATTTCTTCTTCTTTTTGATTGGATTTTAGAATCCAATTCCCAAATCTTTTTTCCAAC
>OCZS010000545.1_pt1 | contig 12495 bp, 13 predicted proteins | sample 1539071 | NCBI WGS metagenome assembly OCZS01 (sample SAMEA3113584, study PRJEB22503) | soil metagenome | reverse complement strand
TCGGCGTCAACACGTTCCGCAAGCCGGATGCCGGTGAGCCGCCGAGGGAGGTCGCCCTCGCGCGAGCCTCGGAGGCGGAGAAGGAGAGCCAGCTGGCGCGGGTGACGAGCTTCCGCGAGGAGCACCGGGACGAGGCGGAGGCGGCACTGGCGCGGCTCAAGGCCGCGGCGACGTCGGGCGAGAACGTCTTCGCCGTGCTCATGGATGCCGCGCGGGTGTGCTCGCTGCAGCAGGTGACGGAGGCGTTCTTCGAGGTCGGCGGGCAGTACCGCCGCAACGTCTGAGAGCCGGCCGGTCGCCACGGTCGCCCCCGAAGGGCGAGGAAGGCAGGGCGGGCTGTCGTTAGCGTGGGCCCGGCAGCGTCGCGCTGCGCTCCCGAGGAGGCAGATGTGGTGACCGACCCGCCCGGCCCCGCGCCGGCGACCGCGGCCGCTGTGCCCGCGGGACCGCCACCCATGGACCCGGTGGCGGTGATCCGGTCCAGGGCGTACCTGTCGGCCCTCGTGGTGGCCGCCCTCCTCGGCGCTCCGATCTCCGCAGTGGCCTACGGCTTCCTCGTCCTCGTGACGAAGCTGCAGCAGTGGCTGTTCACCGACCTGCCGGGCGACCTGTTCTCAGGGGCCGCGCCCGCCTGGTGGCCCGTGCCCTGGGTGGCGCTGGCCGGCCTGCTCACCGCCCTGACCATCCGCCACCTGCCGGGCACCGGGGGCCATTCGCCCGCGTTGGGCTTCGCCATGGGCGGTGCTGCGCCGCGTGACCGGGACCTGCCCGGTGTCGCTCTCGCCGCGCTCGCGACCCTGAGCCTGGGCGCCGTGCTCGGCCCGGAGGCACCGCTCATCGCCATCGGCGGGGGACTCGCGGCGCTGACCGTTCGGTTGGCGAAGAAGGACGCGCCCCCGATGGCCGTGACGATCATGGCCTCCGCCGGCAGCTTCGCGGCGATCAGCACGTTGTTCGGTTCGCCGCTGCTCGGAGCGTTCCTCATCATGGAGGCCGCGGGAATCGCCGGCGCCACCCTCACCCTCGTGGCCCTCCCCGGGCTCCTTGCGTCCGGGATCGGTGCCCTCGTGTTCATCGGACTGGACAGCTGGACCGGTCTGGGCACGTTCTCCCTCGCTCTCACCGCCGTGCCGCCCGACGTGGCACCCACCATCGCCACCCTCCTGTGGGCGCTGCCGATGGGTGCCGCCGGCGCGCTCATCGGATGGGCGATCCGCTGGGCCGGGCTCTCGTTGCGCCCGCTCGTCCACGCCAACCGGGTCGTCGTGACCACGGCGCTCGGACTCCTCATCGGGCTGACCGCCACGCTGTACCAGGTCGTCACCGGGAACAGCTTCACCCACGTGCTGTTCTCCGGGCAGGACGCCCTCCCGGCGCTCGTCGCCGATGCCGCGGACTACTCCGTGGGGGTGCTCGTCCTGCTCGGTGTCTGCAAGGCAGCCGCATTCGCCATGTCCCTCAGCGCCTTCCGCGGGGGACCCGTCTTCCCGGCGATGTTCATCGGGGCCGTGCTCGGGATGGTGGTCAGCGGCCTGCCCGGAATGGACCTCGCGCCCGCGATCGGGATGGGGATCGGCGCCTTGAGCTGCGCCATGCTCAAGCTGCCCCTGACCTCGACGCTCTTGGCGACTCTCCTGCTCGGCAGCGACGGCCTGTCGGTGACGCCACAGGTCGTCGTCGCCGTGGCGGTGGCCTTCGTCGTCATCTCCATGCTGCCAGAGCCGGGTCCGAGATCCGCGCACGTGGCGGGGGCCGACGGAGCCCCTGCCCGGCCGGCTCCGGTCACCCCGAGGGGGTGAGCCGCCGCCGCGGCCCAGCCCGGATAGTGGGTGGCTCACGGCACCGATGCCGTGCCCCGTGGAGAGGAGAAGGCGAATGTCCGTGCGGCCCGTGCGGCTGAACGCGGTCATCGCGTGGCTGTTCATCGTCGGGTCCGCGTGCTTCGTCCTCGGGTCCGTCCCGGCCTACCTCGAGGCCGTTGGCGGCACGGTCGACGGCGTGACGTACTTCGTGGGGTCGCTGTTCTTCACGAGCGCCTCGTTCTGCCAGCTCGTGCAGGCCCAGAGCCCGGGCACGACGGGAGTGGATGCATCCGGGCAGAACCGTCCGGCACCCCTCCGGCTCATCGGCTGGGAGCCCGACGATCGCGGCTGGCTCGCCGCCGCGACGCAGTTCCCGGGGACGCTCTTCTTCAACGTCAGCACCATGGCGGCACTGACCCACAACGCGAACGCGGCGGAGTCGGACCGGTACGTCTGGCGGCCCGACCTGCTCGGATCCGTGCTGTTCCTCGTGGCGAGCGCATTCGGCATCCTCGCGGTGTCGGGTCGCTTCCTCGTCGTCGAGCGGCGCTCGGTGGCGTGGTGGGTGGCCTGGGTCAACATGCTCGGGTCCGTCCTGTTCATGGCCTCGGCCCTCGCGAGCTATGTCCTGCCGAGCACCGACGAGCTCGTGAGCACCCGGCTGTCCGTCGCCGGCACGCTGCTCGGTGCCGTCTGCTTCCTCGTCGGCGCCGCCCTGATGTTCCCGGCCTGGCGCCAGGGGCTCATCCCGTCCTCCGACCCCGTCCCGAGGAGAACCGCATGACCACGTCACCCCCGTCCGACGCCGACGCCGACGCCGTGCTGTTCGGCAACCGCTTCGCGACCCGCGAGGTGCCGAGCCACACGTTCCCCGATGCCGGGATGACGGCCGTCGATGCCATGCGGCTCGTCGCGGAGGACCTCGCGCTCGAGGGCGACCCGGCCCGGAACCTCGCGACGTTCGTCACGACGTGGATGGAGCCCGAGGCGCAACGGATCATCGCCGACAACCTCCACCGCAACTTCATCGACCACGCGGAGTACCCGCGGACCGCCGAGATCGAGCAGCGCTGCATCCGGATGATCGCCGACCTCTTCCACGCCCCAGGAGAGACCACCGGTGCGCGCACCCAGGGATCGTCCGAGGCGATCATGCTCGGCGCCCTGTCCCTGAAGTGGAACTGGCGCACGAGGCGCCAGGCAGCCGGGAAGCCGACGACCAGCCCCAACCTCGTGTTCGGCGGCGACGTGCACGTGGTGTGGGAGAAGTTCTGCCGGTACTTCGACGTGGAGCCACGAATCGTCCCGCTCGGACCCGGGAAGTACACGATCGGCCCGGAGGACGTCCGCCCCCACGTCGACGAGAACACCATCGGCGTCGCGGCAGTCCTCGGGACGACCTTCACAGGGCACAAGGACGACATCGTCGGCATCAACGACCTGCTCGTCCAGATCCGGCAGGAGAGGGGGCTGGACGTGCCCCTCCACGTGGACGCGGCGAGCGGAGGCTTCGTCTGGCCCTTCCTCTACCCCGACTCCGCATGGGACTTCCGTCTCGAGCAGGTGCGGTCGATCAACGTGTCCGGGCACAAGTTCGGGCTGGTCTATCCGGGCATCGGCTGGCTGATCTTCCGGGAGACGTCCGACCTGGCTCACGACCTGGTGTTCGAGGAGAACTACCTCGGCAAGACCGACGCCACGTTCACGCTGAACTTCTCCACGGGGTCGGCGATGGTGCTGGCCCAGTACTACAACCTCGTCCGGTACGGCCGGCCCGGCTACACCTACATCATGCGCAACATGCAGGAGAACGCCCGAGTGCTGGCGGACAAGCTCGAGGCGATGGGCCGGTTCGAGGTCATCGGGCGGGACGAGGAACAGCTTCCCCTCGTGGCCTTCCGGCTCGCCGCGGACGAGGGCTACGACGAGTTCGACATCGCCTGGCAGCTCTCCGCGGAGCGTGGCTGGATGGTCCCGGCATACACACTGCCCCCTGACGCGCAGGACGTGACGATCATGCGGGCCCTCGTGAAGGAGACGCTCAGCCGGGAACATGTCGAGACGCTCGCCCGCGACATCGAGGAGGCGTGCGCGACGCTCGCGCGCAAGGGTGGAGCGCACGACTCAGAACGTCGCAAGATCGTCGTCGGACCGGGCCACTGAGGGACATCGTGTTCATCCGCGGAGGGTGAGGTCCGGGCGCCTGACGACTGGCACCGTTCCGGTCACGTCCACGAGAGGAAGACCACCATGGGATGCCTGTTCGCGATCTTCGCCGGAGTCTTTCCGCGACTGGGACTGCTCATCGTCTGGATCGCCCGACCGAAGCTCGTGGACGCGGCCTTCGACTCCTGGATCTGGCCGTTGCTGGGCCTCGTCTTCCTCCCGTTCGCGACCCTCATCTACGTCATCCTCTGGCAGACCGGAGGACTGAGCGGATGGGACTGGTTCTGGGTCGGCCTGGCCGCCCTGCTCGACATCGGGCACTGGGGCGCCAGTGTCGGGCAGCAGCGCTCCCGGGGCAGAACCACCACAGTCCCCGCGTAGCGGAGGCGCCCCGGGACACCCGGTCGGCGTCGTCCGCCACCCGGACGGAGGCCTGCGAGGTCAGTGGCAGGATGACGGCCATGCAGCTGCCGAACACCACCGCCGTCGTCACCGGCGGAGCATCGGGCCTGGGGGCCGCCACGGCGGCGGCGCTCGCGTCCGCCGGGGCCCGGGTGCTCGCCCTCGACCTGCCCGAGGCGTGCGCCGGCGGCCCCACGATCGACGGAGTGTCGTACGTCCCGACCGACGTGACCTCCGAGGACCAGGTGCGTGCCGCGGTCGGGCAGGCGTCCGACGACCCCCGGCGGCCCCTGCGCACCGTCGTCAACTGCGCCGGGATCGGCCCGTCGGCCCGCGTCCTGGGGCGCAAGGGCGTCCACGACCTCGCCCTGTTCCGCACGGTCGTCGAGGTCAACCTCGTCGGGTCGTTCACCGTCCTGGCCATCGCGGCAGAGGTCATCGCCGCCACCGAGCCGGACCCCCAGGGCCAGCGTGGCGTCGTGGTGAACACCGCGAGCATCGCGGCCTTCGACGGCCAGGTGGGTCAGGCGGCCTACAGCGCCTCCAAGGGCGGCATCGTGGGGCTCACGCTCCCGGCCGCGCGGGACCTCGCCCAGCACGGCATCCGCGTGATGACGATCGCGCCTGGAATCGTGGAGACCCCGATGCTCGCGACGGTCTCCGAGGAGGTCCGTGCGGGTCTCGCCGCCGGGGTGCCGTTCCCACGACGGCTGGCCCGGCCGGAGGAGTACGCCCAGCTCGTGCTGGCCGTTCTCGACCACGACTACCTCAACGGGGAGACGATACGGATGGACGGGGCGCTGCGGATGGCGCCCCGCTGACACCGGAGCCCGAACGCTGATGTCGCGGACGCTTCCCGACGACCTGGGGCACCTCGTCGAGCTGCCCGACACTGTCGGACGGGTCGTCTCCCTCGTGCCGTCCCTCTCCGAGGCGCTCGCCGCCTCCTGCCCGGAGCGGCTCGTCGGCGTGACCGACTGGTGCACCCACCCTCGCGACCTCGACGCCCGCGGCGTGGCCCGGGTGCGTGGGACCAAGAACCCCGACCTCACCGCGGTGGCCGCTCTGCACCCGGACCTCGTCATCGCGAACAAGGAGGAGAACCGCGAGCTGGACGTCCGGCGGCTGCGAGAGCGCGGCATCCGCGTCTGGGTCACCGACATCGAGACCGTCCCGCAGGCTGTGGCGTCGATGCGCCGGCTGCTCCGCGACGTCCTCGCGCTCGAGGCGGACCCGGCGTGGCTGCTCGAGGCGGAGGACGCGTGGTGTGGCCGCGTGCCGGCGCCGCGCGAGCGAGCCGTCGTGCCGGTGTGGCGAGACCCCTGGATGGTCGTAGGCCGCCCCACCTTCACGGCCGACCTGCTCAGCCGGGTGGGCGTCGAGGTGGTGACCGGCGGAGTGTCCGGCCGCTACCCCGGGGTCGCGGTGGAGGCCCTCGACGACCCGGCCGTCGCCGACGTCGTGCTGCTGCCGGACGAGCCGTACGTCTTCACCGCGGACGACGGCCCGGAGGCCTTTCGGAGGGTTCCCACCCGGCTCGTCTCGGGGCGTCTGCTGACCTGGTACGGGCCTGCGCTGGTGGAGTCTCGAATTTCGCTGGAGCGATCCTGAACGTGTAGTGTCTCCGTCGCGCCCGGGCGGACTGACGCCCGTCGCGAAGGCCCCCTTAGCTCAGTCGGCAGAGCGTTTCCATGGTAAGGAAAAGGTCGTCGGTTCGATTCCGACAGGGGGCTCAGGTCGACCGGGACAGGTCCTTTCGGGAGTCCGGATCGCACCCTTGGCGGGGTAGCTCAGCTGGTTAGAGCGCACGACTCATAATCGTGAGGTCGCGGGATCGAGCCCCGCTCCCGCTACCGAGGCCGTGATTTCGGGGAATGCCCGGGGTCGCGTACCCTGTTGTGCTGGCTGTCGCGCAGGGCCTCGCGGCCCGGGCCGGACGCCCACACCATCGCGACGAGCCAGTACCGACGACTTCCCGAGAGCAGGTTGCCCCGTGGCCAGCAAGAGCGCCGACGTCCGCCCCAAGATCACCATGGCGTGCACGGAGTGCAAGGAGCGCAACTACATCACGAAGAAGAACCGCCGCAACGATCCTGACCGGATGGAGCTGGCGAAGTTCTGCCCCCGCTGCAAGAAGCACACCACGCACCGCGAGACCCGCTGACCCCGGTCAGCGCCCCCAGAGGCCGCCCGCACCTCGGTGCCGGCGGCCTCTCGCGTCCCCGGGGGATCGACGGCGTGGGCCCCGCCGCCGGTCTCCTAGAGTGGTCGCCATGGCCGTGAACCCAGACTTCGTCGGGCGGAGCTATCCGTCGACCGAGCCGTATGCCGTGGATGCGGCGCTCATCGCCTCCTTCGCTGCCGCTGTCGGCGCGCACGACCCGGTCCACACCGACGCGGAGGCGGCTCGTGCGGCCGGTTACGTCGACGTCGTGGCTCCACCGACGATGGCGGTCCGCTTCTCCCAGGGGGCGGAGCGGGCCTACGTCAACGACCCCGAGGCCGGCATCGACTTCACGCGCGTGGTCCACGGGGAGCAGCGGTTCGTCCATCACCGGCCCATCACGGCCGGCGACGAGGTCACCGGCACGACGACGGTTGACGCAGTGCGCCAGGCCGGTGGTCACGCGATGATCACGACCCGCACAGAGATCACCACCGCGTCGGGCGAGGCCCTGGCGACGTCCATGTCGACCATCGTCGTGCGCGGCGGGGAGGACTGACGATGGCTGCCCGGAGGCTGACCGCCGTCTCGGTCGGTGACGCGATCGGACCGGTGACCGTACCGGTGACTCGGGCGACGCTCGCCGCGTACGCGCAGGCGTCGGGGGACGAGAACCCGATCCACCAGGACGAGGACTTCGCCCGCTCGGTCGGGCTGCCGGACGTCATCGCGCACGGGATGTGGACGCTGGGCGCGTCCGGCTCGGTGGTGGCCGACTGGGCTGGAGATGCCGGACGGGTCGTCGAGCTCGGCACCCGCTTCACCAAGCCGGTCGTCGTGCCGGTCGGCGGGTCGGAGATCGTCGTGGACGGGGTCGTCAAGGCCGTCGACGCGGGAAGCGGGCGCGTCACCGTCGACGTGACGACGACGTGCGGCGGCGAGAAGGTCCTGGGCCGCTGCGTCGCGGTCGTCCGGCTCGACTGATGCAGCAGCTGCGCGACGAGCCCATCGCCTCGCACACGACCATGCGGGTGGGGGGCCCGGCGGCCCGCATGGTCGTCTCCGAGACCTCGGACGAGCTCGTGGATGCCGTGCGCGAGGTCGACGACGCCGAGGAACCGTTGCTCGTCATGGGCGGCGGGTCGAACGTCGTGGTCGCGGATGCCGGGTTCCCCGGAACCGTGGTGAAGGTGGCGACGCGAGGGGTTCGCGTCGACTCGGAGGACATGTGCGGCGGGGCGAACGTCACCGTGGCCGCTGGGGAGGACTGGGAAGGCCTCGTGGCCCTGGCCGTGGAGCAGGGGTGGTCGGGCATCGAGGCACTGTCGGGCATCCCGGGGTCCACGGGTGCCACGCCGGTGCAGAACGTCGGCGCATACGGCCAGGAGGTCGCTCAGACGATCGCCCGCGTGCGGGTGTGGGACCGGGTGGTCCAGGAGGTGCGGACGATGACTCCCCTGGACTGCCACTTCACGTACCGCCACTCGATCTTCAAGTCCACGGACCGCTACGTCGTGCTCGAGGTGATGTTCCAGCTCGTGCTGGGGACGCTTTCCCAGCCGGTTCGTTACGCCGACCTCGCCGCCGCGCTCGGGGTCGAGGTCGGTGCGCGGGTGCCACTGGCCGATGTGCGCGAGGCGGTCCTGGAGCTGCGCCGGCGGCGGGGGATGGTTCTCGACGAGCCTGATCACGACACATGGAGCTGCGGGTCGTTCTTCACGAACCCCATCCTGTCGGCGGCCGACTTCGCCGCGCTGCAGCGCCGGGTGGCCGACCGGCTGGGGGAGGGGGCGCCCGTGCCGCCACGCTTTGCCGACGCCGACGGCAACGTCAAGACGAGCGCCGCCTGGTTGATCGAACGCGCCGGGTTCGGCAAGGGCTTCGGGATGCCGGGTCCGGCAGCGCTGTCCACGAAACACACGCTGGCCGTGACGAACCGGGGCGGCGCGACGGCATCCCAGGTGGCGGACCTGGCACGCCGCGTGCGCGACGGCGTGAGCGACGCGTTCGGCATCACCCTCGTCAACGAGCCCGTGCTCGTGGGCCACGGGCTCTGACCGGTCAGGAGCCCGGGCGGTCCCGGCGGGTGGAACGCGGCGCGTACCAGTCCGGTGGGATGGTTTCGATCCTGCTGGACTCGGCGTACCCCCACCACGGTGGCGGGGAGGACACCTGCTTCGGCTGCCGCCGGGCAGGTGGCGGGTGGGCATGGTGCCGGTGCGGCGGCTTCGGTCCGCGTCGGCGGCCGGTGGCACAGGCAGAGGACGAAGGAGATGCCGTCGAGCGCGTCCCATGACGTCTCCGAGCTTCATCGCAGCGGCCGTCGTCTCGAGCCGGATGACCGTGCCGAGGCTCCAGCGACGGTGGGCGGCGTACTCGCGCTGGCTCATGCCGAGCCGGTGGCGCTCGGCGCGTAGCGCGAGCCCGATCTCCGCGCTGAGGTCCAGGGACGCCCGCGCTGCAACCAGCTCGGCGGCGAACGTCGGCCACATCAAGGGGTTCCACTGCATCTGACCACCGTCCGCGCGGCGCGGGCCAGGGACCAGCGACGGCGGCCGACTGTGGACCACGGCCGGCATGACCCGGTGGTGTGGAGATCGGGGACGGTGCCGACCAGTGCGGTCCCAGACGGGTGCCTCTCGCGAGGGCTACTGAATGCTCGCCCTTGGCGGGGTGTGCTCGCTGGGGGTGCGCATTCAGTAGTGCTCGGCAGGGACATCTGTTCGGCCGTGCGCCGGCGCCTCCGCCGACGTCGGCGGGAGCCCTCGGCCGCCCGGCTCCGCGGGCGCCGACGTCTTCGCCAGCCAGGCCGCGACGTCACGCTCGGCTGCCGCGCGGACGTCGGACGGTGCTCGGCTCACGGCGACCGACGCCCGAGCCAGGTCGGCGAGCTCGATGTCGCTGAACCCGTGGGCCACTCGCGCCGTCGCGTACTGGTCCGCCAGCCGGGACCCGAAGATCAGCGGGTCGTCGGCGCCGAGCGCCACCCGCGCCCCCGCCTCGAGCAGCCTTCGCAGGGGCACGTCCTCCGCACGGTCGAAGACGCCGAGCGACACGTTGGAGAGCGGGCACACCTCGAGTGCGACCCCGTCGCCCACAACCCGGTCCAGGACCCGCGCGTCCTCCACCGCCCGCACCCCGTGCCCCAGCCGGTCCGGCGCGATCGCGTCGAGGGTCTCCGTCACCGCCTGCGCGCCGAGCAGCTCGCCCGCGTGGGGCACGAGCGCCAGTCCCGCCCGCCGGGCGATCGAGAACGCCGCCGCGAACTCCTCCGTGGCCCCTCGCCGTTCGTCGTTCGACAGCCCGAACCCGACGACCGCGCCGGCCCCCACCCCGGCGTACCGTGCGGCCAACCGGGCCAGGGTGCGCGCCTCCAGGGGATGCCGCATCCGGCTGGCCGCCACGATGACGCCCACCTGCGTCGCTCCCGGCTCCGCCGACACCGCCGCGGCCTCGTCGAGCACGATCTCGAGCGCCGGCGTGATGCCCCCCACGAAGGGGGCGTACGACGTGGGGTCGACCTGGATCTCCAGCCAGCGCGAACCCTCTGCGCCGTCGTCCAGCGCCGCCTCACGCACGATCCGCCGCATGTCGGCCTCGCCCCGCACGCAGGCCCTTGCGGCGTCGTACAGCCGCTGGAACCGGAACCAGCCACGCGCGTCCGCGGTCTCGAACCGGGGCGGCCACTCGGTGGTCAGCGAGGCCGGCAGCCGGATGCCGTGCTGCGCCGCCAGCTCTCGGACGGTCGCCACCCGCATCGAGCCGGTGAAGTGCAGGTGCAGATGGGCCTTGGGCAGGTCCGTGACCGACCGCTGCGGGGCCGCGACCGGGGTGGTGACCCCGGATGCCGTCACCGCACGAGTGGTCACCCGGCGCCGGGGTCCGTGTCCAGCCCGACCGGCTCCTCGATGACGTGGACCGCCGCCTCCTCGGCGGACGCGCCCGCGCCGTCGACGCCGACGTCGGAGCCGATGAGCTCCTTGTCGAGGTCCTGCCCGGCTCCCTCGTCCGGTGCCACGAGGCGACCCGCCCGCGCGTCGCCGACCTCGGAGTCACCCAGCCAGTCGTCCTCGGCGGCGATGCTGTCGGGGTCGTCGCCACCGACCCGGTCGAGCTCGTCACCGTCGAGGCCCGACTCGTTGTCCGGGGCGCCGTAGGCGGTGCCCGGGTCGGGCAGCTCCTGCTCGATCCGCTGGTCGATCGTCTCGTCGCGGGACTGCTCCTCCGCGGTCACGCCGTGCATCCGTGACCCCCGGTCGGTGTCCGGCGGGGAGAACCCGGGGTCGAGGTAGTCGTCGACGCCCTGGTCGAGGGTGTCGATGGGCTGGAGCTGGTCCTCGTCGTCGATGCTGTAGTCGCCCAGGTCGTCGCTGATGTTCTCCTGCTGATCTGACATGCATCTCACCCTATGTCGGGCGTGAGGCGCTCGGCGGCGGCCAGCGCCACGCACGTCGCGACCCCCGCCATGGCGGTCTCGACCTCACCGAGCTCGGGGAACGACGGGGCGAGCCGGATGTTGCGGTCCTGCGGGTCCTCGCCGTGGGGGAACGAGGCACCCGCCGGCGTGAGGGCGATCCCGGCCTCCTCGGCGAGCGCCACGACGCGGGAGGCGCACCCCTCGAGCACGTCGAGGCTCACGAAGTAGCCGCCCCGCGGGTGCGTCCACTGCGCCACGCCCAGACCACCGAGCTCGGCGGTGAGGGCCGCGTCGACCGCGGCGAACTTCGGCGCCAGGATCGCCCGGTGCTCGACCATGTGGTCGCGGACGCCCTGCGCCGACCCGAAGAACTGGACGTGCCGCAGCTGGTTCACCTTGTCGGGCCCGATGGAGGCGAACTGCTGGTGGCCGAGGTACCACCGCACTGTCTCGCGAGACCCGGCGAGGAAGGCCACCCCTGCCCCGGCATACGTGATCTTGCTCGTCGAGGCGAAGGCGACCGGTCGGTGCGGGTTCCCCGCCGCCGCGGCGAGCGACAGGATGTCCGCCGACTTCGCCTCGTCCTCGGTGAGGTGGTGGAGCGCATAGGCGTTGTCCCAGAAGATCCGGAAGTCCGGCGCGGCCGTGGGCATCGAGGCCAGCCGGCTGGCGACCTCCTGGGTCACCACCGACCCGGCCGGGTTCGCGTAGGTGGGCACGATCCACATCCCCTTGACGGACGGGTCGTCCCGCACGAGCGCCTCCACCGCGGCCACGTCGGGACCGTCGTCGCGCATCGGCACCGTGACCATCTCGATCCCGTAGGACGCGAGCATCGTGAAGTGCCGGTCGTATCCCGGCACGGGGCAGACGAACGTCACCCGGTCCTCGTCGCGCCACGGCCGGGGGGAGTCCACCCCACCGTGGAGCAGGTGCTGGACGAGGACGTCGTGCATCATCCTCAGGCTGGACGCTCCCCCCGCGACGACCTGGTCCGGGTCGACCCACAGCAGCTCGGCGAACATCTCCCGGATCTCCCGCAGCCCGGCGAGGCCCCCGTAGTTGCGGACGTCGACACCGTCGGCGTCCCTCACCCCGTCGGGGAGGGCGAGGAGCGCGTCGGACAGGTCGAGCTGTGCCGTGCTGGGCTTCCCGCGCGTGAGGTCCAGGCGCAGACCCCGTGCCTTGAGCCCGTCGTATGCCGTGCGCTGCCTCGCGAGATAGGCCGCCAGCTCGTCGGGGGAGCGCTGAGCGAGGGGGGTGCGGTCGACGGTCGCGGCGGTCTCGGTGCTCACGCCCTTATCGTGTCAGAGGCTCCCGCGGGCCACCTGGCGGCGGCTGGCGGGTTCGCGCCGGGCCGGGCGGGTCACGTATGCTGGCTCTCCGGTGTGACCACCATCCTCGGCGTGCCACGGCACCGGGAGGGCGACGGCGCACCGTGTGGAGCCCCACCCGACCGGGGTCTCCGTAGGGCAGTGGCTCAATTGGTAGAGCACCGGTCTCCAAAACCGGCGGTTGGGGGTTCGAGTCCCTCCTGCCCTGCT
>OCZS010000544.1_pt1 | contig 12515 bp, 6 predicted proteins | sample 1539071 | NCBI WGS metagenome assembly OCZS01 (sample SAMEA3113584, study PRJEB22503) | soil metagenome | reverse complement strand
GCGGAGAACAGGACCGTCTGCCGGTCCTCCGGCGTCTCGTCGAGGATCGCCTCGAGGTCCTCGGCGAAGCCCATGTCGAGCATCTCGTCGGCCTCGTCGAGCACGACGGTGGCGACGTCGCCCAGCTGCAGGCTGCCGCGGTTGAGCAGGTCCAGCGCCCGGCCCGGCGTCGCGACGACGACGTCGACACCGGACTCCAGGCTGCGCAGCTGGCGCACGATCGGGGCGCCGCCGTAGACCGGCAGGACGCGGGCGCCCAGGTCCTTGCCGTAGCGGTGGAACGCCTCCGAGACCTGCACGGCGAGCTCGCGGGTGGGCAGCAGGACGACGGCGACCGGGGGCTTCCCCCGGCGGTGGGCGGTCAGCCGCTGGAGCACCGGGAGCGCGAAGGCAGCGGTCTTGCCCGTGCCCGTGGCCGCCTGCCCCAGGAGGTCCCGGCCCTCGACCAGGGGCGGGATCGCCTCCTGCTGGATGGGGGTGGGCTCCTCGTAGCCGAGGGCGCTCAGCGCGCCGAGCAGCTCCGGCCGGAGCCCGAGGTCCTCGAAGGTCGGGCCGTCCTCGCTGGTGTTCCGTTCCTCGTCCATCGGCGCCATCGTTCCCCCGTCCCTCGTTCCCCACGCCACCGGGGCATGACAGGCTCGCGGAGTGACCGACGACCTGTGCCTGCGGCCGGCGACGGAGCTGTCCGCGCTGCTGCGCTCGCGAGAGATCTCCGCCCGCGAGCTCCTCGACGCGCACCTGGACCGGATCGACCGGCTGAACCCCGCCGTCAACGCCGTCGTCACCGTCGATGCCGACGGCGCCCGGGCCGCCGCCGACGCCGCCGACGCCGCGCTCGCGGCCGGCGAGGACGTCGGACCGCTGCACGGGCTGCCGGTGGCGCACAAGGACACCCACGCCACGGGCGGCATGCGGACGACGTGGGGCTCGCCCCTGCACGCCGACGCCGTGCCGCTGCGCGACGAGCTGGTGGTCGCCCGGCTGGCGGCGGCCGGGGCGATCCGGGTCGGCAAGACGAACGTGCCGGAGTTCGCGGCCGGCTCGCACACCTACAACACGCTGTTCGGGGCCACCCACAACCCCTACCGGCACGGGTTGTCAGCGGGCGGCTCGTCCGGCGGGGCGGCGGCGGCACTGGCCGCCGGCTTCGTGCCGCTCGCCGAGGGCAGCGACATGGGCGGCTCGCTGCGCAACCCGGCCGCGTTCTGCAACGTGGTGGGCCTGCGCCCCACGCCCGGCCGGGTGCCGACGTGGCCCGCGCCGATGGCCTGGTCGCAGCTGTCGGTGCAGGGGCCGATGGGCCGGACGGTCGCCGACGTGGCGCTGCAGCTGTCGGCGCTCGCCGGCCCGGACGCCCGGGTGCCCATCGCGCTCGACGGGCCGGGCGCGGGCTTCGCGGCGCCGCTGCCCGAGCGGCTCGACGGCCTGCGGATCGCCTGGGCACCGGACCTCGGCGGGCAGGTGACCGTCGACCCCGCGATCACCGCGGTGCTGGCGCCGTCCGTGGCGGTGTTCGAGTCGCTGGGCGCCTCGGTGGAGGAGGCCTGCCCCGACCTCTCCGGCGCCGACGAGGTGTTCGGGACGCTGCGCGCCTGGCTCTTCGAGGCGTCGTTCGGCGACATCTCGCGGCGCTCGCCGGAGAAGGTCAAGGAGTCGATCCGCTGGAACGCCGAGATGGGCGCGAAGCTGACCGGCCCCGACCTCGCCCGCGCCGAGCAGCTGCACACCAGGCTCTACGAGCGGATGGTCGCCTTCTTCGGGCAGTACGACGTGCTGCTCGCCCCGACCACCCAGGTGCTCCCCTTCCCGGTGGAGATCGAGTACCCGACCGAGATCGCCGGCGTCCACCAGGACAACTACCTGGAGTGGATGCGCTCCTGCACCGTCATCTCGGCGACCGGCTGCCCGGCGCTGTCGGTGCCGGGCGGCTTCACCGCCGACGGGCTGCCTGTGGGCCTGCAGGTCATCGGGGCCCCGCGGGCCGACCGCCGGGTGCTGGAGGTGGGCCACGCGTTCGAGCAGGCCACCCGCTTCGGCGAGCGCCGTCCCGCCCTCTGAGCACTTCTACGGCTGTCTAGCGACGGCGCTAGAGATCGCGAGATCACCCGATCGTCGGCGCTCGCACGTCGCCCCGACGTGCGAGAGAGGGCTACTTCTCGGCGGGGCGGGGGAGGCGGCGGGCCTGGCGGCGCCGGCGAAGACCGCGCAGCGTCCGGACGGCGACCAGCAGCTCCGCGAGCTCGTGCCGCTCGCCTGCCGCGATGTCGGCGAGCTGGGCGGCGGAGCGGGCCTGGGTGGTGTCCCATGCCTCGACCCACGCCTCGACCAGCTTCTCGGGCGGATCGGTGTCCGACGAGCGCAGGCTGAGCACGTCCTCGGTGAGCGAGGCCTGCTCCTGGGCGAGGTCGTCGCGCAGCAAGGCTCGGGCCATGGAGGGCCAGCGGCGGTCCCGTGGGAGGGCGATGATCATTTCGCGGAGCGGCACCAAACTGAGCCGGTCGACGATCGCCTGCACCACGCGGCCGGCGAGGGCGACCGGGGCGCCGGTGCGCTCAGCGGTCACCGCCAGGTAGAGGGCCGCCGGCATCAGGGGCGCTGCGGCGACCTCGGCGGCCAGCTCCGCCGGCACCCCCGCCGCCCGCAGCCGGGCGGCGCGTTCCGCGTACGCCTCGGCCTCCCCGCCGAGCAGCCAGGTCCGCAGACCGGCCCGCACCTCGGCCACCGGCGCGATGAAGCGGTCGCGGACCTCGGCGATCGTCGGCGTCTCCTCGGCCGCGAGCTCGGGCTGGCGCAGCAGCCAGCGCGTGGTCCGCTCGGCCAGGCGGGTCGCTTCGGTGCGCAGCTCGACCTGGGCGGTCGCCGACACCCGGTTGTCCAGGGAACCGACGGCGTCCCACAGCCGGTCGACGTCGAAGACCGCGCGGGCCACCACGTGCGCCTGAACCACCCGCTCCAGCGGTACGCCGGTCTCCTGCGCCAGCCGGAACAGCCCGGTGACCCCGGCGACGTTCACCGACCGGTTGGTCAGCGCGGTGGCCACGATCTCCCGGCGCAGCGGGTGCCCGGTGATGGCGGTGAGGAAGCGCTCGCGCAGCCGGCTCGGGAAGTACCCGGTCAGCAGGCCCTCGAGGGCGGGGTCGTCGGGGAGGTCGGTCCCGAGGACGACGTCGCCGGCCTCGAGCTTGGCGTAGGCCAGCAGCACCGACAGCTCGGGGCTGGTCAGCGCCCGACCGTCGCGCCGCCGCTCGGCGAGGGCCCGGTCGTCGGGCAGCGCCTCGACGCTGCGCACCAGCCGGCCCGACCGCTCGAGGGAACGGAGGAAGCGCTCGTGGGCGTCCAGCAGGCTGCGCGCCGAGGTCACCTCGACGGCCAGGGTGGCGTTCTGGTCGTGGTTGTCGGTCAGGACGGCGGCGGCGACCTCGTCGGTCATCTCGCCCAGCAGCGCCGCCCGGCCCTCGGCGGTCAGCTCGCCGTCGTCCACCACCCGGTTCAGGGCGATCTTGATGTTCACCTCGTGGTCGGAGGTGTCGACCCCGGCGGAGTTGTCGATGGCGTCGGTGTTCACCCGGCCGCCGGTGAGCGCGTACTCGACCCGCCCGCGCTGGGTCAGCCCGAGGTTGCCGCCCTCGCCGACCACACGGACGCGCAGCTGCTCGCCGTCCACTCGGACGGCGTCGTTGGCCTTGTCCCCCACGTCCAGCGCGCTCTCGGTCGACGCCTTCACGTAGGTGCCGATGCCGCCGTTGAACAGCAGGTCGACCGGCGCCAGCAGGATCGCCCGGATCAGCTCGACGGGGGTCAGCGAGTCCACGCCGTCGGCCAGGCCGAGGGCGGCCCGCATCGGCCCGGACACCGGGATCGACTTCGCCGTCCGCGGCCACACCCCGCCGCCGGCGCTGATCCGCGAGCGGTTGTAGTCGGCCCACGACGACCGCTGCAGGCCGAAGAGCCGCTTGCGCTCGGCGAAGGACGCCGCCGCGTCGGGTGCCGGGTCGACGAACACGTGCCGGTGGTCGAAGGCGGCGACCAGGCGGATGTGCTTCGACAGCAGCATCCCGTTGCCGAAGACGTCGCCGGACATGTCGCCGACGCCGACGACGGTGAAGTCCTGCGTCTGGACGTCGACGCCCAGCTCGCGGAAGTGCCGGGTCACCGACTCCCACGCGCCGCGGGCGGTGATGCCCATCGCCTTGTGGTCGTAGCCGACCGAGCCGCCGCTGGCGAACGCGTCGCCGAGCCAGAACCCGCGCTCGATCGCGACGGCGTTGGCCAGGTCGGAGAAGGTCGCCGTCCCCTTGTCGGCGGCGACGACGAGGTAGGTGTCGTCGCCGTCGTGCCGGACGACCTTCTCCGGCGGGACGACCTTGCCCTCGACGAGGTTGTCGGTCAGCGACAGCAGGGCGCCGATGAACTCCCTGTAGCAGGCCTGCCCCTGCGCCAGCACGGCGTCGCGGGAGGCGCCCTCCGGGAGGGACTGCTTGACGACGAAACCGCCCTTGGCGCCGGTCGGCACGATGACGGTGTTCTTCACCATCTGCGCCTTGACCAGGCCGAGCACCTCGGTGCGCAGGTCCTCGCGGCGGTCCGACCACCGGAGGCCACCGCGCGCGACGGCGCCGAACCGCAGGTGGATGCCCATGATGCGGGGCGAGCTGACCCACACCTCGCGGGCCGGCCGTGGCGCGGGCAGGTCCGGGACGGCGTGCGGGTCGAGCTTGAGGGCCAGGGGTCCGCCCGCGTAGTACGTCGTCCGCTGGGTGGCGGTGACGGCGGCGAGCAGCGAGCTGAGGACGCGGTCGGCGTCCAGCGACTCGACCTCGCCGATCGAGCCGCGCAGCGCCTCGACCAGCTCCTCCTGCCGCTTGGCCCGGCCGGTCACCCGCCCCGGCGAGAACCGGGTCTCGAACAGCAGCACCAGCCGGGCGACGACGTCGGGGTGGGCGGCCAGCGTCTGCTGGACGTAGGTCTGCCCGAACGGCAGACCGGCCTGCCGCAGCCACTGCACGTACGCGCGGACGACGCTCACCTGGCGCCAGTTGAGGCCGGCCAGCAGGACCAGCGCGCCGAGCCCGTCGTCCTCGGCGTCGCCGCGCCAGACGGCGCCGACCGCCTCGGTGAACCGCTCGGGGAGCGAGCGCAGCAGCGGCAGCTCACCCGCCGGGACGGCGACGCCGAAGTCGTAGATCCAGGTGGGCGGAGCGCCGATGCGGTCGATCTCGTACGGCCGCTCGTCGACGACGTCGACGCCCATGTTCTGCAGGACCGGCAGCACCTCCGACAGCAGCAGCCGCTGCCCGACCCGGTAGATGGAGAGCCGCCGCTCCCCCGCCGCGGCACCCCGCGGGGTCCACAGCCGCATGGACAGCTGCCCCTCGGACAGCCCGTCCAGCCGCGCCAGGTCGTCGACGGCCTGCTCGGCGGAGAAGTCCTGCTGGTACCCGGTGGGGAAGGCGTCGGCGACGCGGGCCAGGAGCTTCTCGGCGTCGGCCCCGTACCGGGCGTTGAGGGCGTCGGAGAGCTCGTCGGTCCAGCTGCGGGCGGCCGCCGCGAGCTCGGCCTGGAGCGCCTCGACGTCGACGTCCACCGGCTTCGTCGCACCGCGGCGGCTCACGGGCATCCGGACGACGAAGTGCAGGCGGGCGAGCACCGACTCGGTGGACCGGGCCGTGTACTCGATGCTCGCGCCGTTGAGCCGCTCGAGCAGCACGTGCTGCATGGCCAGCCGCACCTCGGTCGTGTACCGGTCGCGCGGCAGGTAGACCAGGGCCGACCAGAACCGGCCGGTGGGGTCCTGACGCAGGAAGAGCCGGGTCTGGCGTCGCTCCTGCAGGTGCAGAACGGCCAGGGCGACGGGCAGCAGCTCGTCGGCGCCGACCTGGAGGAGCTCGTCGCGGGGGTAGGTCTCGAGGACCTCGAGCAGCTCCTTGCCCGTGTGGCTGTCGGACGGGACACCGGACCGGGTGACGACCTCGGCGACGCGGCGCCGCACCAGCGGGACGTCGACGACGCTGCTCGTGTACGCCGCGGACGGGAACAGGCCGACGAAGCGGGCCTGCCGCGCCCGGCCGTCGGGGTCCGGCGGCAGGCTCACCGCGACCAGGTCCAGCCAGGCCCGCCGGTACACCGGCGAGCGGGTGTCGGCCTTGGTGACGGTGATCAGCTGCTGGCCGGGCGTCCGGACGGCCCCGGGCATCCGCGCCGCGGGCTCGCTCATGTCGGTGTCGCTGCGCAGCACCCCGAGCCCGCTGCCGGGGACGACGGCGGGCCCCGCGTTGCCGCGGCCGGCGACCTGCTCCAGGTCCCGGGCGCCGAGGAAGACGAAGTTGCCGTCGGCCAGCCAGCGCAGCAGCGCCGCGGCCTCGGCGGGGTCGTCCGCGGGGTCGGCGTCGGCGCCGGGGCGGGCCAGCTCGTCGAGCCGGTCGGCCAGCTCGCGCACCCGCACCCGCAGGCGCTCGGAGTCCTCGTCGACGGCGCGGACGTCGTCCAGGACCGTGCGGAGGCCGGCGACCAGGTCGCTGCTCGCCTCGTCGTCGAGCGGCCCGTCGAGGACGACGGCCATCCAGGACTCGGTCAGCGCGTCGGCTCCGCAGCCGGCCGCCAGGTTGCTGTCGCAGAACGCCAGGATCTGCCCGCGCAGGTCGCGGCGGACCACGACGACGGGGTGCACGATGTGCGCCAGCGCGAAGCCCTGCCGGACGACCTCCGCCGTGACGGAGTCGACCAGGAAGGGCATGTCGTCGGTGACCAGCCGGATGACGGCGCGGCCGTCGGGAAGCTTCTGGGCGTCGACGGTCGCCGAGCCGGGGGGCCGGACCTCGGCGAGCCGCAGGTGGCCCAGCGCGAGGTCGGCGAGCTCGGCCGGCTCGTGCCCGAGGACCTCGGCCGCGGGCTCGCTCCAGTAGTAGCGCTGCAGCAGGACGGGCAGGTCGTCGGGTGTGCAGCCGGTCGGCAGGGCGCGCTTCGCCGTGCGCGCCGCCTCGGCGGCGCGTTGGAGGAGCTGCCGCTTCTCGTCGCGGGCGGCCTCCAGCGCGGCGAGCTCGGTCAGGGAACCGGCCGCGAGGCCGCCGTCCGGTCCGCGCACCGGGGTCTCCGGTACAGCGGTGGTGCTGGCCATGTCAGGCGACGCTACTGCGATCCGGACCACTTCTCACGGTGACTCGTCGCGCGTTACCGAGCCGTGGCCCGGGGACGCCTCAGCGGTCGAGCAGCTGATCGGCCAGCCATCCCGCGACGGCGAGGATCAGGCCGCCGATGATCGCCGTGCCGAAGCCGTCGATGGTGAGCCGGTCGGTGAGCCCGGCCGTCAGGGCGAGCAGCGCCGCGTTGACGACCAGCAGGAACAGCCCGAGCGTGAGCACCACGAACGGCAGCGACAGCAGCCGGAGCAGCGGGCCCACGATCGCGTTCACCACACCGAAGATCAGCCCGATCCACAGGTAGGTCCCGTAGACGCCCAGCGGAGCGTCCGGGTTCTCGACCACGTCCAGCCCGGGGAGGATGTCGAACCTCGTCAGGGCGAAGAAGACCGCCGCGAGGATGACGACCTTGAGCGCGAACTTGATCACGGGGGCACGCTAGCGGCGCGACGTGCACAGCTGGGGGATCTCGCCCCGCCTAGCGGTGTCTAGGGTCCCGCCTAGACGGTGACAGACGGACCTCGACGACCGGAGGGTGCCGCCGTGACGAGGACGGACGAGCCGCTGGCCATCCGGCCCCCGGCCTGGGTGCGGGTGCTCGGCCCGCTGTTCCTCGCCGGCTGGCTGTCGGTCTTCGTCCTCCGGCCGGGCGGGGTGCCGGTGCTGGGCGTCGTCATCGCGCTCCTCGCGGCCGCCGTCGTCGGCCGGCTGTTCTTCACCAGCGCCATCGGGACGGCCGACGGGCGGCTCACGGTGCGCAACGTCTGGTCCACCCGCACCTTCCCCCGGGTGGACATCCGGAGCGCCGGCGTCGACCGGGCCGCCCGCCGCGGCGGCCGGGGCTGGGCGGTCTGGCTGCTGCTGGAGGACGGCACCCGCCACCGCCTCGACGTGACCGAGGTGCCGTTCCTCGGGCCGTCGTCGGCGACGCTCGAGCGGCAGGCAGCCGCGATCCGCGCCTGGCTCGACGGCCGGCCCCACGCCTCCCTCTGATCCCGCGCGACACGCGCTAGAGCGTTCTACCGATCTCTACGGATCCGGCTAGAGAAGGCCATACCGTCCTCGACATGGATCCCGTGCGGAACCCCTACGCCCCCGGCGCCGGCCAGCGCCCGCCCGAGCTCGCCGGCCGGGACACCGAGCTGTCGGCGTTCGACGTCGTCCTGGAGCGGATCGCGCACGGCCGGCCGGAACGCTCCCTGGTGCTCACCGGACTGCGCGGGGTCGGCAAGACCGTGCTGCTCAACCAGCTCCGCTCGGCCGCGATCACCCGCGGCTGGGGAACGGGCAAGATCGAGGCCCGGCCGGAGCAGTCGCTGCGCCGGCCGGTCTCCTCCGCGCTGCACATGGCGCTGCGCGAGCTGGGCCCCCGGCACCGCGACCAGGGGTCTATGGAGGAGGTGCTCGGCGTCGTCAAGGCCTTCGCGCAGCGGGTGCAGCCGGCCGACGCCAAGGTGCGCGACCGCTGGCAGCCGGGCATCGACGTCCCGGCCGCCACCGGGCGGGCCGACTCCGGCGACATGGAGATCGACCTCGTCGAGCTGCTCAGCGACGCCGCCGGCGTGGCCGCCGACATCGGCAGCGGGATCGCGCTGTTCATCGACGAGATGCAGGACGTGCAGCCCGACGACGTCTCCGCCATCTGCGCCGCCTGCCACGAGCTCTCCCAGCAGGGCGCCCCGCTGATCGTCGTCGGCGCCGGGCTCCCCCACCTGCCCGCCGTCCTGTCGGCGTCGAAGAGCTACTCGGAGCGGCTGTTCCGCTACCTCCGCATCGACCGGCTGGAGCGCGAGGCCGCCGACCGGGCGCTGATCGCGCCGGCCCAGCGGGAGGACGTCGAGTTCGAGCAGGGGGCGCTGGACGCCCTGTACGAGGCGGCCGACGGCTACCCGTACTTCGTGCAGGCGTACGGCAAGGTGACCTGGGACGTCGCCGCCTCCTCCCCCATCACCGCCGCCGACGTCGCCATGGCCGCCCCCGTCGCGGAGACCGAGCTGGCGGTGGGCTTCTTCGGGTCCCGGTACGACCGCGCCACCCCGGCCGAACGCGAGTACATGCACGCGATGGCGGAGCTGGGCGGGCCGAACGGGGCGGCCGTCGCGACGTCGGAGGTCGCGGTCTCATTGGGCCGCAAGCCGGCGTCCCTCTCCCCCGCGCGCGACTCGCTGATCAAGAAGGGGCTGGTCTACTCCGCCGAGCGCGGCCAGATCGCCTTCACGGTCCCCCACTTCGGCCGCTACCTCCTCCGCCACCCGGACTAGGTGAGGTGCGGCACCACCGGCGGCAGGACCTCCGGCCCGGCCTCCGCGGGCCGTCCGGCGTGCACCGGGTGGGCACGGACGGCGAGCACGGCGACGTCGTCCTCGACGCCCTTCCCCAGCATCTCCACCAGCAGCCGGTCGCAGAGCGCGTCCAGGGGCAGCCGGGCCGATCGGACCAGCACCTCGCGAACCCGCTCGCGCCCCTCGTCGAGCGGGATGCCGCGCCGCTCGAACAGCCCGTCGGTGAACAGCAGCAGCGTGCTGCCCTCGGGCATCTCCACCACGCCGTCGGAGCGCGGCCCCAGCCAGCCGATGCCGAGCGGAGGACCGACGGGGGCGACCAGGTCGTCCACCGTGCCGTCGGGGCGCAGCATCATCGGGTCGGGGTGACCCGCGGTCGACCAGCGCAGCCGCCGCACCCCGGCCGTCCGCTCGTCGAGGGTCTGCTCGATCCGGCAGACCAGCGCGGTGGCCATCGCCGGGACCGCCAGGCCCACCAGCGCGTGGTCGACGCGGCGCAGGACGCCGGCCGGTTCCTCGAGCCGGTCGAAGGCGATGCCCCGCACCAGCGTCTTCACCTGGCCCATCGCCGCCGCGGCCTCGATGTCGTGGCCCATGACGTCGCCGATGACCAGCACCGTGTCGCCGTCGGGCTGCAGGAAGGCGTCGTACCAGTCACCGCCGATCGACACGCCCTGGGTCGCCGCCCGGTACCGGACCGCGAGCTCCAGGGAGTCCGGCTGCACCGGCGGTGAGAGCAGGCTCAGCTGGAGGCGCTCGGCGACCTGCTGGTTGGCCAGGGCGAGCCGCGCGTTGTCCAGGGCGAGCGCCGCCCGGCGGGAGGCGATCTCCGCCGTCCGCAGCTCCTCGGCGGTGTGCGGCCCGCGGTCGGGTCCGTTCACCAGGGTGAGCGCCCCGAAGGTCTCCCCGCGGGCGATCAGCGGGAAGGTCGCGACCGCCGACGGGCGCAGCGGCTCGAGCTCCTCGCGGGCCACCGGGTTGCCCACCATCGCCTCGATGTGCGCCGGCGTGACCTCGGGGATGATCACCGGCCGGCTGCTACGGAGGGCCGTGGGCACCGGCGCGCTCGACCGGTTCGTGGCCACCCGGGCGTCGGCGTAGCGGTGCATGGCCTCGACGAGGGCCGGGTCGCTGTGCGCCCGTCCGACGTCCCGGCGGGTGCCGTCGGGGTCGACGACGCTGACCAGGCACCAGTCGGCGAGCAGCGGGACGACGAGGTGCGCGAACCGGTCGACGGCCTCGTCCGTGTCGAGGGTCGACGTCATCGCCAGGTTGATGTCACCGAGCAGCATGAGGTGCCGCCCGGCGCGCTCGGCCGTCTCCGCGGCGCTGGCCGCGTCCGCCGCCGCCGCCTCCCGGGCCGACACGGCGGCGGCGCGCTCCTCGAGCATCTGCCGGCGTTCGGTGACGTCGTCGTATGTGACCACCAGGCCGGCGTCGGTGAGGAACGCGTCGGCGCGGAACCACTTGCCCAGCGGACCGAACCAGTCCTCGACGCCGTCGCTCACGCCGGTCCGGCGCACGCTCGAGTACAGCTCCTCGAAGGGACCGCCGACCGCCTCGGGGAACTCGGCCCAGACGTCCCGGCCGAGCAGCCCCTCGACGGTCCGGTCGAGGACCCGCGCGCCGGCGGGGTTGATGTACCGGAACCGCCAGTCGGCGTCCAGGACGAACAGGGGGCGCTCCATGCCCTCGACGGCCTGCAGCAGCAGGTCGCCGGGCGGCGGCGCCGCCTCGTCCCCGGTCATGGGGCCCACTCTGCCCCATACCGCTGCCTACGCTGTAAACCCCCGGACCTGCGGTGACCCGAAGCTCACCCTTCCGGCGGGGTCACGATCCGTCCCACCCGTTCGCCGCCTCCTTGGCAGCGCGTCACCGGATGGACACAATCGGGCCGTCCTCGGGCCGTCGGTTCCGGTGGGGACGCTCCAGCAGAGGGGCCCTCGGACCGGGGGCGAGGCGTGGGGGCACCGCGGTGGACGAGCGTGAGACCCGGCAGAACGGTGCTGCCCGGCGGCGGTCCGATGCCGACCTCGTCCGGTTCCTCGAGACCATGCCCGCCGCCTTCTGCTTCCTCGACGGCAGGTGGCAGTTCCGCTACGTCAACGCGGAGGCCCAGCGCCTGATGGGCCGTGCGCGGACGGAGCTGGTCGGCGCCTCCCTCTGGGACGCCTTCCCGGAGATGGTGGGGAGCGTCTTCGAGACCCACTACCGGACGGCGGCGACCACCGGCCGGCCGCTCACGTTCGAGGCCTCGGCGCCGGCCACGGGGGAGGGCTGGTTCGAGGTCCGGGTCTGGCCCGGCTCGGACGGGCTGGCCGTCTACTTCCTCGACGTGACCGACCGGCGCGACGCCGAGGAGGCCGCGCGCAGGGCGACCGCCCGCTCAGCGCTGCTCGCGCGGGTCAGCGCGGAGCTCGCCGGTCAGCTCGACATGGTGTCGGCGCTCGGCCGGCTGGCGGAGCTGGTGGTGCCGGTGCTCGCCGACGGCTGCATCGTCACGCTGGTCGACCGGGAGGGGCGAGCCCGCGACGTCGGCTCGTGGCACGGGGACCCGTCACGGCGACGGCTGATGCACCGGTACGCCCGGCTCCGGCTCGACACGCTCCCCGGCACCTCCCCCGTGGCCCGCGCCCTGCTGGCCGGGACGCCGGTCACCGAGTCGGTCGACGCCGTCCTCGGGCTGATGCCCGACGGCCCCGCCCGGGACCTCCTGCTGGCGCTGGCCCCGGCCACGGCCGTCGTCCTCCCGCTGACCGCCGAGGCGCGCACCGTCGGCGTCCTGACCCTCTACCAGGACGCCGGCCGGGTGCTGACCGACGAGGACGCCGAGACCGCCCGGCAGGTCGCGGGCGAGGCCGCCCGGGCCATCGCGCGGGTGCACCGGCAGAGCCAGCAGGCGCAGCTCGCGGAGGCGCTGCAGCGCAGCCTGCTCACCGATCCCCCGGCCCTCGGCCGGACCGCCGTGGTGGTCCGCTATGTGCCCGCCGCGGAGGCCGCCCGCGTGGGCGGGGACTGGTACGACGCCTTCCTCCAGCGCGACGGCTCGCTGGTCGTCGTCATCGGCGACGTCGTCGGGCACGACACGGCGGCCGCG